>Ga0209061_1000093_pt1 | contig 300412 bp, 305 predicted proteins | sample Coa_R1_10_FD_187157 | JGI IMG/M metagenome (GOLD analysis project Ga0209061, IMG submission 187157) | Surface soil microbial communities from Centralia Pennsylvania, which are recovering from an underground coalmine fire - Coalmine... | ecosystem: Environmental > Terrestrial > Soil >... | reverse complement strand
TACCTTTGGAGACCAAGGTATTAGGCTGTCTGCTCTATCTTTCTGGACTGTCTTACAGGGGGATGACATTACAGACAGGAATAATCAGAGCATGCTACAGGTCTGTCCATTACTGGGTTCAGAAGCTAAAAGGAATAACATCAAGAGTTCAGAAGAGGTACAGAGCTATAGTTGCAATAGATGAAACAAAGCTCAAGGTGAATGGTATTCAGCTATTTGTCTGGTCTGCTATAGACGCTGATACAAAGGAGCTATTGGCTGTATATTCTTCGTATCAGAGGTCATCTATCAATGCTATGCTATTTATCAGAATGGTTCTGAATACATGCACGAATAAACCTGTAATACTGGTTGACGGTGGCCCATGGTACCCATGGGCTCTTGAAAGATACGGATTGAAGTGGCTTCATATAACATTCGGGGAAAGGAATTATATAGAAAGATACTTCAGAACGTTAAAGGAAAGAACAAAGAGGTTCTGCAATAACATCAATGCCAAAGTCAATGGAATAAAATCTCTAACAATATTCCTGAACCTATTCATGCTGTACTATAATCATCTGAGGTGGCATCAAGGCATAATGTCTGTTCCAGGAGGTGAGGTTATTTGAACAGTATCGTGTTCCGCAGTGAAGATGTTATTGTTCAAAGGTTCTGTTACCACAACAACATTTTGCTCCGGACACTACCTAGACTCGAAGACAGGATCTAGCTAACTCCTACCTTACTTCAAGCAGGTTGAACTTTCAAGCGTTTTCCATTTCTAAAGGGAGATCATAACGCAAACCATTACGGAGTTCAATGCATAAATAATATGCACGCATTTCTCTAGGCCCGTGAAAGATCAGAGGTTAAATGTCGGGGACATAGTTAGTAACATAGACAATGCTATTCTTGGTAAACTAAATATCCCAGAATTTCAACGGAAGTTTGTCTGGACTCCAGAGAAAGTGAAAAAATTCGTAGAATCCCTTTGGAGAGAGTATCCCATTGGTATTGTTCTCTTGTGGGAGTCTGCTTACAACTCGCCTCGTTCCGCCATGGGGGGTGATGATCAGAAGCTTTGGATCGTGGATGGTCAACAGAGAATCACATCGCTTGCTCTTATGTTCGGTAAGAAACCGTATTGGTGGGAAGATGCTTCGAATTGGAATGAAACGCTCGCCAAATATGATGTGCTTGTAAATATCAGCCTTGATAAGGATAGGCTGGAATTCGGGCTTCCAAATCCCGTCAGAAAGAATTCTCCTGAATGGGTTTCAGTTCGCAAAGTCCTAAATGAGGATAACTTATCCCAACTCGCTCAAAGTATATGCGAAAAGATACCATCGACTGATTTCGCCTCGATTCACGAGAAACTCGACTCCGTAAGGCGGATTCGAGATTTCCCGATATTCGAGATAATTATAAACCATGAATTGGAAGATGTTGCTGAGATTTTTAGTCGCCTGAATACTGCTGGGACAAAGATCAGAGAAAGCGACATTATAATTGCACTCGTGGCATCCAAACAGAAAGGTTGGGTTAGGGAGGAGTTAGACCCTTACCTAAGGGACCTCGAGGAGAAAGGACATGACTTGGATCCGGGGATCTTGATAAGGTCTCTAGGAATAATGATAAGTGGAGATAAAGAACCAGGGGGAAAGATGACAGCACGGTTAAGAGACATTCCGCAGAATTCTTGGGAAGATTCAGTCAATTTTAAAGAATCATGGAAAAAGACGAAGGATGCGGTTGCTTTTGTGATAAGGGACTTCGCTTGTATCGGGGTTCTGTCCGCCGACTTGCTTCCTGCCCATAACGTATTGATACCGATGTTTGTACTGAGAGCCAAATTTCAAGATAACTTCAATTTCAAGAAAGCGCTGCATTGGTTCCTAGTGGCTACTCGAGACGGTAGGTACAGCGGCTCAACCATTAGCGAGTTGGATCATGATATAAGATCTATTGACTCCTCAACTTCATTTGATGCAGCGATAGAAGCTTTACTTTCCCCGTTACGAGTACCTCACGAGTTCTCCGAAGAGGACTTCCGGAAAGATTACGGAGACGAATTTATGCGAATGATGCTTTATCTTACCATCTTCGATAGGAAGGCCCATGACTGGATCAACCAAGATATCAGGATAGGGTACGATCGGTCAGATAATCTGCTTAATGAGGGGTTCAAGCCGGAATGGCATCATTTCTTTCCAAAGAAAATTTTGAAAGAAGAAGGTGTCGATGAAACGAAGATGAATGCACTTGCAAATATCGTCGTCCTGAACGAAAGGGCTAATCGAAGATTCACGTCCAAGAAACCAAGCGAATATCTCCATGAGTACAGAGTTTCTGAAGAAAGATTGATAGAACAGCTTGTTCCAACTTTTGGAGAGTTATGGGAAGTTAGTAACTTCGATAAATTCCTTGTGGAGAGGGCCCGCAAGTTAGCTGATTCAGCAAATGCATTTATGCGGAATCTAAGAGCAGGAGCAACCTAATTGACAGCGAATCGTTCATTCTATGCAAATAGAAACCCTCAGAATACCTACAAATGATAATTGCCCAACTGGCGTTTTGAATCCTGAGTGTTTGGCGCTCTACCACTGAAATTGTCACGAATTCGATGAGGCCTGATCTTGATACAAACTAGTCGCTTTTTTCTCTTTTTGACGTTCCGAAGTATCTATGTAAATAATTTTTTTCTAAGGATATGATGTTAAGTTACCTCAACCTAACTCTTTCAATGGTTTATACCTGTAATGAACAACACTGCGAGTTCATTTGCATATATAGCCAGAACAATTCTAATAAATAACATTGCAGCGATAGATTGCCTATGGTAAGAAAAATGCAGCTAATATCTCGTTGCAATTTAGTTCTATAGCAGACCAGACAAATAGCTGAATACCATTAACCTTTAGCTTGGTTTCATCTATTGCAACTATAGCTCTGTACCTCTTCTGAACTCTTGATGTTATTCCTTTTAGCTTCTGAACCCAGTAATGGACAGACCTGTAGCATGCTCTGATTATTCCTGTTTCCAATGTCATCCCCCTGTAAGACAGTCCAGAAAGATAGAGCAGACAGCCTAATACCTTGGTCTCCAAAGGTATTTTATTACGTTCAAATATACCATTATCCTGAACGGCCCTGAGAAGCATGTCGTATGCTCTCATTTGGATCAATGAGAGCATGCTCGGCCGTTCAAACACCGCAACAAAGATGACTAGACCTGATGCTAAAAAATCGTTATCTGAACAGTATCAGAGTGCCTATATTTGTATAACAACGTATTCTTTTAAATAAAAATTATGCTACCGTTCACACACCTTTCAGCTTTCTCCAATTAGTTCCGATTGGATATACTTGCATATCTCCTCAGCTCTATCAATAAGCGCGGCAGACTTGCTAACAACTCCTAATCCTTCGGTGTAATTCTATGGCCGATATTTCCATTACGACTTCTTATAAACTCGTCATGCTGAAAAGTGATTACCTCCAAGATGCACAAAGAGACAAACATATACAACCAAATTCCGAATCATGATAAGACTAGATTACCATCATTTTTAGAATCTTCGAATCGTACTCTTATATTGGCAAATTGTAACTTTTGAGTAATTCTCGTTCACTTCTGCTTAAATCTTCTAACAGGCATTATTGGGAGTAGCCGTTCCTGGGTCTTAGTTTCTGCTCCATGTCATTTCTTGCCGACATATTCTATCAAAAGTGCTATCTGGCTTGGTCCCTTGGCATCTTGACTCTGGCCATTTCTATGATGAGCGCAATTCTCATGCATCCTATTTTGTCGTAGTTGAGCATGGGATCTCTTTTGACCCTATCAAGAAGATCGCTTACGAGAGGACTGACGGAAAATAAGAGGTATGCGATCGAATAACTGCTCCTCTGATTCAGAATAATTCTTTAACAGTGTTGGTTAACGCTAAGAACCGCATTCTGGATTGGCCCAGGCTTAATCCGATCATCCGAATTCGAGTGCAGGTCTATTGGACCAGGAACAGGGGAATCTTGAATCAGATTATGGTCTCGCAGAAACATCTGGCATCCAGCGTATCACCGAGACCTCAACGAATGAGCTCATTTTCTACGAAGTCACAAATTTTGTAGATGTGTTTGGCGGCAAAAATCTTGGCTCTATCTCCACCATACGTCATGAACTCGTCGTTCAGGGAGCCAGTCACGTAACCAAGAGCAGCAAAGGGTATATTCTTCTCGTTAAGGTTAGTGAGCTTTGCGTCCAAGTCCCTCAAGATGTTGTCCATCTTGCTTTGCTTGGTCACTTCGATTAGAATTAGCCTACCATCCTCTGTTATCAGCGAGACGTCAGATTCAACACCTGCTCCCTCATTACCTGACGCGACAGCATGGATCTTCTTATGTATGAAAACCCGCTTAACACTTTTAATTGAGCTCAAGGAGTATCCCATAATTACCTCTTGCAGCCAGTTTGCTGAAGGGAGCACTATCTTATGTAAACCCTGGGGGTAGTGGACCATAACACGATGCAAGATACCGCTTTCCCTGCAACGAGGACATCGGTCCGGGAGATCAATGAGCTTGGGATTCTCTATCATAGCCATGTAGGGTTCCTCTCTGAACTTGAAGAAGCAGTCGAGGCATAGAGACATGGTCGTCAGTTTGATTATGTTTAGCGCCGCGAGCTGATTGAGAGAAGCGAAGAAACTAGCTTTCTTCTCAGACATCGGATCGATACAGTCGAGTATCTTCCCATTGGCTTGGGCATCGTCAGCGACTTCGACGAAATCCAATACGTCCTCCAGAACCTGCATTTCGCTGAACGCCGTCCCTAATCTATCGACATAGTCTGAAACATACTGGACGATCTCTTCCTTGTGGCGATCGAATGATTGGTCCAATACCCTTTTCCGTTCTGGAGTCCGTTTCCCAAGGGCCGATACGACTTCCTTGTCTGTTATAACCATGTCAAGGGTCTGTAATAAAGTCGAATCAAAAATATCACGTATCTCCTTTCTACTCTTTTCGTATTTCTCCTTAGTATCATTCGTGTCATTGGAGTAATCTCTTTTCAGTTTGTCGAAAATGTCTAGAGTTGGATCCAACACAAGAGGGAACTCTTCGACTACAGGGAATCTCAAATCAATACTCGATGAAGACTTGCTTTGCAGGAAGAACATTGTCCTTAAGATGGAATTATCGGCTACCGTTGTCGCAAACTTGCTCGAGCCCGAATCAGCATTTCGAAAAGCAGAAAGAGCAGAATCAGTCTTCTGTTTGGTGACGTTGATTCGTCGGCCACCTTGCAAGTCAACAAACTCGTTTGGTTCGAGAGGACAAACCGAAACCTTGGTAAGATTGGTCAGTCTGCATCTTCCTCTTCGTCGGCATTCTCCTTGAATTTGATGAACGATTTCCCTAACTTGGTCACGGTCAGAACGAAATCTTCTCCTTCATCTTTGTCATAGACGTACTTGATCTCGAGGAATCCTTTTGCGATGAGTTTATGCATCTCAGAAACCATCGGATCTTCTCCACCAACCTTGTCTAAGACACCTTTGTTCACCAAGATCTTGGAGTAACGAGTTCCTTTTTCTTCGATGGACTTGAGCAACATAAGAGACATTGCAATCGCTCTATCTTGATATTTTATATAAGTTTTCTTTTGAGGTGTCGGAATGCAACACCATCGTAAAATTACTTATCCTCGTTTTTAACCCGCCCACTTTATCATCGTCTCCTTCTACCTTGATTTTTGGGGCGTTCATGTTTTTCAGAAGCGCCTACTGGTGTAGAGCGGATAGGATTGCTATCACTAAACATTCTATGTCTCAATACGACGAAAGAGATAAAATTATGAATGAGCTATTCAAGTTCTACGAAATGACTGTTAGGAATGAAAGAGGTGAACATGGGTACATCGTAATCTGGCTTGGAAATCTCGATTTCTTGAAGATTTTCATGGCTGTAGTAATCGTATTTTTAGCAGGAATAGCGTTACCCCTAATATGGGGTTGATAATTAGCTTCTCTTTGAGTAGCAATATTTTTACCAATTTCGGGCGAAAACTATTCCAGTTTGCTTTAGCTTTTTAGAGGATTAACACAAGGAAAAAACCTTTGTAAAGAACCTATTTGAGCCCCAGTCCCACCGAGTCCACTATTTCCACTTTGTCAGGATCTCTTCTCTGCGAAACGTGGCTCTTGAGACGAAGAATAGCAGGATATCGACCACAAGGAGAACTCCCGCAATGATGAGCAGGTTCGACAAGGAACCCAGATCAACAAGGTTCAGTTCACCTGACACGTAAAGCGCGGCAAAGGGAAGTACCGTTAACGCCCCCAGCTGCTGGCTGGTCCTGACATCGCTCACCCTCGATGAAACTATTACGTTCAGCTCAACGCTGAACAGTATCGCCAGCGGTGCCAGAAGGAACATGACTGCAGCCGTATTCCAATTAGGAAAGTAGTAGTAGCCTATCTTGCTTCTGGTTACCAGGTCCATCACAGCCATGAATAATGCGGAGCCCCCCAGGACGGCAGCCAAAGACGGAAGAAATGCCGCGATTCCCTTGCCCAACAGAATCTCGCCGTCCGTCGTAGGGGTAGCCAGCAGGGGCTCCAGACTCTTTTCCACTTTCTCGCCGATTATGGTGTATGAAGCGATGGGTGTTGGAATGTATGCCGCAATCATGACATAGAAGAAGGCAAACGCTGGAAGAAGTGTTAGCAATTCAGTCGCTGGGATTCCGTTCTGCCCATTTCTGTGCCCCGCAAATGATATCACGAGCGGAATCAGTATGGCCACTATCAGGGGGACGACGATCAGGGAGGAGATGACGTTCCTCTTCTTTCTGAAGGTCCTGAAATCCTTCGCCGCAATGACCCATGATTTGCTCAGCTTCATGAATCGGTCCTCCTCACAAGTTTCAGGTAAACATCCTCGAGCGACGAGCTGGTTATGTTGACGGATATGACCTGGCCACCCGCCTTCACTATCGCCTCCATTATGGCTGCATTCTGCTCCTCAGGGTTGCTGACGCCTATTGTCAGTGTGTTTCCATCCACCGTGATGTCCTCCAGAGGTAATTGCTTCAGGGCGGCCAGCACTTCTTTGCTGGCTTCCTTCAAAGTGATTACGGTCTTCCTGCCACTCAGCGACCGCTCAAGGTCCTGAGGAGTGCCGACGGCCACGAGCTTTATGTTCAGTATTCCTATCCTGTCACAGATTCTCTGGGCCTCGTCTAGGTTGTGGGTGTTCAGGAAAATTGTCCTCTTCTCCTTCTTGAGGTCCAGGATGAAGTCCCTTACGGTCTTGGAAGATTCTGGGTCGAGATTCGCGGTGGGTTCATCCATGAAGAGCACCTTGGGGTCATGGACAAGGGCACGTGCGATTGCGAGCTTCTGCTTCATACCTTTGGAGAAGGTTCCAACGAGCACATCCTTTTTCTCCCATAATCCAAGCATCGTGAGCAAGCGCTGAATGTTTGCTTTCCTCTTTTCTTCAGTGCACTCGTACAGCTTCCCGTAGAAGTCGAGATTATCGTACGCACTGAGGTCATCGTACAGACCAACGTTGTCAGGAACCAGCCCGATCAGCCTGCGTATCTCCAGCGAATCTGGGTCCTTGCCCACTTCGTAACCCGCGATTCTTGCTTCCCCACCACTCTTGGAAATAAGACAGCAGAGCATTCGAACGGTCGTCGTTTTGCCGGCTCCGTTGGGACCCAGCAAGCCGAACACCTCTCCCTCATCCACCTGGAAGCTGATTCCGTCAACCGCAGTAAGATTACCAAATCTTTTGGTGAGGTTTATGGCTTCAATCAAATCATTTCACCAGCAGTACCTGCGGGTCGTCATCGTATTCACAACAAAAGGACCCACCATTCCGGTATCTTCGGCCTTCCAGGCTGAAGATGATAAGGATGTTTTGGTGTTCTCTTTCAATTTGTTGATGATAAAAAAGCGAATCAAATAAGACTGGCCTGAAGTGTCGCCCCCAACCCACTTCGTTAAATAGTTTGGGCGATTATTTACGAATGAAATGACCTTGCGGAAATGGATTTTAAACGTTCATTTTTATTCTTGCAGAAAACCAAGATACGGAACCAGATTGATCTGTGCAGTACGTCAAGGCTTAACGTACCGTTTTTAAAAGCGAGTATTAAACGCACGAGTCCGCGGAGTTCCGTTTCGGGTTATTCCCGACCTGTCTGATACTGTTAAGATAAACTCACCTCCACAGGAGCGTGCCCCAAGCCATGATGCCACTAAGATAGTTGTGCCATAACATGAAGAGCTTTGCGTAGCGATCAGCATTTCCTAGATTATCCTCTTTCGAAAGTATGTTGTTATAGAACCTCTTTGTTCTTTCCTTGAGTGTACGGTATAGCCTCTCTATATGATTCCTTTCTCCGAATGTGATATGAAGCCACTTCAATCCGAGTCTTTCAAGGGCCCATGGATACCACGGACCACCATCAGCCAATATTACAGGTTTATTCGTGCACGTGTTTAGTACCCTTCTTGTAAATATGAGTGTATTGATAGATGACCTCTGGTATGAAGCGTAAATAGAAAGAAGCTCCTTCGTTTCACAGTCTATTGCACCCCACACAAAGAAAGACCTGTCTTCCATTAACCTTCAGCTTCGTCTCGTCCATAGCTATCACCCTTCTCTCCTTCTTTGGTATGTTGAACACAATGCCCTCTAACGCATGTATCCAGTAAAAGACAGCGACATGGCTTGCAGGTATAAGCCCTGTGTGGTATTTCATGGGCCTGTAGGAGAGTCCAGACATATAGAGCAGGCAGGCAACAATCTTCGTCTCCAAAGGTCTCTTATTCCTCCTGAATATGCGTAAAGCCTAAAGGACTTTCAGAAGTGCATTATATGCCATCACAAAATGTATGATCGCTTCTGAGAGCCGTTCAACTTGCGTCCTAAGAAGAATAGACCAAGAACTCAGATCCTTATCTTAACAGTATCCCTGTTTTACTCATGGGGGTGGAAGATTCTGCTCATCCTTGCCCATCTCCATCAGCTCCCATGAGCGATTCGTGAAGTATGCTTCATAGAGGGAAACATGCTTGTCTTCTATCTTCATGAGGTACTCATGAACCCTTTGCGCCGCCTCCCTTCCTGACCCCATCGCGCGAACTATCAGCGTTTCACCCCTGATGACATCGCCTGCCGCAAAGACGCCTGTCATGGACGTCCTGAAATGGTCGTCGACCGCTATCGCGTTTCTCTTGGCCACCTTCAGCCCCTCCTTCTTTTGAATGAACGAATTGGGCCCCCTTCCTATCGTTACGAGTACGCTGTCTGCTTTCATCACGAAGTCCTTACCCTCCACCTTGACGGGGCTCCTCCTGCCCGTCTGGTCCGGCGGGCCAAGCTCCATGGTCCACATCGTTACATCGGTTAGCCTTCCGTCCTTTCCATTGAATGATTTGGGGTCAGCCAGGAACTTGAATTTTACCCCTTCTTCCTTTGCCTCTTCGACCATGAGCGGATCTGCAGGCATCTCCTTTTCCGTCCTTCTGTACACGATCGTGACGTTGCCTTGCGTGATCCTCAGGGCTGTCCTTGCTGCATCCAGTGCACTGTCCCCCGCGCCTATCACCAGCACCTCCTTTCCCAGGTCGTATTTTGGATTCTTCAGGTACTCCCCCACCCCGTTGACAAATACATCCTCGAGAAATTGATATCCGTCGATCACACCCTTGAGGTCTCTGCCGGGGGTGTCCAGCTCCATGACATCCTTCGCACCCGTGCACACGAGTACGGCATCGGCGCCTTCGGACAGAAGCTGGGAAAGTGTGACCTTTTCCCCGACCCTTACACCCGTTACTATCTTTACCCCCTCCTCCTTTATCTTCTCTATCTCGTACTCCAAAACATCCTTGGGGAGGTGATAGTCCGGGATGGCGTACCAGGGAGTTCCGCCTGGCGTTGTCAGCTCCTCGTATATTGTAACTTCATGTCCATACCTGGCTAGCAGTTCACCAGCCGCCAGCCCGGCTGGGCCGGCACCGATCACGGCAACCTTTTTTCCGGTTTTTGGATAGCTCTGCGGAGTCTGCAGCCCTTTATTTTTCATCTCCCAGTCGGCCATGAACCTCTGTATCATACCGATGGCCACGGGTTCGCCCTCCCACCTGAGAACGCATGCATCCTCGCACAGTCCCGAGAGCTGAGGGCAGCATCTGGCAGTCACCCCGAGAAGTGCGTTGGTTTCCCTTATTCTCCTGAATGCCGTCTTGAAATCACGTCTTGACACCGCCTCACACATCCCCCTCACATCCATCTGCACAGGACAGGCATCGATGCATACGGGCGTCCCGCACTGCAGGCAGCGCTCGGCTTCCACCACAGCCTGTATTTCGGTATAGGGAATCTGAACCTCGGAAAAATCACGTTTTCTTTCCTCAGGGTCCTTCTTCGGAAACGGAAATCCGGCTTCCCGTTTTGGTTTTACTACTGTGGTCATACCCCACCGCGCTAACCCGTCGAATACATTAGATATGAACAAGCCGCCAATATCAGACCTATGTCGGCCAGCTCCTCGCCTACCTTCAGCCTGTGGGAGTCAAGACCAAGACCCTCCATTTCTCCGACGGGTATTCCCTTGTGATGAACCAGACGGGACAATGTGAGGTCGTCCACGTCTTCCAGTTTACTAAAGGGGAAGTTGTCTATTCTTACGATGTATCTTCGGCCCAGCAGTGTATCCCGCCTTGAGCTCTCCATCGGGGTGCCCCCAAGAGCGTAAAATTTACCATTGTGAGCGAAGAGGTGATTTCTTACGACGAGTTCTGGAGTATCGTTACCACCACGCCGACCCCTGGTCATTCTCTCCGACCTCATTGAAAATGGTCTCCTTTCCCCGTGAACGTGATTCGTGAGTCTCCACCTTGATCCATCCGTCGATGTCAAGATGAATGTGTACTCCCTGCCCGCCCGGATCTCCCCGGCAGGCTTGCCATTCAGAAGTATGTGTGCCTCCCAGGGTCTGCCAGTTCGCTTCACAACGTACAGAAGATGTGACATGATGGTGTCAAGATTGAGTGGGAATGGATGGATATATCACTATCTATGAGATGCCTTTCCAGTACTACAAATCAATAATCCAGCGTTAAAATGCTAAATATGGCTTTGGTATCCGGCTTTTTGAATGACCACGAATAGACAATTCAGCAGGTTCGTGAGGTCCCAGGACATCAGACCCGGCACGCCAACCTCTCTTGTGCCGGAAGCGGGATTGTGTCTTTCTGTCTTTCTGGTTCTGACAGAGGAATCGGAACCAAACAAGGTGTTGATGGGCATAATCAACAGGGAAGCGCCCTGGGAAGACCTGGGGGCCCTTTCGCCTACATTGCTGAAGAATTTCCCGACCGGTTGGATGCTCCCATCCTCCCACATGCTGGTTTACGAGAGCCCCTTTCAGGCATCCAAAAGAGTATTGCACGAGCAGCTAGGCATCGACGATATCAACCTTTCAGCTCCAATAGTTTTTTCTGACGTCTATGACCATCCAATAACACACCTAAAGGATCACTGGGACCTGGGGTTCATATTCAAGGGAAGTGTAAAAAAGGAAAAAGTTACAAAAACTAACGCATGGTCGAGGCTGGAATTCATCAAACCATTCGAGCAGACGATTCCAATAATAAGGTCGCATGGCGATGTGATAAAGTACAGCGGTTTGTAGAAGAGCCTATGATTCAAAAACCGTTAAGCCTTAATGAAATCAAACTTCCGTCTTTGATTGTCTCTGAGTCAGCCCCTGAAAGCGGGCCTTTATTCCCCTCAGGTTGGAGCTGATTGTTGCGGTCAGACGGTTTGCCATGCCAGGCTGCATGACCACGGCTGAAGGATTGGGCGAGTCTACAGGCGAACCGGCCGTGTTCACATTCTGCCTGACGGCTGCATGGAACTGCCTGTGACTGTCTTCAAGAATAGCATCATGATACTTCGTGAGTTCGACTATCTCCTTCTGATGAGCACTCATCATCTGCTTCTTGAGGTCGAGCTGTGATCTGGCATGTGCCACCCTCAGTTCTTCGACCTGCCTGTGGTACATTTCCACAGCTTTCTTCAGTTTTCTTTCGAACTCCTCTTCATCCTTCAAAAACTCCTCATGGAATCTTTTCTTCAAGGCCTCGTTCGCCTGAATGTAGCCATCCCTTTCCAGCTGACTGTTGCAAACTGGGCAGGCATACTTGGTTGCTCGTTCCTGTGCTGACCCCAAACCAAGCTCGACAGGGACTCGTAGATTTATAAACGAATAGACATCCGTTATGAATGTCTGTTTTGCAGTCGCTCCTTTCAGAAGCCCACGGCCGCACCATCGCCACGGGGGTCCGCACCTGCCGAAATTCCTTCCTTCAGATAGAGCACACCCTGGGCGTGACCCGTGGCGGAGGACCAGTACTGCAGTTTTTGAACTTCTAGGTCTGATATTCTGCTCTTCCCGATATTCTGAAAGAGCCCTTCTTCACACTGAATAGATTTGGGGGATTCGTATATCGTGCCTGGTATGCACCAGCGCGGCGAGTCTATCGCAGCCTGTATGTTCATGTCCCTGTCGACAAGATTCGTGATGAGCTGTACATGCACCTGAGGCTGTATGTCGCCACCCATCTCACCTATGGAGAACAGGGGCCGCTCCTCCACTAGGCCGATGCAGGCGCATAATGTATGAAATGTGCGTTTTGAAGGTTCGAGTCTGTTATGGTGGTTCGGATCAAGGGAGAAGTAGCACCCCCTGTTTTGAAGCACGATGCCTGTTCCTTCGGGTACCACACCCGAGCCGAAGCCCATGTAGTTGCTCTGAATCATCGATATGCAGTTGCCTTCGGAATCTGCGACCGAGAAATATGTGGTATCACCTGGGTCTGCCGAAGCTGGCGCGCCCGGGGTGCTCTTGATTTCCTTTGCCAGTCTTGCCGCATACGATTTTGAAGCAAAATTCGGGGGAAGCGGGTGAAAGTCCAAGTCCGTGATTCTGTTTCTTCTTTCTTCGTTGACTATCTTGTATGTGTCTGCGAATTTCATCAGCATCTCCTCCGGACTCATATCCGAAAGGTTCAGCTCCTCCAGCAGATTAAGCCAAAGCAACACGGTTGCGCCCTGACTGTTCGGAGCGGTCTCGTACACATCTATTCCCCGGTATTTTGTGCTCAACGGTTGAACCCAGTCCGTCCTGTGTTTTGCAAAGTCTGTTTCACTGAGGACGCCCCCCTCCTTTCTTATTCCCCTGACCATCCTCTGCGCCAGGGTTCCTGTATACATGGTATCGGGACCTTCGTCTGCTATCGTTTTGAGAGAGGTAGCCAGCTCCTTCTGCACAAAGATGGAACCGGCAGGAGGCGGGTTCCCACCAGGAAGGAATATCCTTGCCCAGCCAGAAAATCGCTCCAGAGAATTCCTCGACCTTTTTATCGATTCAACGTAGTTTGGAGTCAGTGGCACGCCGGCCTCGGCATACCGAATCGCGGGTTCCAGAAGCTTCTTGAATTCCATCGACCCATAGCGTCGATGAAGCTCTCCCCAGGCATGAACAAGACCGGGCACCGTTATTGCGGAGTGTGGTCCCCGCTGTGGAATTTCTGAATAACCCTTGCTTCTGTACCAGTCTATTCCAATTTCAGAAGAAGCCCTGCCGCTTCCATTCACGCCCTCGATTTTCTTACCAGCCATTTTGACAAGCGCAAACATGTCTCCTCCTAGTCCACACAGATTGTTCTGCACAACACAGAGGACAGCGCTCGCAGTTATGGCCGCGTCCACAAAGTTACCTCCACTCTTGAGAATATTGGCACCGGAGAACGAAGCGAGCTGGTGTGAGGTCGCAATGACCGCCTTCATGCCCACCGTTGGGGCTCTGCTTGGAATGAAATCCAAAGAGGTCGGGGCGGGTTAGGATTGTCGGTGATTTATGTATTCATTAAGTTGTGAGGGTATTATATCCACAAACTATTTCATCGAACAATCAATAGGTCTAGTTCAAGTTTTGGAATAGAATGGGAAGAGGCTAAGTGTCTTTAAACCTTCGACAGTCTGCCTTGGTTTCTTTCCTGACCTCAGAACGGAATGAACCTAGTGTGCGGTATGACCTTTAGAGCCGATTATTGGCTATAGATCGGGAATCTCTTACCATCGGAGTAACTCACGACAACCCATCGAGCGCCGAGGAGACTATCTCTGCCATCTAGATATTCCGGCATTCTTAACACCTTGATCGTTTGTATCCGGTGTGATCCAAGGGCAGTATTCCCTGCTTTGTTAAGGGGGGCCGCTTGACATTTGCTCAATCTCGTGACCATCTTCGATCCGGATTAATTTGCAGAACATATGGGGTGTTTTCACAAGTCAGCGCAATCAGAAATCTTGGCAGACCCGTCTACGCTGACCATAGAGGTTGGGCCTGAGATGTGAAGAAATTACTCGACGGAACGGATGTCCCATGAAGCAAAAATGTCTATATACTGTCGAAAGTGCATCGAACATAATTGCGGAGAGACAAGCCCATAAGAGGTAGCCATCAATCTTGCGTTTGCCCTGATAGTCCCTTATGCTGGATTAATCATCTTTGAGTGATTCTATGCCTGAAGATGATGAAGGTAAGCGCACTTCGGGCCTCAAAAGGGACGTCGCACTGAGGCATGCAATCGCAATGTACCTGAGCTCCATTATCGGGCCCGGCGTACTTGTAATACCAGGTCTTGCTGCGGTGATCGCGGGACCGGCGTCGTTGTTCGTCTGGTTGGTCCTTTCATTGGCGAGCTATCCATTAGCATTCACCTTCGCCTCGTTGGCTACCCGGAGCCCTTTGAGCGGAGGGATATACTCATTTACAAAGGAGGGGCTGGGGCAAATGTATGCTAACGCCGTGGGTTGGCTATTTGCCTTCGGTTACATTGTGGGGACTCCTGCTGCCACTCTCATAGCAGGATACTATGTAGCTTATACATTTTCAATGAATAAGGCGCTGGTTTTCATTGTAGCGGCAGCCATGGTCTTGGCAAGCCTCGGGATCAATTACAGAGGAGTATTATTCAGCGGAAGAATCCAGTTGGTTGTGACAGCACTGATGGTTGGTCTTCTCGTTTCTGCAGTAATTCTATCGATTCCCTATGTAAGGTTGGATAACTTTGGGGGCACGTCGGTCGGTATCGGACCGCTTGGTGTAGCAGCTGCCCTGATTGTATGGTCATACTTCGGATATGAAAATGTTCCCAACGTTGCCGAAGAGTTCAAAGATCCAAAAAGGGACTTTCAGAGGAGTGTCGTGCTGAGTGTGATAATATCTGGTGCTCTTTACATGCTTGTTTCTTTCTCTGTCATCGGCACGGGAGTCTACACTTCTGGTGGAAGTGATGCTCCCTTTGCTTCACTTATGTCACTTCTCCTAGGAAGATATGGGGAAGTTGCCACGATGGTCATTGCATTGATTATCATTTTCGGAACTGTGAACGCATACACCACCGGTATCTCGAGGGTGATTTACGCCGCCGCAAGAGATGGAGGATTTCCACTTTCGATGTCTAGGATAAATCATCGAACCGGCGTGCCGGTAACTGCAATCATAGCCATCACCGTCGGTTCAGTTGTCTCGATGCTTGTTTTCTATTCGTTCGATGTGAACCTCCAGACCATTCTCCTTGCTTCGAACGGGATTGTTCTTACGATCTATGTCTTCGGTGCCGCCGCCAGCATAAGACTGCTCAAAGTTTCAGGAGTCACCAGATTGTTTCCCTGGTTCTCTCTCGCTCTTCCTCTCATGCTGCTTCCGTTTGTCGGTTACATACTTGGTGTGGTTCTACTGGTGGTGGCCGCGAGCTTTGCCTACAGCATACTGAAGGGTCGGCGCACAAATTCTGGAAACAGTTAATGTCAATGTATGGAATGTCAGAATCTTATTATCGTAGTCCTGCGCCACCACCTTCCGAAAATCAAACCTAGCCCCAGTGCTATCAACACGAGCCCCACAAGGATGCCAATGAGACCAAGCGCCAGCAGAATTATCCTGACTACAAGGTCTCGAAGTATGAAGAGGATCAGGAGACCGATTATCACCAGTACCCCTCCCAGGACCGCAGAAGTGCGCATGGACGATTGATATGCTGAGAGTCAGCTATTTAGACTATACTGGGTGATTCATGTATACGCCATTCAATGGGTTCTCTGATCCTGATCACTTCGAGCATTTTGTTCTTATGCTTAAATTGAAAAATTTATTCTTGCTCAGCCTTGACGCTCGATTCGGTCAACAACGGTCAAAGCATGGCTTATTTACCCCTGAGATGGGGAAGTAATGCGTATGGGACACAGATATCTCTTTACGTCAGAGAGTGTTGCGGAAGGACATCCCGACAAGGTTGCAGACCAGATATCGGACGCGGTGCTGGACGAAGTTATCCGCAAGGACAGCGATGCCAGAGTGGATTGTGAAACAGTTATCATGCAGGGCACGGTCATCGTGACAGGACAGATCACAACCTCTGCATATGTGAACATAAAGGAGATCGTGAGAAGCGTACTGAAAGATATCGGGTTTGACAATTCGAAGGTGGGACTGGACTGGGAAACCTGTGGCGTCCTGGTCTCGATCGAGGAGCAATCCCCGGATATTGCCAGGGGGGTGAACAAAGCCCCAGAGAAGATGGGTGCTGGTGATCAGGGGATGATGTTTGGGTATGCAACCACAGAAACTCCCCAGCTCATGCCGTTGCCGATCACCCTGGCCCATGGAATCGTAAGGGGGCTTGCGGACGCAAGGAAGAATGGGGTGCTGCCATACCTGAGACCGGACGGAAAATCTCAGGTTACGGTCGAATATGAGGATCACAAACCACTAAGAGTCAACACGGTTGTTGTCGCGGCACAGCACAGAGAGGACATAGATGCTGAGAAGGTCGGTGACGATGTAGTTGAGAACGTGGTCAAGAAGGTCATACCGAAGAAACTCATCGATAAAGACACGAAGTTTCTGGTGAACAGGACGGGGCGTTTTGTCATCGGTGGAACTCTGGCTGATACGGGTTTGACTGGCAGAAAGATCATAGTTGACACCTATGGTGGAGTGGGATCCCACGGAGGAGGCTGCTTCTCTGGGAAGGATCCAACGAAGGTGGACAGGTCCGGCAATTACATGGCCAGGTACATCGCAAAGAACATAGTTGCAGCGGGTCTTGCAGAGAGGTGTCAGGTGCAGATAGCTTATGCGATCGGAGTTCCTGAGCCTGTCTCATTCATGGTAGATACGTTTGGAACAGGCAAGTATTCTGACGAAAAGATCGAAAGGGCTGCCAGATCAGTGTTCGATATGAGGCCGGGTCTGATCATAAAGAATCTGGACCTGAGGAGGCCCATTTACAGGAAGACAGCCTGCTATGGACACTTCGGCAGGAATGACCCGGATTTCAGCTGGGAACGCACCGACAAAATTTCGTCTTTGAAGAAGATTCTTTCCTGATGAATGCCTCAACTGAGACCCGAAATCGCTTCCATCATTATTCTGGTCGCCTTTTCCCTTTCTTCCTTGTACTGAAGTAGCGATTGCTTTACCGATTGGATCTCGATAATCTTCTTTGAGATTTCGGCAAGCCGGGGCGGGTCTGTGGTGGCCCTTCTTTCATTCATTTCAAGCTGTGTTATTTGACTCTCCAGCTCATTCAAAGCCGATTCGCTCGTTGCAATTTTCGATTCCAGCGCCGGAATCGTTCCATCGTCCTTCTTGCCGAAAAGCCTTCCGAAGAAGGATGTGGACTCGGATTTCTTCTTGGATTCTGATAGCATCGACCGGGTCCTTGAAAGCTCCTCCTGTATCGCTGTCCTCTGCTTCAGAAGTTCATCCTTTTTTGATTTGATGTCCGAAAGGTTGAGGCTGAGGGACCTCCTTATATCTGATGCTTCTTCGTTCAGCTTCTTTATCTCATCATCGAGCTGCAAAACATCCTTTTTGGCTTCGAGCAACCTGGATGCCTCTGCCCTTGCATCAATGAATTGCTGAGGCAGGGAGCCTCTCGTCGACAGGGTTTGCTGAAATTCGTCCAGCAGCTTGTTAAAATTGCGAATCCAGTTTTCCATACCATAATCCGAGCCCTCTACGAAGACCTGCTGCCCCATTCTGGCCATCGAATTCAGAATTAGATTTTTTGTTTCCTCGAAGGTTGCCGAGTTTTCCTCCCTTATCCTTTCCCTCTTCTTGTTGCTCGATTGCTTTCTCCTTTTGTTCTTCTTTTCGGGGGCAGCCCTGCTTCCGGTGAAGACGCCTCTGGAGAAACCCCGGGATGACACGCCTGACCAACCGCACACCAGAAATGTCAGTTATAAGATTTCAGGATTCATGGAGTGTTTATTCAGACGGTTATTCCAAGAAAAGTGCGGATGATTGTGCCGAATATGTACAGCACCACAGTTGCCCCGAGCATTATGCCGGCCAGCTCTGCAAAGTCCTTTATGAAGCGGCTTCCCGCCATTATGGAGTTGTACCATGTTGTAAACGCAATTATGCACACCCCCAGAACTATGGATCCACTTATCGCAACAAGCATCTGCTTGGTGATAAAGTATGGAGAAGCGAGTATAACTGCACTGACGAAGTATGAACTGCCTGTATATGCGGCCGCCATGCCTGGTGAACCCTGAAACCCCTGCTTGGCCTGCGCATAGGCTGCCGAAGCCATGGCAAGAGAAGCCGCAGCTCCGGCCACTATTCCTGCCAGCCCCGTAAGTTCCGTGGATTTGTATATTCCAAGAGAACCCGCATGGATGCCCGCGATCTCAACGAGAGCGTCCGCGAGTCCGAGCACGACGAATGAAATATACTTCACGTATCCCCCCTGAACTTCTTCGGCGAAGACCCTTTCATGCTCCCTCTCGTCCGCGAGCATCTGGTTGAAGCTTTCCCTGTCCTCAGGGGGAACATCGCCGTGTATCTTCTCGTATTTCTTTATCGTCTCAGCCTCCTTTCCTTCAAGATATTTTAGCGCAAACGAAGCACCAAAGAGAAATCTGACAAACACCACCAGATATATCTTCCAGCGTGAAGGCTTCACATCGGCGCCATCCAGATACCTCTTCCAGAAATTGTAATGTGAAAGCTCCATCTGGCTGAACCTGGTGAATACATCCTTCGACCTGGGGCTCCTTTCAAGAGAAGCCAGACGAGTGTAAACCACGCTGTCGGTGATTTCATCAACGCATTCATTTCTGGCTATTTTGGCGAATTCGTCACTTGTCAATCTGGTTCACCCTCGATCGAACCGTAGATTGCGTCTCTCATGGCCTTCCCACATCTCCTCCCCTGGCACGATTATAAAGCGTACCGACCCTTCCGAGTATTTCCCACAAGGGTCGAGAAAAACTCTTCGGCTAGCTTCCACCCAACAATGGCGAAAGGTGTTTGTGAACCGATTCACTGGCCTGCAGCTGGATCGAATGTATGCTTATCGGTGTGATGGATATTTTCCCTTCATTAAGCGTTACGTGAGCATCAGTGTTCTTTGCTGGCACCACCTTTTTGTTCCCGGCCAGCCAGAAATACCTGTTGCCCCTCGGGTCTCTTCTGCCTACGACGTAATCCTCAAAAACTTCACTAGCCATCGATGTTAACTTCAATTCAGTATTCTTTGATACATTCAACGGATAGTTGACGTTCAGAAGGTCGACCCCCGGGGGAAATCCGTTCTTGATAAGGAAGGACACGATCTTTGCCGACCACCAGGATGCGATCGTGAAATCTTTTTCGTAGAGATGAGGATGGTCCTGAGGTATCTCTTTTGAAAAGGCGATGGATTTTATTCCTATTATGGAACCCGACATTGCGGCAGATACGGTCCCGGAGGAGAAAAAGGACTGCATGCTGACATTCTCCCCCAGATTTATCCCAGACACAATCATGTCTATCTTCTTCCTCTTGAACAGCTTGTGCACGCTTACAAAAACACAGTCAGATGGTGTTCCGGTGACTGCGGTGGCCTCGTACCAGCCCTGCTTGATTTCGCTTATGCTTACAGGCCGATGAAATGTGATGCTCATGCCGGAACTGCTCTGCGCCCCTCGTGGTGCCACGACGTTTATGTCTGCAACTTTTCTCAGCGCCTTGGCCTGGGATACGAGTCCGGGGCTGTATACCCCATCATCATTTGTAAGGAGAAGCATCTTGAATACGTCAATGCATTTCACTTGCATGCACTAAAGCATTTCCCATCCGGGACGAAAGCTGGACATTTCGTTTGGTTCAAACATTCGGCTGCTTAAGTAAAATATAAAGCGACAGACAACTGCTTTTACAGTTTTCGTTCTATTGTTTGTTTCGAACCAAGTTCAGGAATTGAGCATGAATTCCTCGATGGATTCAGCAAAGGTTGAACAGGAGGAAGGCCGAATCTCGAATCCTGTTGTGTTGAAGGTATGGATCAACATCACCTGAACTCTATTACGGTTTTCACGTCTTCCTTTGAAGGTTGATATGCCTGCTGGTATCCGGAGAGACCCAGCCTTGTAGTGATCATCTTCGGCAGCAGGCCGGGATAGCGCTCCTGCAAAGCAGAGAAATCCTTCAGGCCAGACTCGAAGTATGATTTGTTTGCATTGACGGAACCGAACAGGGTTTTGTTTCCGAGCACCATACCAGTAAAGACTGAGCCCACGTCAACTGAAGCCTGTTTGGAACCATAGATTCCCAGCATGCAGATTATGCCGTTCGGTTTGAGGAGTTTCAGTCCTTCGAGTGCAACTCCCACCACCCCCGTATCCTCCATGACCACGTCGAACGTCCCCAGATTGTCCAGATGCTGCTCATCCGCGTTAACGTAGGTGGCCCCCGATTCGGCTACCAGCCTTGCCTTCAGGCTGTCCTTGCTACGTGTGGCGACCGTGTACACCTCAAAACCCTTGATCCGGAGAAGAAAGGTGGTCAGCAAACCTAGCGGGCCGGCTCCCAAAACCAGGGCGCGTTTTGGCTGCCAGACCATTCGCTGCTGAATCCTGTAAATCTGTGTAACCCCCTTCTCAGCGATGCTCATAGGCTCCAAAAGCACGGCAACGTCTATCAGGTCATCGGGGATCTTTACGAGGAAAGATGCATCAGAAACCGCAAGCTCGGATGCGAATCCGTTCAGTTCCTTTATCCCATGCTCCTCGTAATTCCCTTCCGTGCACATGTCAGACTCTCCGCTTCTGCAGTTCAGACAACCATCCGGTCTCCTGACGGTGGGGACAACGTAATCCCCAACGCTGAGGCCGGTCGAACCTCCATCGACCGAGGCTATCGTCGCCAGACATTCATGGGCCACAACCAGGCTTTCCGAACCCGGGGGAGGGGTGCCATACATCCCGTCGTTTATGTCCAGGTCGGTGCGGTCAAAACCGACCCTTACCGGCTTGAGCAGGGCTTCATTTGCCGAAGGCACAGGCTCTGCGATGTCCTCAAGCCTCACACTGCCCTTCTTTCCGGGCGTAACGATTATGGATTTCATATTAGGCACACCGAAACGTCCCCTAATAAATTAGATTGCTGATATGTGGATCAGGAAACAAAGCATAATACATCGACGAATTTCCCATCGTGCAAGACCGACCATGAATAGCTCCACCCCCATTCATTCGACAAGGGATGACAAGGGAAATCTGGCAAGCGGCACATGGAAGGATGCCTTGGCTGCGGTCGACGCTGCGCTGAAAGGTGCAGACCCTGCGAGGATGGTGGAAGGACACCTGAAATTGAGCGGAGATATCATGATGGCCGGAAATGTCCGTTACAACCTCGGCAGATACGGCAGAGTGTTCGTGATAGGGGGAGGCAAGGCATCAGGACGAATGGCCATGTCGGTCGAAGGAGTCCTGGGAAAGAGAATAGATGGTGGATTGGTGATCGTGCCGCATTATCAGAAAGGTCTGGTTGAAACTGATCGAATTGAAATTGCATATGGAAGTCATCCGGTACCAGACGAAGCCGGACTGAAAGGTGTAATGCGTATCTTCGAAGTGATCGGTGCCCCCCGGCAGGACGATCTTGTAATCTGCCTCATATCAGGAGGTGGCTCCTCGTTGTTGTCTCTCCCGGCAGAGGGGATTGGCCTTGATGACGTCAGGAGGGTAACCAAGGTCATGCTTGATTCGGGGGCCGACATTTATGAACTGAATATCGTGCGCAAGCATCTGTCGGGCATCCACGGAGGTAGGCTGGCTGAACGGCTGTATCCGGCAACGATACTGTCACTCATCGTTTCGGATGTGGTTGGAAACGACTTGGGGACGATATCGTCGGGTCCAACCTTTCCCGACAGCTCCACATATTCAGAGGCAGTCTCTGTTCTGAAGAAGAGGGGCGCATGGGAGTCCTGTCCGTCAAGAGTTCGGAGGCTTCTTGAGCATGGAATAAGCGGTTCCGTGAAGGAGACGCCCAAGCCAGATTCAGAAATCTTTCAGAGAGTACAGAACCTTCTGATAGGTGATAATTTTGATGCCTGTGCAGGTGCGCAAAGGGAATTAACACAAAGAGGATACAGGGCTCTCATACTGACGACGGAGATAGAAGGTGAGGCGAGGACCTTCGGGACTTTCCTCTCTTCTCTGGCCAGGGGCGTGTCGGGTGGCAGGTCATCATTGCATAGACCCTCCGCCCTGATATTCGGTGGAGAAACCACGGTGAAGGTTACCGGGCGAGGAAAGGGGGGCAGAAATCAGGAGGTTGCCCTCTCTGCCTCTGCAGGTATATCCTCCCTTCCCGAAGTTGTCGTGTGCTCCTTCGGCACAGACGGAGTGGATGGTGTGACCGATGCGGCGGGTGCGATTGTAGATGGAAGCATCTATGAGACGTCCCGCTCACTTGGGCTTGATATTGATGAGTATCTGCAAAACAATGACTCGTACACGCTGCTGAAGGCAACGAAGAGTCTGCTCACAACGGGTCCAACAGGAACCAACGTGGGCGATGTGATGATGGTTGTAGCCGGAAGGGTTTGAAGATTAATACTTCTCATTAGACGTCTTATTGGGCTCTATCCAGGCTTTGCGTAATCTTTGTCGCTTCTTTGCCCCGCCTGCACGATGAAGATCAGCTCGCCTTCATGATTGGAAAGGGAAACATCGCTGGATATGATGATCATCCTCTCGCCTTTTTTCAGCGACCATTCCTTTGAGAGGGTTGCGACGGCCGACCCGAGCCTGTGCATTGGATCCGCCAGCCTGAGAATCTTTGGAAAGACGCCCCACACCATTCGCAGCTTCCTGGCCTGTTCTACCGTAGAAGTGATACATACGATCGGGGCCTTCGGCCTGAACCTCGCTATTTTCGATACGACGGATGTGGAATCATTCAGAGAAACAAGTAGTTTCGCCCCCATGTCCTTGGCAAGAAGGTCCGAACCACGTCCAAGCGCATCAACCAAATTGTCCGTGGCACCCTGGTCGTCCGGTATTGTGTCTCTCTTCATGTTGGCCTCCGTGAGGAGGGAGACTCTGTGAAGCACACCGACACATTCGGCAGGATAGCTTCCAACAGCCGTCTCTTCGGAGAGCATGAGAGCATCCGTGCCGTCAAGGATCGCATTTGCTATGTCCGTAACCTCTGCCCTTGTGGGGGTCGGATTGTTCACCATCGATTCAAGCATCTGAGTGGCTGTTATGACAGGAATACCCCTTGCCCTGCAGAGGGCGATTATCTTCTTCTGCATAACAGGCACCTGTTCCACTGGGTTTTCAGCTCCCAGGTCACCGCGGGCAACCATCACGATATCAGAAACGGAGGATATCTCGCTGATGTTGTCCACCGCGTCCTTCTTTTCGATCTTTGCGACGATCATCGGGTCCCCGCCGAGTTCCCTGGCCCGCTTCCTGACATCCACGATATCCTGTGCAGACCTGACGAAGGAAACTGCTACGAGGTCCACCCGGTTCTCTATACCGAAGGCAAGAAATCTGTCGTCCGCTTCTGTAAATGTTTTGAAGTCTGCGGACAGCGTCGGTATATTCACGCCCTTTTCTGACTGCAGTTTCCCACCGACGACGCATCTGCAGTGTATCTTGCCCCGCTCTGCAGATATCACGTCGAGTTTTATGGAACCATCCGACAGGTAGATCTTGGTTCCAGGCAGCACATAGTTTTCCAGTCCCCTGTACTTTATCGGAATCTCGTTCGACGCAACCTGTGTATCGTTGGCCGTGTCGAGAATCACCCTTTCTCCCCTTTTCAAAAGGACAGAACCATCCCTGAGTATTCCAACTCTGATTTTAGGACCCGGCAGGTCCTGCATCACCGGAAGGTGGGAGTGGAGGCGGGATTCGGCGGACCTGACAAATCTGATCGTTCTGGCATGTTCTCCCAGGTCGCCGTGGGAGAAGTTTATCCTGGCACAGTCCATCCCAGCCCTTGCCAGGACAACCACATCGTTAACTGAAGCCTGCGCAGGACCGAGCGTGCACACTATTTTGGTTCTTCTCAGGCTACTGATCGGCCTCGAAACAGTTCACCATTCCGAATCGGGTCATTTCATTGGTTTATCATCGTTGTGTTTCCTGGTGCACACCCTTCATGGATGCCAGGTGTCCTTCACCACCCATACAGGTTCTGAAGGGTTGAAAGGCTCCTGACCGCTCGCCTTGTGGGTTTCAAGTATCTCCTCATCGATTTCAATCGAAAGACCCGGTTTGTCTGGAACGTTGCATCTTCCATCTGTTACCCTGTAGGCGTTCCTGATCAAAGACCTCTTCCATTTGGGGAAGCAGTCATAGAAGGACTCCTGTATCAGGAAGTTCGGGATAGATGCATCGAGCTGGATCGTCGCTGCATTCTGCACAGGACCGAATGCGTTGTGGAACGCCATTTCCACACCGTACGCTTCGGCTATGGATGCTGCTTTCTTTGCTACGGTGATGCCGCCGATGTTCGTCAGGTCCACCTGCAGGAAGTCCGCAAGGTTGTTCTGGAGCACGAACACGACCTGCTCCTTCGTCAGCAGCCTTTCGCCCAGGGCCACCCTGACGTCCACTGCATTTCTGTACTTTTTCAGGCCCCTCATGTTGTCAGGATGCACTGGTTCCTCCATGAAAAGTGGGTCGAAGTCCCTCAACCGCCTTGCTATCATGATGGCGGATGTAGGGTTGAACCTGCCATGATGCTCTATCAGAAGCGAAACCTTCCCGTTCGTATAATCCCTGACCGCCCTCACCCGTTCGTACGCCCTCTCCAGCCCCTTCTCATCTATGTAGTCGTAGTAGTTGCCAAACGGGTCGAACTTTAGAGCCGTATAGCCCATCTTGGCGTACTTCTTCGCTCTGGTCCCGAACTGCTCCGGCGTAACGCAGCCGTCGTACCAGCCATTGGCATACAGCTTCACCGAAGACCTGAAGGCACCACCGGTCAACCTGTGCACGGGCGTATTCAGGTACTTGCCCATCAGGTCCCAGCAGGCGATGTCAAACGCACTCAATGCTGTTGTTGATTCGAATGATACGGGCAGGTAGAAATCATGCCTGTGCCATTCATGAATATTCTTTTCAGTATCAAAAGGGTCCTTCCCAACGTACACCCTTGCGACTTCATGCAGGGACTGTATCACCGGTTGAACCCTGAGCGTCGGCACGGCCTCCCCCCATCCCACCATGCCATCGGACGTGGTGAGCTTGAGAAGAATTGAATTTCCCGCCCAGGTGGCACCTCCAGCCGCTGCAGGTTCTCCGACCTGAAATATTTCGGCCTGTTTTATCTTTGTCAATCCGAATTTCCAGAGTGTGCTCTCGTTTAAGTGTGTCGATTTAGCACTGCAAACTGTTCAAATGAGCTCCCTTCTGGTGCGGACATTCTGCTCTGATCCCATCTCAGATGATCAAAGTATAGTATGAATAGGTTCAGGAAAACTGTGAGTGATCTTATTCCGTTGACTCGAGTCGATGTCGATGTTATTGCAGAACTTCTTTGTTTTTTCCTTCAACGTCCTGAAATATCTTTCTATACTATTCCTCTTTCTGAATGTTATATGAAGCCACTTCAATCCATATCTTTCAATGGTCCGTGCGCATCAACCATGGAACACCACCAACCAGTACTACAGGTTTATTCGTGCATGTGTTAAGAAAGAATCATTCTAACGAATAACAGGGTACTTATCAATGATCTCTGGTAAGATGAATGAGGGTGTAACTAATGGCTTCTCTTCTTGGTATCTGGATTTATAGCCGCCCATACAAACAGCTGAATACCATTCACATCGAGACTGGTTTCATCCATGGCAACTATTCTCCTGTATCTCTTTCTTCTGAACTCTGAATGTTATTCTTCCAAGCTTCTTCTGCTTTCCTCTATGCTTCCCTGAGTCAGAGTTCTTGAACCCTTCCCGAACAACACCGAAGAAGGCATTGTCTGTCACGCACTTCGCTCTCGTCTGAAATAAATTAAAGAGCCATCGCCGCGTGCACACAATGGTGCTGTTACTGACTTCTCATGAAGGAATTCATCAGAATATACTTTTGTCTTGGGAAAGGTTGATTAATAATCTGAAACTATTTTTGTAAGATAGTTTATTTATCAGATTAATCGATTCTCTGATAGGAGGGTATCATGGTGGAGAAAGTTAAGGTCGGTGCACGTGGACAGGTTGTCATTCCAAAGAAAATACGAAGAAAGTTGAACATAGAGCACGGCGCCATACTTCAAATAGAGGAATCTGATGGAAGCCTCCTTCTAAGGCCTGTTGATCCTATCAGGGAAATGAAAGGTTTAGGCAAAGGCTTCTTTGGAGACCCACTCAGATACCAGAGGAAGATTCGAAAGGAGTGGGAAGCAGAGTCTGTTGAAAATAACACTTGACACAAACATTCTGATATACTTTGTCGAAGGGATTGAACCTCACGCTACAAGGGTTCAAAATCTTCTGAGCTCTTTTATGAATGGAGAGAATCAGGGTATAATATCGACAATAACAGTAGCTGAGTTATTAACCGGTTTCTATATCGCAAATGATTTTAAAAGAGCCGTGAAGATGAAAAATCTCTTTCAGGATCTTACAGTTAACAACTTCGAAATAGTCCCGGTGACATTTGACATAGCCGATCTTGCTGCACGATTAAGGGGAAGGAGAGGAGGGAAGCTTCCTGATGCAGTGATAGTGGCGACAGCAATAAGCAAAGCATCGGATCTTCTCTTCTCTCAGGATGAGAGACTAAGAAGATTTAGCGAAGATATCAAGATATCAAAACTAGAATAGCACAAAGCATTCAACCTTGGATCCTGAATCGTATAGCTTTCGATAAGCATCATTGTTCATAACCTGATAGCTCATCTGACTGAATGGCTTGTAGGAGCATCTCGTGTGCTCACATTTTGGATCAATTGGAGCTTGTTATCTAGGCGTTCAGATATCACAATAGAGATGATTTGACTTCGTACTAAAAATTGTTAATTATACATTATCTGCACTGGCGGACGACTATTTATTTAACACCTGCTTCAACCAGAATAACCTGATGCGTTTTGGTCTCTGATAGAATAAAATATATTCACGCCAGACAGGTTCTGGATTCCAGGGGGAATCCGACAGTAGAGACGGATGTAAGGACTGAAGCGGGCTTCTTCGGCAGGGGCACCGTGCCCTCGGGAGCTTCAACGGGGATACACGAAGCCGTTGAACTGAGGGATGGCGACCAAAAATTCTATCGTGGGTTGGGGGTGCTGAAGGCAGTCAGAAACGTAAACGAAGTGATAGCTCCCAAGCTTGTCGGGCTGAACCCATGTGACGTGGGCTCAGTGGACAGATTGATGCTGGATCTCGACGGTTCGGTGAACAAGGGTAAACTCGGAGCAAATGCCATTCTGTCGGTTTCCATGGCCGTGGCCAGGGCGGGTGCTGCATGCAGCCGGGTTCCCCTGTACAGATTTCTGGTCGAAAAGAAGGTTTATCGACTGCCTGTGCCGATGATGAACGTTGTGAATGGTGGGAAGCATGCAGGAAATGAGCTCTCGGTTCAGGAATTCCTGCTGGAGCCAGTAGGCGCTGACAGTTTTTCTGACGCCCTGAGGATGGGCTCAGAAATCTATCATGTGCTCAAGGAGGTGCTGAGGGATGAATATGGAGTTTCAGCCACGAATGTGGGTGATGAAGGCGGGTATGCGCCACCCATGGTAAACACGAAGCAGCCCCTAGAATCCATCTCAAAGGCGATCAAGAAGGCAGGGTATGATGATTCGGCAGTCAGAATCGGGATGGATGCGGCTGCCTCAGGTTTCTATGATACTTCGACGAAAAAGTACAGAATAGATGGAAAGATCTTGAGCGGGTCCGAGCTCCTTGATTACTATATCTCGATAGTGGAGGAGTACAAGATAAACACACTCGAAGATCCTTTTGATGAGGATTCGTTTGAAGATTTTGCCTCAATCACAGAAAAGCTGGGGAAGAAGGTCATGATAATTGGAGACGACCTGTATGTCACCAACCCTGAAAGAATAAAGAGGGGACTCGCGATGCACGCCACGAATTCTGTTCTCATCAAACTTAACCAGATAGGCTCTGTTACAGAGACGATGGAAGCAGTGAATTTATGTCACAGTTCGGGCCTTTCCACGGTGGTATCACACCGTTCCGGAGAGACCGAAGATGTGTTCATATCTCATCTCGCCACAGCTGTGGGGAGCAGTTTCCTGAAGGCCGGAGCCCCCGCCAGGGGGGAGAGAACGGCGAAATACAATGAGTTGCTAAGGATCGAAGAAGAGCTGAAGTAGTCAGGTATTGAAGTCCTGCTTCCGAGTTTTGTAGGTTCTGATATAGTGTTTCATTTGTGTTTTTACTGGGCAGTTTTTCATTTACTGTGGTTCATGCTTTTCATAATTCTCAAGCATGCTCCTCACGATGGATTTCTCGGAATCAGACAGATCGGGTATAGGCGGTTTGGTACCGCCAACGGGTTGACCCACCAGACTCATGGCGTATTTCATCGCAGCAGGAAACGAGCCAACCGAGAGAATCTGATCTATCTGCATCAGTTCAAGCTGTGTCTTTGCGGCCCTCTCCAGCCTGCCGGCACGAAAGTCGTCATATATTGAAGATGCCTTCTTGGGTGCTATGTTTGCCACGGATATGACGCTGCCTGCTCCACCGAATGAAAGACATGAATATGTGAGAGCGAATGTCCCGTTCAATATTGAAATTTTTTTGCCGCAGGATGCCAGGTACTGAATCAGCTTTGAGATGTTGTTCTCCGTGTACTTCATGCCGACTATCAGATGCTCTTCGGAGAGTTCGTTCAGCAGCTGGACAGAGACCGGGTTCCTGGTATAATCTGGTATATTATACAGTATCAGAGGCAGGTTGATTCGTCCGACGATCGCCTTTATGAAATTATGTATGCCCTTATCGCCGGTAGCGAAATAGTACGGAGTCGTGGTTACAACCGCGTCGGCACCGAGGTCTTCTGCCTCCTTCGCGTACTGAATTACGCTTTCGATGGATGTGTCTGAAACTCCCGCAGCAACGGGTACGCGGCCATTGGCAGCATCCACCACATGCTTTACCATGGTTCTTCTTTCGTCTCTGGACAGGAATGCGAATTCTCCCGAAGTTCCAAGCGGAAACAGCCCGTCAACACCTCCTTCCACAAGATATTCCACCAGTTCAGGGATCCTCTTTACATCTATGTGCCCCGTGGTGTCAAGAGGTGTAGGCATTGGGGACCAGATACCTTCATAATTCTTGCTCATGCTTTCGTGATGTGCTGGATAGAAGTTAATAGTCACTTCGGTGTAATTGATGTTCGATTATGGGACGATGCACCCGTTTATTGCAAAAATACGTCGATGCATCGTATGATAGCTTTGGAGCACCGAAAAAGTGAAATCAACACAGGTACGAGACAACTGAATCTCGACTAAAGCGAGTATATGAACTAATGATGTTATTCACCGATTAACGGGTAAGCTAATACCCGGGCAGGTGCTCCATCAGTTCCCTTCGTTTTTATCGGCAGACACATCAAGAAAATACGCTTGCCGAGAAACTTCCGCAGGTTTTTGTTCAGCGATTCTATGATGAGAACCCCATTGCCGAGAAGTTTTTTGTGTGTGAGATTCTCCTTTGATGCAAATTTTTCTACGCTGAGGTAATCGATTCCGACCACCTTAACCTTGCGCTGCAACAGCCATGCTGCACCACCCTCATCCAGATAGGTGAATTTCCGCCTCGCCCATTGTTCCCCCCAGTGTTCGCTCATTCCTGTGTACAGAAGGACTATATCTCCGGGTTTTATGGAAGAAGTGAATCTCTTGAGATCGCTTGCCGTGATACCTGAACCGGGCTTCTTGTTTGAAAGGTCAAGGACGACCGCCTGGCCGCAGAATGCTTCCGGGTCCAATTCATCGACGGTGATCCCATTGCTGACAAAATGATGTGGTGCATCGATGTGGGTGCCGGTGTGAGACCCGAGTTTCAGTCTGCTGAGGTTGACACCATCATGCTCAAGTTTCTTCACTTGCTTGATGTCAGGTTTTGGGTCACCGACGTATGTAGTCATCCCCTTTGATATGGTATGAGTGAGGTCTACTGCCTTTCCGATATTCATTTTAATTTGCATGGTGCTTAACATTTTCCGGTAGTATACAAGTCTTGCCCACTCTTCCAGCACCTGCAGCAGGCAATATTTGCAAGGTCATCGCGACAGTGGTGTCTGATGGACTCAATGATGCGACCTTCCCAGAATTGGACGAGATCGGCATTCTGGTCTAATTGGGAAAAATCTCCTTGCAAAATTTCTGCTGTCCGTTACATGATCCTTTTGTTCGAAATCAATATGTGCTGTAGACGCCGATATACTATTGGGGCTGGAGTTTTGAACAGACTTTGGCATCGTTTTAGATATGTCCGAAACTTGCGTCAAACTCGGATATCGACTAAACATTTTTAGATTCATCTCAAACCCCGAACTGCATGAAGTACAGAAAATTGGGCAACACAGACATGAATGTTTCCAGGATATGCTTGGGTTCAAATAACTTCGGCCGTCAGGTTGACGAAAGTGCATCGATAGCTATAATCAGGAAAGCACTTGGCCTGGGTGTCAACATAATCGACACGGCCGACGTGTATGTGCAAGGAAAATCGGAGGAGATCATAGGGAAGGCGGTGGCAGGCTCGAGGAAGGATGTTCTTATAGCGACCAAAGTGGGGAGTGAAATAGTCGGTGTTCCCGGGGCCCGAGGGTTGTCCAGGAAGCATATTTTGTGGGGGGTTGGAGAAAGCCTCAAGCGTCTTGGTACTGACTACATCGACATTTACTACCTGCATCACCCGGACCCAACCACACCCTTACAAGAAACACTCGAAACCCTTGATGGGCTTGTTAAGGATGGCAGGGTAAGGTACATCGCATGCTCTAATTTCAGTCGGGATCTCATGAGTGAGGCGGAACGGATTCAGGAGCAGAACGGATATGCAAAATTCATTGCTGCACAACCAAGGTATAATCTCCTTCAGCGTGAAGCAGAGTCGGATGTGCTTCCTTACTGTCTCGAAAAATCCATCTCCGTATTCAGCTACAGTCCTTTCATGGGTGGATTTCTGACTGGAAAATATGAAAAGGGAAAGCCGCCTCCACCGGGAAGCAGAGGGGCCATCAACCAGAGGTTCTTTGAGAGAATCAGGTCGGATTCAGACTATCTGGCTGTAGAAAGGGTTGTCAAAATTGCCAAAGAAAAGGGTGTTTCCACTTCAGCCCTTGCCCTGGCCTGGATAATGAAAAATCCGGCCGTGACCGCTCCAATCGTGGGTGCTTCGACGCCCCGGCAGGTGGAGGAGAACTGCGAAGCGTTAAACGTCAATATTGACAGTAAGACTTTCGATGAACTCGATTCGATCGGGCATCCCTAACAGGTCGCTGTAAGCCAACAGACAATACCTTATACCACCGGTGGTCGGACCCTCAGTAATGCATGAAGACATCTTAAGTAAAGTGGTTCAAAATTTTGCCTTTGATTTTGATGATGTAATACCTGAAAGGGAGTTGGGAGGGGTTTCACTATATGGCATCCGGGAGCGGCCCCAACTGTTTATCGTAGATGCCCCTGAGGGAAGAAGGCTAGCCACCGACCCGTCGATAGTCGGTGAGGAATTTGACTCGCTGAATCGGACGCTTTCTAGGAAGGTGTGGAGACTTATCGAAGACATGAATGCCGTCGGAGAAGATATCATCTTCGAGCACGTTTTGCGGGCGGCTCCTGGCTACAGGCTAAGGGAGGCGATAGAGGAGAGGTCGTCATTCAAAGTTACAGATTTCTACATACGACCCAGGTATATTCAGACTTCTTACAGGCAGCACTCGCATAATTATGTGGAAAATGTCTTCACGGGGGAGCTTCGCCTTAAAGAATCAAAGAGTTATACCCTGGTTAAGCCTGATACAGAAGCCACCGGGCGAAGCTCTATCGCGGCCATCGATGCCGTGGTTGAGAAATGCAGGAGTGTTGGGGCTTCGATTGATAAAGTGGTCCTTTATGGTTTCATTTCAATGAGCGGGTACAGACGGATACTTGAATTTGCGAATCAGAGAAAATTAGATGTAGTTGCGCTGGCGGTTGAAGATGTAACTGCACTCGCATCAAACGGATATGATATGCCGGTGTACGGGGTCGATGAGGGTGGGGGAAGTAACAAGGGAGGCATGGTACGCCTCGCCTCAATGATTCCAGAGAAGGTTCTGGAGGGAATCCTTCCGGAGTACTATCCTGGAATGGACCAGCCTGGTGATTGGTCAGAGCGTCAGTCGGAACTCTTCAATGGGGTGTCCGTGGAAAAGGGGGATATTCTGAGCCATCTCAACAGAAGTCTGACAAGACTGAACGCCTTGAGGTCAATAAATAGCGGGGAGCCTTGGTACTCTCAACAGATCGATGAGGTGTACCAGAAAAACTATGAAAGGTTGCTTGATTCTCTGAGAAATCAGTCCGGCGAGGACATGTTAAGGCAGCTTGACTAAGAGACCTTCAGCATTTGAAGGTAGTGCTTCCTGAATTTCGCAACCTTGGGCTCGATAACCATCCTGCAGTAGGGCTGGGAGGGGTTCCGTTCGAAGTAGTTTCTGTGATACTCCTCCGCTGGATAAAATTCCTTTAATGGTTCTAGCTGTGTAACAAGTTTCTTTCCCCAGATGCCGGATTTTGTTATCTCTTCCATGACCTCTGCAGCCGTCTTCCGCTGCTGTTCTGTGTGATAGAATATTACAGAGCGATATTGCGTACCGACATCAGCCCCCTGTCTGTTCGGGGTCGTGGGGTCATGTATCGTGAAAAAGATGTGTAGTAGCTCACCAAATGTAACCACACGTGGATCAAATTCAACCTGTACCACTTCGGCATGACCGGTGGTGTCCGTGCACACCTGCTCGTAGGTTGGGTTCCTGACATGTCCTCCTGAATAGCCTGGAGTGACGCTTGTGACGCCTTTAACCTCGGAGAATACTGCTTCTGTGCACCAGAAACAACCGCCTCCCAAGGTTGCCTTTTCGAGCGATGTTTTATCCGACCCTTCCACTGTCAATTTGATTGTATGTTTTGTCACGGTGTAAAAAAGCCTGCGGTTAAATCTGTTAAGGGCAGAGTTTCACAATGTCAGTTTCGCTATTTATGAATAGACTTCATTACCACTTTTATGAATGAATCCGCTTCGGCCAGCTCCATGAAGTGAATTCTGAGAAAAAGTGATAACAGGGCCGAAGAAGGGTCATCTGCATTGCCAGCCTTCGGAGGACTAATTGAACGGACGAAGTTCCGTGTATACTGTAAAACAGAAGACAGGGTAATAATCGAAGTCGGAGGCTTGGAGAAGGCAAGACTCTTTCTCTACAAACACAAGGTCAGAAATCACGACGTGGTACTGCTGGACAAACGCGGGAACGAGATTAATCTCGTAGATGGAAAATGGGAATACAAGTGCGAAAGATGCGGTCAGCGTTTCGATGACGATGCGGCCTGGGTAAGCCATATGTCAAAAGGGGATTGTAAGGCAACTACTTGATCCGACAACCCAATCCCGCAACCAAAAGAAAGAAGTCCAGTACTCCGCATAGATCGATTTTAAACAGACGTGCACGGATAGTTCAGAAAAGATACGATGCCACAGCCCATCTCTACGATTCTTTGTATTCTGAAGAGCAGACGTACAAGGTGAAACTTATCGACGCGTTTCAGCTCAGATTTGAAGGTATGGTTCTGGACATCGGGTGTGGCACCGGAATATCGATGGGGTGGAAGGGGATGGAACGCTCTGTGGGGGTGGACATATCGAAAGAAATGCTCGAGCTTGCATCTGGAAAGGGATACGACGCTGTTCAGGCTGACATGTGCCATCTACCCTTCAGGGATAGATCATTTCGTGCCGTTACTTCAATAACATCATTTCATCACGCAACCAACAGAAGAATGGCACTCAAAGAAGCCTACAGGGTGTTGCACACTGGTGGCTATTTCTTTCTCACCCTTCTAAAGGCTTCAGATTGGACGAAACAGCTGAGACAAATACGGCGTTACAGGGGTTTCCGGTCTGTTGGATTTATGGATGAGGGTAAGGATTACCTTCTAGCCATGCGGAAGTGAGATTTCCCTTTCCAGCTGCTTAATCTTCCATTCGATGGCTGTTATCTGCTCCGAGTTGTCATAGGGCACAAGTTGATTGCTGCACTCGGGACATTTGAAATCCAGGTCCATGGCTTCTTCAAACGTTCTCTTGACGCAGCTTTGTGTGCCGCAGAAATAGAAGTTGTGGGCCTTTTCGTACTCGAGCCTTCGCTTCAGCCTCTCAAGTATCTTCCTTTTCCTGTTGTTGAGGAAGGCTTCAACCTGGTCCGCCTGCGCCTTCCACTGGTATACGTACCAGCCTCTCTTGGGATCCTTCACCCTTATGCCTGATATGAGAGACTTTCCGAAAAGGTCGTAGAGTGCACGCCTGACTATGTTTATCTTCAATCCTGTAGCGCTTGCGATCTCTTCGTCTGTAGCATTCTCGTTGTTGAGCAGTGCCCTTGCTACCTTGATGTATTCGTCCCCGCCAAGTAATCCTGCCACCTTGACGAATGAATCCTCATACTGAAGTTTCTTCAATAAATTCACGTCATATTCGAAGTTCAACTTTAAAACCTTATCCCAAGAAGCGCTTCAGAGGACAATGGACATCCATCAGAAGGAGCCGCGCGAGGATGCAGACTGGCGAGTTTACGTACTGAGGTTGAATCATAGAAGGGAGAGGGACAAGAGAATAACCACGCACTGCGCCCTCGTGGGAAGGGCGTTTGGTGCGCTCGGCATGTACTATTCCGGCGATCAGGACGAAGGTCTTGAAACAGCCATAAAGAATGTCAGGATAAACTGGGGCGGGGCATTCTCGGTCCAGCATGTGAGAAACCCGGTTTCATTCATCAAGGACTGGAAGAAATCGGGTGGAAGTGTAGTTCACCTTACAATGTATGGTCTTCCGATCACCAAGATTTCTGAATTATTTCAGAGTACCGACCGCCACAAGGAGCTTCTCGTAATGATCGGGGCGAGCAAGGTACCAATCGGGTACTACAGGCTTGCGGATTACAATCTCGCGATTGGTCATCAACCCCATTCCGAAGTTGCCGCGCTGGCAGTATTTCTTGACAGGGTGTTCAAGGGCTCGGAGCTGGAGAATGAGTTCGAAAATGCAAAACTGAGGATCATTCCTCAAGAAGCGGGTAAAAAGCTCCTACGGAAATGATGACCTGCTGAGGGTTGAAACGGAATCGTTTGGCAGGCTTGTGTTGGAAATTGTATTTTCTTGCACCACTGCCTTTGCCCGTACGTTAAGTCGCTCATCCATCATTCTCTTCAGATGGTCCAGCCCCTGTCCATTCTTGGCGGAGATGAAGACAGGGTCATCGAACTTCTCGCTTGCGATATCCATACGAATTCTTGCTTCATCATCATCCAACCTGTCCATCTTATTGAAAATCACGATCATCTTCTCTTCCTGGACTTGGAGTTCGGAAAGAGTGCCAAGACAAACCTGCAGCTTTGAGTCCAGCCTCTCTACCGGCTCGCTCGCATCTACAACCAAAAGTATGAGGTCGGAGTAGGTGAGCTCTTCGAGGGTGCTCTTGAAAGCCTCCACCATGTAATGGGGCAGTCTACTGATGAAACCAACCGTGTCAGAAAGAAGTATCGGGGTGCTTTCCAGCTCCATCCGTCTGACAGTTGTTGTCAGTGTGGAAAAGATCCTGGGTGAAACCGGGAGACTGGTACCCGTCAGGGCATTGAACAGCGTAGTCTTTCCAGCCGAGGTGTACCCAGCCAGTGAAACTGTCGATAATCCGTCGTCCCTCCGGTGCAGCCTGAAAAGGTCCCGGCGGGATTCTATTCTGGCGAGTTTCTTCTTCGTTGTTTCCATTCTTGCCTTGATGCTCCTGACATACTTTTCCACCTCATAGGAGCCGTACCCGAACATGCCAGGCTGTTCTCCAACCTTCTGCACCTTCACCAGTTCTCTGACCCTTGGCAATTCGTACGAAAGCTCTGCAAGCCTGACCTGAAGTTTCGCTTCCTGGGTCTTTGCCCTTTTGGCGAATATCTGCAGCACGAGCTTTTCCCTGTCTATGACTTCGCACCCGCAATACTTCGACAGGTTGTAACTTTCCGAAACGCTCAACCTTTCATCTATGATTATCTGCTTTGCTCTGCCTGATTGGATTAACTCCCTAAGGGTGTCTGCTTTGCCTTCCCCTATCCCATACCTTCCGTGCCGCAGTTCCCTTATGGTAACGGTCTCGACCGGTGAGTAGCCACCGGCTTCGGCCAGGCCCATCGCTTCTTCGATTATGGCTTGGTCTCTGTATGTGACGACAACTGCGGGTTGGAGAGGTATGCCTTGCATGTCAGGGGGACTCTTCCCTCTCGAGAAGATGTATCTTCATGAGGTTCTCAAGCTTCCTTGCCAGCTGTATGCTTGGTTTCAGTTTGCCAGTCTCGAGTTTTGCTATCACCGATGATTTCTCGTTAACCTTCATGCCCAGTTGCTCCTGCGTTAGGCCCATTGAAGTTCTTGCATTACGGATGACTGCCGGAAAATCTTCTCTCACTATGAGTGAATCGTCTGCAATTATCTGCTCGGGTTTCCTGTACACCTGCCCTGGATTTGCATGGGAGGGGGATGCAACAGAGAACAGTTGCTTCACAGGTTTTCCGAGCTTGGCGCATCTGGCACACACCACAAGTGTGGCGCCGTCGATTTCCACCTGCAGTTCTTCTCCGACTATCTTCGTGCCACAGACTTCGCAAACGGTCATGGCATCACTAATCCGGTCAGAGACATTTAATAAAGATGTGTTAAAAACGGTTTCGCGTGTCCGTCGATGAACTAAGGTTCAGAGCGTCCCTCGAATACCTTTACGGCAGAGGCGTGGGGGATTCGATTCCCTGGCAGAAGCTGACATACCGAGAGTCAGGGCGAAGCCACAGATTGAAGCAGGTCATGAAGGAGGGCTCGGTCTACGTTACCGTCAGAGAAAACGGCATGCTGGCGCTATCTCTGGAGTGCGCTGAGCATCTGTTAAAGGAGAAGGTGTTTCGAAAAAGCTGTGTGATGGTGAAGAAGGGATTCGAAGATGAGATAAGGAAGGGGCTGAGCCTTTTCTGCAAACATGTGAAATTGGTCGGGCCCAACGTTGCCCCTGGTTTGGACGTGGGTGTGGTGGATGAAGATTGGAAACTGCTTGGGGTGGGGAAGGCTTTACTGCCGCGTGAGTACATGCTTGCTTTCAAAAGTGGAGTGGCCGTGAGGGTAAGGGTTGGCAAAGGAGAAAAAGAGTTGGAAAAGGATTTAAGCTGACAAACCCAACTGCCATCTCACTTGATCGACAATCGGCAGACCAGGCGCATGATGGAAAGAATGGGCCTAAACATGCGCGAAATTGAAGGGGTCAAAGAAGTCACGATAGTAACTTCTCAGAAGGAAATTCATCTGAAGGATGCGCAGGTTTTTGAGATCACGGCGAAGGGAAGCCGAATCTTCCAGGTCACAGCCTCCAACATAGAAGAATCGGAGACTGCTCCTCAAAAATTCAAGGAGGAAGATGTTGCACTGGTAATGGCACAGGCTGGGGTCTCCAGGGAAGCGGCTCGGGCAGCGCTGGAAGAGTCCAATGGTGACCTGGCGCTGGCCATAATGAGACTTAGCTCCTGAGAACAGCCGTTTTGTCAAAATCTGTTGTCTATGAAAATTGAGGAGCGACTTCCTGGAAGAACTCCTCCAGCATCCGGCGGTTTTGTTTTGTCAAAATAATGATATATGACTGCTTAATAACTGCGTCCATAATAGGCTGGAGGATTTGAATAGGTGATGGCATGCTAGCAATAGAATCTCGAATCAAGAGTGTAAAAAAGAGGGATGGTAGGGTCGTCCGTTTTGAGCCAACGAAGATCACCGAGGCAATTTGGAAGGCGATCAGGGCAACCGGTGGAAGGGACAGGACACTGGCCGAGCGACTGGCCGTCGAAGTGGTCAGAAAGCTGGAATCACTTTTCCCAGGCGAGGCCGTGCCGGGCGTTGAAGATATTCAGGATGTAGTCGAGAGGGTATTAATAGAAAGAGGAGATGTAAGAGTCGCAAAGGCGTACATTCTGTACAGGCAGAAGAGGACAGAACTCAGGGATGAAAAGAAGAAGGTTCTGGAGAAGTCTGAAATCGATGAAGTGGATAAGTCCTTCGATGTCAATGCCCTTCGCGTCCTCAAGGCCAGATACCTGAAGAAGGATGAACGTGGAGCGCTCCTGGAAACTCCCAAGGCTCTTTTCACCCGTGTTGCTGTTCACACAGTACTGCCGAGTATATTCTACGACCCAAGAGTCTATGACGTGACCGGTTCGCAGGAAACACGAGAACCACCCGGTGCGGGTGCCTTTGCCCTGAAGCTAGGGAAGTATGAGTTGAATGAGTTTCATGTCGAAGCCGTGCGGAGGCTGTATACAAGGTTCAACGAAGAAAGAAGACTCAGGGTCGGCTGGTCCGAGCTCATCAGGATGTTCGAGTCGGGGGATTTTGATAAGTATGAGCATGAAGTAGACGCCTACTTCCAGATAATGGTGAGCCGCAGATTCCTTCCCAACACCCCAGCAATAGCTAATTTTGGGAACTGGCTCGGAATGGGTTCGGCATGCTTCGTACTGGACATTGAAGACTCGATTGACAGCATAATGGAAACGCTCGGGAATGCGGCGATAATATTCAAAGCGGGGGGTGGTGTTGGGTACAACTTCTCAAAGTTGAGACCCGAGGGAGACTTCGTACGAAGCACCTCAGGAATGGCCTCCGGCCCTGTCAGTTTCATGAGACTCTTTGATACCATGACCGAGGTGATAAAGCAGGGCGGAATACGAAGGGGAGCCAACATGGGAATACTGAACATAGACCATCCGGATATAGAAAAGTTCGTAAAGGCAAAGGAAGGAAACAAGGCTCTCAGGAACTTCAACATCTCCGTTCTGATAAAGCCGGAGTTCTGGAAGTACTTCGAAAAGAACGAGCCATTCCCGCTTGTCAACCCAAGGAATGGCGAGATAGTCCGGAAGGTGAACCCCAGGCAGCTTTTCGACATGATCGCCTATCAGGCATGGGAAAGCGCCGAGCCCGGCGTGATATTCCTGGACAGAGTGAATGAATTCAATCCGTTCCTCAAGGAGTTGGGACCCATCGTCACGACCAACCCGTGCGGAGAAGTGCTGCTTTACCCTAACGAATCGTGCAACCTGGGCAGCATCAACGTAGACGCCTTTGTCGTGGAGGATGAAAACGGTAATGCTCAGGTTGACTGGGAATCACTGAAGACGGCCGTGTACACGGCTACCCGCTTCCTCGACAACGTGATCGATGTGAACAAGTATCCCCTGAAGGAAATTGAAAAAATGACCCTGGCCACAAGAAAAATTGGCTTGGGTGTGATGGGGCTTGCCGACCTGTTGTTCGAAATGGGACTGCCTTACAATACAGACGAGGGGCGCAAATTCATGGAAAGGCTGATGGAGTTCATAAACTTCCATTCGAAAAAGGCATCCATCGAACTTGCGCAGGAGAGGGGCGTTATACCCACGTTCAAACAGAGCAGCTATGCCGAAGGTAAACTGCCATTCAGCAGCTTCGAGGACAAAAGCTGCTGGAACTTCGATTGGGCCGCATTAGCCGAAGAAATCGCCCAAAAGGGAATAAGGAATGGATATACAACGATAATAGCACCCACCGGCAGTATATCCATGATTGCTGGCTGCAGCAGCGGCATAGAGCCCGTTTACTCTCTTGTGTACGAAAAGAATGTCTCAATAGGGAGCTTCTATTATGTGGACCGTGTCTTCGAGAAGGTCATGAAAAAGGAGGGGCTCTACGATGACGACCTGATCAAACAGGTGGTCGAAAACGGCGGTGGTGTACAGAAGATACCTTACATTCCCGAAAGATTGAGGAAGGTATTTGTCACGGCGATGGACATATCTCCACTCGACCACATCAAGGCAATAGCGACTTTCCAGAAATGGGTGGATTCGTCGATATCGAAGACGACGAACCTCCCCGAGAGTGCCACGGTTGAAGATATCAAGACCGCCTATTTCCAGGCGTACAAACTGGGATGCAAGGATGTTACAGTGTTCAGGGACAAATCTATCAAGAGTCAGGTGCTGCAGTCCCCTCCCGCTCAGACAGAAAGCGATGGAGGTACGACTAATCTAGTGTTTGCACCTCCTGCGCACTCGCGCACAATTCCAGTCTCAGACACGTCAGAAAACAACGGTATCTGTCCTGTTTGCGCAACGAAACTGGAGTTCAAGGAGGGGTGTGCTACATGCCCCATATGCGGGTTCAGCTACTGCCCGACCGCATAAACGAATGGCCATGCCGTGCAGGGATATCTTAGCTCATTGAAGCGCGGCCAAACGACTCGACACCTATGCTAAATGTAAAAACTCAGAGGATATTTTTGTCTTGTCTGCAAACACTCATAAAAAAATTCGGATCAGAAGTTTATGAAGAGCTCATGCAGTGTTTACGGCTATCATCGGTCCACCACAGACTGTACACCTGACGGCGTCCTTGTAATCCTTTCTTCCACACCTCTTGCACACCCTTACAACGGGCGCAAGCACGCAGAAGTCAAGCGAGGCAGCTGCTTTGCTCACTGCGTGGACCAGCGCTTCCTTGTCACCAAGCTCAAGCACAAGCCTTGTAAGTACGCCACCCTTCACTATCTTCATGGTATCGTTCGCATAATCGATTCTTTCCTTTCCGCTCAGGTCATTCATACTCAACGTTATCCCCTGTGGGTATCTGTCGGCACTAAGTGCCTTGGTCTTTGACTTGCCGAATTTTGCTCTGTCAAGCTGGACGAAACGCATCGAGCTTTCGTCGCTCGTCATTATCAAAGAATAGTTTGTATTCGAGTCTGACAGTGTTGAAAAGTATTCGTATGCGGATTCGATCGTTTCCCTTTGCAACTCAGAAAGTTCTCCGGGTGAAGCGTTCTGGTTGACAAGAACAAGTGATTCCGGGAGCCCGGTCAGGTTCACCTTGAGTGAGGGGGATTCGTTGTAAACCATATTTTCAAACATATTCAGCGCCGGAAGAATTCCCCGCTTGATGTTTGATTCTATAAGCTTCTTTCTGATACGGAGTGCGTTGACCGCATTTTCGAGCTGCAACCTTGCCCTTGTTCTGTAATATACCTCATCGTTAGCAACCTCTAGCGCTATCCTTGGCATGTTGATAGAGACAGAGTCCAGGGAAACGGAGCCAGACCTGACGTTTCCTTCGTCCACCACACCAAACGACGAACGTCTAGACCCGCTGTTCCTGTTAAGCGAAACCAGTCCGTTGTTCCTCAGTATATTGACGAGTTCATCGTATCCTTCTTTGCTCATAGATTCCGGATTCTGTATCGCGATTCCGATCGACGGAATGGGTGTTGACTTGGCATACTGCAAGTACCCCTGAAGCATCTTCGGGAATCTCGTTTTCCCCGCCTTGGCATCGATTTCGAGCATCACATGCGGCTTTTCATTTGTTGAGGAATATGAATAGGCCAGAAAATTGAAGAGTCTTCCATATTCGGGCCCTTCCCTGTCAGGAAGGTACCCCGAGAAACCGGCGTAGTAGATGTCACGTCCAGTCTCCTTGCAAAGAAGGTGATTCATCGCTAGAAGTTTCCCCACCCCGTCCTCCTCCGAATCGAGTCTGGGGAGAAACGGGAATTTACCCTCCGCGCTCTGGATCCCCTTCGAATCGACCGAGAGGTCGACAAAGATGGTGTCTGGTTTCAGACTCCAGTATCCAACATTAGAAATGTGGATGTCGCCCGAAAGATGGGAATCGGTAATGTCTCTCGGCAGTTGAATCAGGAGAAGATACTCCGAGAGCACGGAGCTGGCGGTCTGGGCCAACAGGTAGTCGACGCCGTAGGGGCTCTGACCAATCTTTTCGAACTCTTCAGTGACATCGTATACGGGCATGCCCAGCCTGCTCAGCCTGTGCCTGTACTCCTCCAGCCCTTCTTCGATCAGGATTGAATTGACGAGCTCACGAATAAGCGGTGCCGTCAGATATGCAGTCTGAAACTTGTAAATCCTCGATTCAGCTTCACTGGCAACCCTCTGGGCCAGCTCCACAGGCATTCCAGCCTCGGTTACGAGGGAGTGCACTATTCTGTCCGTTGTAAACTCCTCCATCTTATGCTCACTGCTTCTTACGAATAATCTTCCACTTTCCATGAGCGCCTGCTTCTCGATCTCCTTTGAAGAGTTCAGCACGAGTCTTCCGAGTTGGGTGAGCATGTACTTGCGTTCTGCACGGTTCTGAGCTATCAGGTTCTGTCTCAGGAGCTTGCGCAGGTGGTATGCGAACTTCCCGGACTCCTTTTTGGCTTTGAATCCAGCCTGAGTCTTGAGTTCAGAATATGTCATCGGGCCCTTCGTATTGAGGATCTGCAAAACCTCCAAACGGCTCGGAGAAGCAATAACGGAAAATATTGTCTTTACGCGTCGAATAGATGTTTGTATACTCAAATTACTTAGACCCCTCTGGTCAAGAAGATGTGGTCTAAAAGATTTTACGAAAGGAGAAAATGATACGACCCGAAGTTGATCTATGACTGAATCTGACTGAATCAATTTTGCTGGTGTTACAGAACACTGGATGCCAAAGATTCTTGTTTGGCCGATGCCCTAGTCTAGTTTGGCAATTTGCCGTGAACTCATCCTTTCCTGTAGATTGCAACTCCTATGCTGGCCTTTGGACAAAGCTTAAACAGTCATTCGAATGGTAATAGACTGTTGCCGATAGATATTCACGTCCATCCCTGGACGAAGGAATTCGTTTCCAGGAATCCCCCCGTGCTGGATGCCTGCAACTTTTTCGGAATAAAACAGGCCGACCTGCCCTTGACGGTAAAGGATCTTATTGAAGAAATGAATAAGGCGGGCATAGAAAAATCCATTGTACTCGGACAGGGCGCACAAAATACAAGAAATCCAGCTTTCAGGAATTACACAATCCCCAACGATCTGCTGCGCAAGATGCTGAGGAATTTTGAGGATAGGTTGATCCCCTTTGCTGGCGTGGACCCGAACTCTGGTGAAATTGCGCTTCGAGAGCTTCGACATGCGTTGAAGGACTTGGAATTCAAGGGATTGAAGATTCACAGCAGCGTGAATGAGGTGTACCCGGATGACCCACGAGTCAATTTGTTGTGCGAACTTTGCCAGGAGTTCGAAGTACCAGTTATGTTCCATACGGGAACCACAGCTCTGGGGAACTGCGACATAAAATACAGCAAACCAGAGTATCTTGACGATGTTGCGAATGATTTTCCGGATTTGAAAATAATTCTCGCGCACTTCGGGTGGCCCTGGTATGAAGTAGCGATCGCGGTTGCACTGAGGCACAAAAATGTATTTCTTGATATTTCGGGTTGGAAACCCAGGTATCTTCCTGAAACTCTGATACGATACATCAACGGTCCCTTGCAGGGCAAGGTCCTTTTTGGGACCGACTATCCGATGATAAGGCAAACCGAGTGGATGCATGACTTTCGGTCAGTAAGTCGTAAGTTCAAGCCTCAGGTTGTCGAAAAGCTTCTCGAGTCGAATGCCAAAAGGCTCCTGAAACTCTGATTGAACTTGGAAATCATCAGGTAGGGTCATTCACCAAAGAGTCCTTCTTAATTCAAATCCCGCAGCCATGTAAAGAAGGGCTGATGCGGCGACAATCTGAGACCTCCCTGTCGGGTCCAGTGGAGGAGAAGTCTCCACTATGTCGGCGCATCTGGTGATCCTTCGGCTGGCTACGAAATACACTATATCAAACACTTCGCGGGATGACAATCCGGCGGGACTTGGTGCGCTCACACCTGAAACCTCGGAAAGCCTCACCGCATCTAGGTCCAAACTCAGATAGACGCAGTCAGCTCCCTCTGACGCAATTTTGAATGCTCTTCTTGCTGTTCTTGTAGGTCCGAAACGAGCGACATCATCTGGTGTAAAGACAGATACACCAAGCCGCTCTGCTTTCATTTGATAATCGTATGAGTTCAGAAACCCATGAATCCCTATTTCTACGAATCTTCCATCGAGTCTTGAACCCAAAGAATCCAGTGCAAGACCGTATGAAGAACCACTTGTGGGTTTTCCTGCGATTCTTCCTCTGAGGTCAAAATGGGAATCGATGACTATCAGGCCGACATTGTGATAACGCCGGGAACAAGCCAGAATGCTGGGCAAAGATATACTGTTGTCTCCTCCGAGGAGAACCAGTAGCGACTTTTCTCTCAATGACTTGTAAACTAAATTGTATATGATATCGTGAACCTTCTCTATGTCATTACTCTGAAAGTTCACGTTGCCAATGTCGTTTATCTTTGCATCCGCAAGCCGGCTCCCATTTTCTGCGTTAAAGTTCGAATTAAATCTCAGGGCTTCCCTTATCAAGTTGGGAGCAAGGGAAGATCCCTTTCTTCCGAGTGTTGCTCCATCAAAGGGTACTCCGAGAAGATTCAGCCATCCGTCTTTCGCTGTTCGCCCGCGTCTGATGATGGAAGTGATTCTTCTATCAAAGGGGTCCTTGTAGGTTGGTACAGGATACGCGGAAGGGGAAAGTTCCTTCATCGCCATACAGTGAAGGTTCTGTGTGATAAGATTTAACGTTCTGGAACGAAAGAATATTAAGACGCATCCGACAAATGGAAGTCGTGCGGGTTTTAGACGGGGAATCCCTCACCGTAGACACGCTGTATCAAATAGGGTGCATGGGCGAAAAGGTCGCTTTATCAAAGAAATCATTGAAGAGGATGGGTGAGTTTAGAAAGAGGCTCGAGACAAAAATCAGTAAGAAAGAATCGATCTATGGTGTGAACACAGGCTTTGGCATGCTCTCAAACACTCACATTTCCGAGAGAGATGCTAGAAAGCTTCAGACTAACCTGGTCAGAAGTCATTCGGCTGGTGTAGGTCCGCCATTTCCTGAAGAAATAGTGAGGGAAGCGATGACCGTCAAACTCAACAGTCTCTTGAAAGGAAACAGCTGTGTCCGACCCGAGGTTGCTACTACGTTGGCCGAATTTTTGAATAGAAGGATCGTCCCATTTATCCCTCAGATTGGTTCTCTCGGTGCCAGCGGAGACCTTGCTCCATCCGCGTACATGGCGCTGGCGATGATAGGAGAGGGTAGGTCGTTTTACAAGGGGACTCTGATGGAAACAAAACCAGCCCTCCGAGAGGCTGGCATTGCTCCTCTGACACTTGATTCAAAGGAAGGAATATCCCTGATCAACGGAACGTGCTTTACAGCCGCGCTGGCATGCCAGGCAGTTGTTCTGGGAAGGAAATTGCTCGATATGGCGAACTCCTGCGTCTCCCTGACAGGGGAAGTCCTGCGAGCCAACATGCAATCCTTCGATGAGGAATTGATGCAACTTAGGGGTCAATTGGGCCAGGTGCTTGTGGCCAGGGACATCCGCACCAAACTTCAGGGCAGCAAGCACGTTCGCGATACGCCCGTCCCGCAGGACCCTTACTCGATAAGATGTTCACCTCAGGTTCATGGTTCGGTGTACGATGCTGTATCCTTCGCCCAAGCCCTTGTGAACACCGAGTTGAATGCGGTCACAGATAACCCTGTAATGAATGAGGCTGGTGTGATTCTGCACGGGGGGAACTTTCACGCCCAACCCGTTGCGATGGCGCTTGACCTTCTTTCGCTCGCGCTTTCCTATTTGGGCGACCTGTCGCTGGCCAGAATACATCAGCTCATGCGGTACAGCGAAGGAAAAAGAGCGTTTTTTGCAAGCAAGCCAGGGCTGGAGTCGGGTCTGATGCTGACTGAATACACGGCCACCGCACTGATGAATGAGAATTCGACCCTGATTCATCCCTCCTCTTCTTACCCTGCAAACGTGTCCGGTGGAGTGGAAGACCATGCAAGCCATGGGGTGAACGCGGGATTGAAGGCCCTTAAGGTATCGGAGAATGTTGCAAAGATTCTTTCAATAGAACTTCTGTGCAGCTCTAACGCATTGAGTTCGAGTGATCTCGCCGGACTTTCGTCTCACTCTGTCTCACTGCTCAAAACAGTCAGGTCCGTAAGCCATCCGATTTCGGGCGACAGGCCGCTTGGCAATGATATCGAGGCGCTCGCTTCACGCTTAATGAAGCCATGATTCAGTCCTGCTGTTTCCTGTATATCTGAACACCAGATTTGAATACCGAGCTCACATATTGCCCACCTATCCTGTACACAAGGAATCTGTAGTCTGGAACTTCATGTATAACAAAGTCTGCTTTCGCTCCGGGCACCAGCCTCCCTGTGTCGTCCCGCGCCAAGGCGAGTGAGGCACCGAATGTAAACGCAGATAGGGCCTGCGCCGGTGAGAGCCCCATCTGGGTGCACGCCAGCATCATGACCAACTGAGGTGATTCGACCCAGGAATTGGGACTGAGGTCGGTTCCCAGCGCAATCGTGCACCCAAGTTTCTGAATCCTCTTCGCATCCGGCGGTTTGATACCACTGTACAGAGCGGTCGCCGGCAACAGGACAGCCACGACGCCTCTTTCAGCCATCGAAAGCAAACCAGCCTCTGTGCTGTTTTCAAGGTGGTCCGCAGAGGTGCATCCCGTTTCTGCGGCGAGCTCGGCCCCGCCCGATGCACCGAATTCGTCCGCATGAATCTTCAATCGAAATCCAAAGGTTGAAGATGCTTTGAGGTAGGATCGACATAGGTCCTGGTCGAAAATACCTGATTCGCAGAAGCAATCGGAGAAGACCGGCCGATATGACAAGGTGGCTATTTTGGGAAGGACATCTCGTATGATGTATCTTGTATAGTCCGAAGCCGATCCGTATTCTGGAGGTGTCGAATGGAGCCCCAGGAAGGTTGGTATGATATCTATACCAGAATGTTCCTCCAGAAGTTGCGCCACCTTCAGAATCTTCTCCTCGGTGTTCAGGTCCTGTCCGTATCCCGTTTTGACCTCTATGGTGGTCACACCACATGAAATAAGTTGCTTAAGTCGAGACTGGGCTGCGTCAAAAAGAGCTTCCACAGAAGATTCCCGAGTGGACATGATGGTGCGCTTGATACCTCCCCCGGAGTCGAGTATCTGCTTGTAACTTTCACCTTTCAACTTCCTCTCAAACTCATCTTCACGACTCCCCCCGAAAACAAGGTGTGTGTGAGGGTCCACGAACCCGGGGGTGACCAGTCGACCCGTGGCATCTATCAGTCGACCGGGTTTCCCCAAATTGAGAGCTCTATACTGCTGCATACTGCCTGTCCATGTTATCTTACCATTATCGACAATCATGGCTCCATCGTTTATTATTCCCAGAGAATCTTCATCGACCGTTTGCCCCACACTGCACTTGGAGTTTGTAACCAGCTGTGAAATGTTGACCACGGCCAGGTCTGGAGGCATCGGCTGTATCTCCTGTTCCTACTTGACCGGATTCGATTGTAATTTATATACTTCTGCAGGCTTTGTTAATACGATAAGCATGCTGAAGAGAGTGGTAAGAGCGCCGCGTGGGAGTGAAATATCCTGTAAGGGTTGGGCTCAGGAAGCCGCTCTGAGAATGCTGATGAACAATCTCGACCCTGACGTAGCCAAGGATCCAGAGAATCTCATAGTTTATGGAGGAAGTGGTAAGGCGGCAAGAAATTGGGAAGCTTACGACGCCATTGTAGCCTCCTTACGGGAGCTCGAAAACGACGAGACGCTTCTCATTCAGTCAGGAAAGCCGGTGGGAGTTTTTAAGACGTCTGCATCTTCGCCTCGAGTTCTGATATCAAATGCAATGATCGTTCCGAAGTGGGCAGATTGGAGCTACTTCAGGGAACTGGAACAGCGGGGACTGACCATGTTCGGCCAGATGACTGCGGGCAGCTGGATATACATCGGGACTCAGGGCATACTTCAAGGAACCTACGAGACTCTTGCTGCCATTGCTGACAGACACTTCGGGGGGAGCCTGAAGGGCCGCATCGTACTTTCTGCCGGACTCGGTGAAATGGGAGGTGCCCAGCCGCTTGCGGTGACAATGAATGATGGCGTCGCGATAATCGTGGAGGTCGACAGAAGAGCCATCAAGAGGAGAATGGACACAGATTATTGTGACGTTTTCACAGAGGATGCAGGAGAAGCGCTCAGAATAGCTAAGTCGAATGCGAAGGAAGGCAAGGCTATATCAATCGCCGTGCTCGGGAACGCCGCAGAGGTCATTCCAAACCTTCTCGAGTCCGGTTTTATTCCCGATGTGGTGACAGATCAAACTTCGGCTCATGACCCTTTGATCGGTTACATTCCTTCCGGTATGACACTCGAGGAGGCTTCGGAGATGAGGAGAGGTGACAGAGATGGGTATCTTGAAAGAGTCAAAAGCTCTGTGAGAGTTCATGTCAACTCATTGCTGAAGATGCAGGAGAAGGGCGCGGTAGCGTTTGAGTATGGCAACAACCTGAGAAAGCTCGCTCAAGAATCCGGGGTCGACGATGCATTCAGGATCCCCGGGTTTGTGAGCGAATACATAAGGCCCCTCTTCTGTGAGGGAAGGGGACCCTTCAGATGGGTCGCACTTTCAGGAGACCCCGAGGATATTTACAAGACGGATGAGGTGGTTCTTCGAGAATTCTCGTCGAACAAGTCCCTCACGAGGTGGATAAAAAAGGCCCACGACTCCGTAACATTTCAGGGGTTGCCTGCAAGGGTGTGCTGGCTGGGGTACGGAGAAAGAGCCAAATTCGGCAGAATAATAAATCAAATGGTTCGGGAGGGCACGCTTTCCGCCCCCATCGTGATCGGAAGGGACCATCTGGATTCGGGTTCTGTCGCATCTCCTTACAGGGAAACAGAAGGAATGAAGGATGGTAGTGACGCAATCGCAGACTGGCCGATCCTGAATGCGCTACTGAACGCGGTTTCGGGCGCCTCGTGGGTTTCCGTTCACCATGGAGGAGGAGTCGGAATCGGTTATTCAATTCATGCAGGTCTGGTTGTGGTTGCGGATGGTACCGATGAAGGAGAAAGACGGGTCGTGACCTGTCTCACCAATGACCCAGGGATTGGCGTTGCGAGACATGCGGATGCGGGTTACGAAGCAGCAATAGATACCGCCAGGAAAAAAGGGATCAAAATACCCATGTTGAAAAGATGATTACGCGGTGGAGAATCTCACACTTACAGGATTATAATTGGTTTTTGATTTCCAAAGGAGATCCGAAACTGTGCTGAAATGCTATCTCCGATAACTGTTTTCTATTTTTCCTGCCAAGAACCTTCCTTGCCGGGTACCCGAAGCCGACCGTTATGGTCGGAGCCAGATTCGCCGGAATGCCGAAATCCTTTCTGAGCTCCTGGTCTTTGACACCGACGAACACCCCAGAAGCCACGCCTTCGCCCCACGCGGTCAGCTGCATGCTCTGCACCGCCCTGCCCGCATCGATCTTGTGATAGCCCAGTGAAGGGTCTGTCAGAACGATGATCGCGAAGTTCGCATTCCTGACCCACTTACCATAAAGACTATCCTCTGCAAGCTTGTCCAGTTCATCCTTCTTATCCAAAAGTATGAATCTCCAGTGCTGGCTGTTGTTGCCGGACTGTGTGAATCTGGCTGCTTCCAAGATCTTCAGCTTTATTTTGTCGGGCACTTGCTTTTGACTGAAATCTCTTGTTTCGAGTTTTGTTCTTACCAGCTCATATACATCCATGGATTAATTTGATTTTACCGAGGGTTAAAAACTGTTACCAAAAAAATGCAGAAATGTACTGCAAAGTCTATTTCAAATCCGTATTTATACGTCAGTTTCAGGCGTCTGAATTTTGAACGTCTGATCAGTGGTTAAGTATAGAATTCCAATCCTCGTTTATGACTTCCTGAACTTCGGCTCGACGGCTAACAATATGACAGCCGCAAGCAGGGCTGTAGTGGCAGCATAGAGATAGGAGTCGAATTGACTGAAAGTGAATATCACACCCATTACGACATTCGACACGAACAAACCCAGCGCTCTGCTTGAGGAAAGCCTGCCCATGCCGCTGGATAGCTTCGTTGATTTCACCAGTATGGATGTAAGGACAGGCTCGAATGTTTCAACCGAACCGGTTGCAAAGCCAAGGCCGGCTGCCCCTATGTAGTAAAGCGCAAGATAGCTCTTCAAGACAAATGACAAACCGATTGCCAGAGATGACAGAGCTGCTACAAGATAGCCCAGGCTCCAAAGGGTCCTCAACGGAGACTGCCCGCGCTTTGAACCAAGAAGATAACCCGCACCCGCAGAAACCCCAAGGTATATTCCGAAGGTCGCAATACCAAGCACTGCGCTGTGCTGGGTTTGTGTCACGGTGACGATTGGAAAGCCGAGGGCATAGTAACTGAAACCGAAGAGTGTTGCAGAAAGTAACAAAGCCCTGAATATGAAATCATTCATCCTGCTCCTTTCTTCCGAGCCTTCAGTATGTTCACCCGTTTGCTGACTGGAAACATAAGCCTTGTACTCGGGATTCTGGTTGGTTCCAGCAGCAACAAGACACAGGCTCGAGACAATGAGGGGCAGAAGAGTGACGAGTATTATTTCTCTGACACCGACTCCAAGCAAAAGGAGAAGAATGGAGTATACCACAGCAATCATGCCACCCCCTACATCAAGAGCATGGATGAAACCAAAGACCTTTGATCGGTATCTGGGGTCGGTCACCTCGATCAACCAGGCCCTTCGCACTGGTGTGCGGAAGTATCTTGCCCACCAGCCGAACACAAAGAGCACTCCTATGAAAATCAGGTTTGGGAATAGAACGCTTATTGACATCAATGGGATGAGAAGATTTCCGACAAGGGAAACCGCCTTCTTGCTGTATCTGTTTCCTAGAAGCCCTCCCAGATAAGAGAAGATTGATCCAACACCATAGCTCAGAGCAAGAAGTATGCCGTAAACATAGGCAGGCTCCTTCAATTCGACTACGATCAGTATGGGAAACACCGCAGAAACCGCCTGATACCCCATGTCTGCAAAGAATGCGGAAAGGGATAACAGAAGACCGTCCCTGCTTATCCATCCACGCGTGTTTGAAGCGTTCCCTTTCATCTAATATCAGGCATCCTACGCCCATAATCCTAACGCTAAAAAACGCATCCATTATTCGGTAACATTCGGCGTAAGCCTCATTTTACATATGCCGAAGGATGGGGTTATGACGGCATGAAACCAGGAGTGATATTCCTGCTCATGTGTTCTGTTTCTGCCTGGAAGCTTTTTTGTGAGCCTTCAAGGTTTGAGGGAAGACCACGGCTTCTTCTTCCATCCGCTGCTCCCTGAACAACTTCACGAATTCCATTATGGATCTTTTCGCTTCTTTTTCCTTCATACCGGTTAAGCGTGGCAAATCAAGACGCAGGAAATCAGAAATCTTCCTGTGACGACGCATCACTTCAACTGATTTTTGAGACTCCGAAGGCGTCTCCTTCATGATCAGTCTCATCAGCTTGGCTTCTTCCTCGACAGCGTGACGCAGGATGGGAACCTGAATGGCGTTAAGCAAACTGATGGCGATCCTTACCTTCCCCTCCTTGCACAGCCGTTCGACTTCTTCCAATTCGGATTCCAGCAGATCATGCTCGGACCCTAGCCTCTTGATCATTTTCGGTGCGGGCTCCTCGTAGTCAAACGCATAACTCATATCAGTTCACAGATTTCAGAAATCTCTTCGACAATAAAAGTATTTGCCAGATATCAGGTCTTGGGAGCAGGCCTTGTTGATTATTGGTCCAGACTGAAGCGAATGGCGCCGCAAATATTCTATTCTATGTGTTTGAGCCAAAGTACATTTATCGTTCGCTCTAGTAATACGAATGTTGTTTTTCATCCCGCTTCGAACAAGCAGATATATATGAGTCGGCTGGCAAGAAAATCTGACCCATCACATGAAGCCAGAAAGCCCGGTGGAAGCGTACATCCAGATCAAGGAGACCGGCTGTGAGGTAGCCAAATTTGCGTCAGCCATGACCGAAAAGATGTTTATAGAAAGGGTCAAACTCGGACCCCACACCAGCATCCATCTGGTGACTTTTGAACGGTTGAGTACGGACACTTATTCGAAAACTGTTTCGAGTTTTCAGGGAGTCGCAAAAGTCGGAGATAGAAAACTCCTGATCGAAAGCAAAAGCTGTGCATTCTGCAGAGAGCTTTCAAACTCAAAGGCGGTGCTTATGGGTACAGAACAGCTTGATAATGGTGTTACATCATACAGGGTAATCGCGATGTCCAAGAAAAGCCTGTCAGACCTTGGAGAGAAGTTAAAAAGACAAGAAGCGAAGATTACGATCGTCGACCCTGCAAAATCCCTTAACGGTCTGGGGTTAACGATCAGACAGCGCCAGATAATAGCCCTGGCCTCAAAAAATGGATACTTTGACCTTGACCGCAAAGTTACTCTTACGAAGTTGGCGCGCAGCCTTGGAATTTCTCCCGCTTCTTTTGACGAGACGCTCAGGCGAGCCCTGAAAAAGTTGGTCGAAGATTACATTGAAAACAAGGAAGGTACAAATCACGCAAGGGAGTACGCAACCTAATAGGTAAGGGTAGCGGTATATATCAGACCCGGAAATATCTTATCGTGTGGAGCTTGCAGAAGTTTGTTACGATTGCAGCGTAACACGCTCCGTCAGGATGGTGTTTTCAAACGCCTGACTCGCAGTTAAGAAAGATACCCCAATATTTCAAGAGAAGTAAACCGAATTCTGAAGGATGGAGTGCGGTTTCTCCCCGCGACAGAGAGTGGGAGGAGGCGTACAGGTCAAGGTGGCAGCACGACAAAATCGTGCGTTCTACCCACGGGGTCAACTGTACGGGCTCCTGCAGCTGGCAGATATACGTCAAGGATGGCATAATTACCTGGGAAACCCAGCAAACAGACTATCCGACAAATGGACCGGACATGCCGGAGTACGAACCTAGAGGGTGTCCAAGAGGGGCGAGCTTTTCCTGGTACATTTACAGCCCTTTGAGAGTTAAATATCCCTATGTGAGAGGAGCACTCTGGAAACTCTGGCAGGAAGCCCTCGCCTCCAGCCATGGTGATGCGGTAGAAGCCTGGAGGAGTATAATCGAAGACCCTCAGAAGGCAAGTATCTACAAGTCGGCGAGAGGGAGAGGTGGCTTCATCAGGGCGAAGAATGAAGAATTATACAGGCTGATATCTGCTTCAATCATATACACAATAAGAAAGTATGGGCCCGACAGAATCTTCGGATTCACCCCAATACCTGCGATGTCGATGGTAAGCTATGCTGCGGGAACTAGGTTTCTCTCCCTAATCGGCGGTTCCCCGATAAGCTTCTACGACTGGTACTGCGACCTCCCCACCGCGTCCCCGGAGATATGGGGGGAGCAGACCGATGTTCCTGAAAGCGCAGACTGGTACAACTCGACATACCTTTTGATCTGGGGAACCAATCTGCCGATGACGAGAACACCAGATGCTCACTTTATGGTTGAAGCCAGGTACAGGGGGACCAAGGTCGTCGTCGTCAGTCCAGATTATAGCGACCATGTCAAGTTCGGGGATGTTTGGGTGGCACCCAAGCCGGGAACCGATGGCGCTCTTGGAATGGCAATGACTCATGTCATACTGAAGGAATTCTACCTAGAAAGAAAAGTAGAGTACTTCCAGAAATACGCGTCTTCGTATACAGACCTGCCCTTTCTGATTACGCTGAAGAAGGATGGAGATTCGTACATTTCAGATAACTTCCTGGTTGCACATGACCTTGGATTAAACGTCAACAACGCGGAATGGAAGGGTGTGGTCCTTGATGATGCCACGAAGCGGCTCGTGGTGCCGAATGGCAGCATAGGTTTTCGATGGGGTGAGGAAGGAAAATGGAATCTTGAAATGTCTGCCGACGGCAACGAAGTTGTTCCTGTGCTTTCCCTGCTGGGCCAGGAAGACCAGATAGTGCCTGTAAAGCTCCCTCATTTTGAGGATAATGGTGTAAAGAAGGTACTCAACAGATCGGTCCCGGCGAAACTGGTCCAGACACCCAAGGGACAGGTATACGTCACCACCGTGTTTGACCTTCTTCTTGCTCAGGTCGGGCTGGGAAGGTCCCTCCCAGGTGATTATCCCAAAGACTACGATGATCCGATGCCATACACTCCTGCCTGGCAGGAATCCATAACCGGGGTGAATAGAAATGTCGCGATTCAAATAGCCAGGGAGTTTGCCAGAAATGCAGAGCTTACCAGTGGCAAGTCGATGATCGTAATGGGTTCGGGCATCAACCACTGGTATCATAACGATGAAATTTACAGGGCAATACTTTGCATGGTCATGCTTACGGGCGGACAGGGGATAAATGGAGGGGGCTGGGCGCACTACGTCGGACAGGAAAAGGTCAGGCCGCTTGAAGGCTGGACCGCTTTAGCCTTCGCAAACGACTGGGTAAGACCAGCCAGATTGCAAAATGGAACCTCCTTCTTCTATTTCGCAACAGACCAGTGGCGTTACGAGCAGTACATGGGTGACAGGCTTTCTTCACCCATCGCAAAGAAGTATGGAAACATGCACTTCGCGGACTACAATGTGCTCGCCGCACGTCTGGGCTGGCTTCCATCCTACCCCCAGTTCAACGCGAGTCCACTGGACCTGGTGAGGGAAGCCAGGGAGAAGGGTGCCGCCGATGAAAAGGCCATAATCGACTTCGTCGCAAAGAAACTGGATTCTAAAGAGCTCCGATTTGCAATCGAAGATCCCGACAACACGGTGAACGCACCTAAGGTTCTGTTCGTTTGGAGAGCGAATATCATCTCTGCCAACGGCAAGGGCCATGAATATTTCATGAAACATCTGCTTGGTGTGGAGAGCAGTGTGATGGGTAAGGATGTACCGGGCGTTAAACCTCAATTCGTAAATCTGAGAGACAAGCCACTTGTGGGTAAGCTAGACCTTCTCATCGACCTTAATTTCAGAATGGAGGGAACGGCGCTTTACTCCGATATAGTACTACCGGCATCTACATGGTACGAAAAGCATGACATAAGCACAACGGATCTTCATCCTTTTGTTCACCCGTTCAACCCTGCGATTGACCCTCCCTGGGAGTCGAAAACGGACTGGGATGCGTTCAGAGACCTTTCAAAGGTGTTTTCGGAGATGGCCAAGCAATACTTCCCAGAAAAGGTCGAAGACCTGGTCGCTACACCTCTGATGCATGATACTCCAGACGAAATAGCACAACCAAGAGGAAAAATACATGACTGGTTCCTGGGTGATGGTCATCCTATCCCCGGCAAGACTACCCAGAAACTCAAAGTTGTTGAAAGAGACTACACCCAGATTTATGATAAGATGGTGTCACTTGGACCGCTGCTCCGCAAACTGGGCTTGAATATCAAGGGGGTTGAAATAGTTCCAGCAGAAGAGTATGAACAGCTGGGCAAAGACCTTGGCGTGCTGAATGATGGGGTGGCGAAAGGCTGCCCTCGAATCGATACAGCCCAGAAAGCCGCCGAAGCGATATTGTGTCTTTCTGGCGCTACAAATGGAACCATATCAATGAAAGGTTGGAGGTATCTCGAGAAGAAGACCGGTGAGCAGTTGAGTGACCTGGCGGAAGGGCATGCCGATGTCAGAATCAGGTTTGCAGACATTGTCCAACAACCGAGGAGGGTCATAACCACACCCGTCTGGAGCGGAATCGAGAAGGGGGGAAGACAGTACACAGCGTTCGCTTCTAACGTCGAAAGAAGAATTCCATGGAGGACATTCACGGGTAGGCAACAATTCTACCTGGACCATGAGCTGATTTTGGAATTCGGTGAAGGCCTTCCTTTGTACAGGCCGCCGCTTACGCCCGAGCCATTTTTGGACGGCGAGATGCCGGCCGAGATAACCGGAAAATTCCTAAGGGCCAGGTGGATTACGCCTCACAATAAGTGGTCGATTCATACCACTTATGTGGATAACCTTAGAATGCTCACACTCTTCAGGGGTGGTCCAACCGTCTGGCTGAACAACGAAGATGCGGTGGAAATTGGTGTTTCTGATAATGACTGGGTAGAAGTTTTTAACAGAAACGGGGTGATGGTTGCTAGGGCGATCGTGAGCCACCGCATACCAAGGGGAGCCGCATTCTCTTACCATGCACAGGAGAGGACGGTGAATGTGCCAGGCTCGAAGATAACAAAGGAGAGGGGAGGAATCCACAACAGTGTCACAAGAATCAGAGTGAAGCCAACAAATATGATCGGAGGCTATGCGCAGCTCAGTTACGGTTTCAACTACTGGGGACCTGTGGGAAGTCAGAGAGATACGCTTGTGCTGATACGAAAGATGTCAGGGGAGGTTGACTGGCTTGAAAGTTAAAGCACAGATCTGCATGGTGATGAATCTTGACAAATGCATCGGATGCCATACCTGCTCTGTCACCTGCAAGAATACCTGGACGAACCGCAGGGGGGCGGAATACATCTGGTTCAACGATGTTGAGACAAAACCCGGAATCGGCTATCCAAGAGAGTGGGAGAATCAGGAAAAGAGAAAGGGTGGCTGGGTTCTTAAGAACGGGAAGCTCCGTCTGAAACAGGGAGGCAAGCTTGGAAGAATCCTCAAGATATTCTTCAATCCTGTGCTCCCATCCATCGACGACTATTACGAACCGTGGGACTATAAATACGGAAACCTGATCGAAAGCCCTCGACAGAAACACCAGCCGGTGGCCAGGCCGATTTCGTCTATCACGCACGTCAACACACAGGTCAACTGGGGGCCTAACTGGGAAGATGACCTTGCCGGGAGTCAGGTCACAGGACATCTGGACCCAAACAGCAAAGGGCTCGAAGACGAGATAAGACTGGATTACGAGAACGCCTTCATGTTTTACCTACCCAGGATATGTGAACACTGCCTTAACCCGTCCTGTGTCGCGTCCTGCCCGTCTGGAGCAATATACAAGCGCGAGGAGGACGGTATTGTACTTGTGGACCAGGAGGGGTGCCGCGGCTGGAGATTTTGCATTTCTGGCTGTCCCTACAAGAAGGTCTACTTCAACTGGCAAACACACAAGGCCGAGAAATGTACCTTCTGCTATCCCAGAATCGAAGCGGGTATGCCCACAATCTGCTCTGAAACCTGCGTGGGCAGAATAAGGTACATCGGCGTGATCCTGTATGACGCTGACAGAATCGAAGAAGCCGCTTCTGTAACAGATGAAAAGAAACTGCTGGACTCTCAATTGTCTGTATTTCTGGACCCGTTTGATGAAGCCATCGCAAAAAAGGCGGTGGAGGACGGCGTGCCCGAAGAATGGCTCGATTACGCCAGACGTTCGCCGATCTACCTGCTTGCCGTAAAATGGAAACTTGCGCTTCCTCTTCATCCCGAATACAGGACGCTCCCGATGGTGTGGTACATACCACCGCTCAGCCCAATCACCAACAGGGTCGAGGGATTGGAACTGTCTGAAGACCCGGAAGATATCTTCCCTGCTATCGATAAACTCAGGATACCCATCAAGTACCTGGCGAATCTTTTGACGGCGGGGGATGAAGAAACAATCAGAGTGGTTCTGAGGAAGCTGGCTGCACTCAGGACGTACATGCGCTGCATCAGCACGGGCTCCCAGCTCAAAAAAGAGGTGCTGGAACGGGCGGGAGTCAAAGAGGATGAGCTGAAAGACATGTTCCGCCTGTTATCGATAGCTAAATTTGATGAAAGATTCGTCATACCCACCTCCCACAGAGAGGAAGCGCGTGACCTGTACATGGACCAGGGCATGGCAGGCCTGCCATTCTACGAAAAGGAAATGTATGCAAAACATATCGCGCTTCATACCGGAGGAAATCAATCAGATAATACAATGTGTACCACATCCGGATGCTCCGGGTGTGGCGCTTTAGGCAAAGGGACAGGAATCGGTGTGGGTTCGGGTGTTATAGAATGAGTGGGTCTATCCAGGACATATTTGCGGTGGCCTCTGTGCTTCTCAGATACCCTGATTCCTACCTGCTCGAATCTCTGGACGAATTAGGCTCGATGATTGACAGTCTTCCTGAAGTTCACCGCGGTGCCTTTTCCAAATTCATCATTTACCTCAAATCAAACGATGCAGAATCTCTTCAGGAAAATTATGTTCAAACGTTTGATTTTGAGGAGAAAAACTGTCTTTACCTGACTCACTCTTCATATGGCGCGAGACCAGAGAGGGGAGTCGAACTCCTTAAGATCAATAGTCAGTACAAAAGCGCAGGTCTCTTGCTTGATGCGCCTGAGCTTCCGGATTACCTTCCTGTCTTCCTGGAATACCTGAGCATTGCGCCGGAGTCTCAATCGAAGAATCTTGTCAAGGAATACATCGATTCGATTTCAAAGATCAAGGAGAATCTGGAAAGATCTGGTAGTCTGTATTCCATTGTGCTCTCAGCCTGTATCAGTGCGATGAACGAGATGATGGGGACGAGGTGGAACAGGTTTGGGTTTCATTAACCTCCTATTCTGGGTGATATATCCATACGTGGCCATTACGGTGTTCGTCGTAGGGCTTGTACTGAGGTTCGATAAGGACCCTTACGGCTGGACATCGAAATCCAGTCAGATCTTGGAACGAAGAATGCTTATGGTTGGAAGTATGCTTTTCCACTGGAGTTTCATATTCGTATTCATAGGCCACATAATGGGACTCGTTATACCGCCATCATTCTATCTTTCACTCGGCATATCGTTCTCTTCGTATCACGAAATCGCATTTTATGGCGGTGCTGTGGCTGGCGTTCTGTCCGTGGCAGGCCTGGTTATACTTCTCATAAGGCGTTTGGCAGTGCCGAGAGTAAGGGCGATAGCAGGGATTGATGACTACGTCACCCTGGGCGTGCTGCTTGTAGTGATGAGCAGCGGTCTGCTCAATACACTTGGTTTCAGTCTTTTTGTGGGTCCATATGATTATCGTTATACACTCGGCGCCTGGATAAGGAGCATACTTACACTGAATCCGAATCTTACGATCATGGCGACGACGCCATATACCTACCAGCTTCATGCTTTGCTCGGTCTGCTCTTCTTTGCAGTCTTACCGTTCACAAGACTGGTTCACATTTTCAGCCTTCCGTTGCCTTACCTTTGGAGAAAGAATATAGTTTATCGCAGCATGACCAAGAAAGAAGCGCCTAAAGTGAAGAGCCAGACTGAGTAAAGCTGGCAGGAAAATGATATGTCGACATACATCTTTCGAAGCAAAAGGTGACGATGACCATTAAGGCTGATTTTCTGAGGAACCTGCATCCTGCATATTTTGCCGTGGTCATGGCAACGGGAATCATTTCAAATGATTTCTTTGCGATGGGAAACAGGCTCCTCTCTGTTGGACTTTTTTATGTTGGAATCGCAGCCTGGCTGTCCCTGTGCGTGATCTTCCTGTCCAGGGCCATATTCTTTTCAAAGGAGTTTCGGGCCGACCTGACCGATGCGAAGGTTATGTTTTCATTCTTCACCTTCGTGGCGGGTACGGGGGTCCTTGGCGTTCACCTGGCACTGGAATCCTCCGTGGGCCTTGCAAAGCTTTTCTGGGTCTTTTCAATCGTATCCTGGCTCCCGCTCACATATCTTACATTCTCCGTACTCACGCTCAAGAATTCCGCTCCAATTGAGCAGGTGGCGAACGGCGGCTGGCTCCTCCTTATAGTCGGAACGCAGTCCGTTTCCATTCTGACAAGCTACATTACGGGATCATTTTCCGGTTTCGAAGGTTGGGCCATTATGTTAAGTCTCGCGATATGGGGTATTGGTGTGGTCTTTTACTTCATCTTCATCATACTTTTGGTTTACCGATTGAGCTTTTTCAAGGTGGAACCACCAGACCTGGCGCCTCCATACTGGATCAACATGGGAGCAGCGGCCATATCTACGGTTGCCGGTACCACGCTTTATTCGGTGATAGAAGGAACGGGTGCGCTGTCCCAATTTGGAGGTGGGGTGATGCTGGTCTCGGTTGTGCTGTGGGGGTGGGAGACCTGGTGGTTGCCTCTATTGTTCCTGTTTGGATTCTGGCGGCATTTCGTCAAGCATTATACACTGAAATATGAACCGGTGATGTGGAGCATGGTCTTCGTTCTTGGTATGTACGGAAAGGCAAGCTGGAATCTGGGTACTGCCCTTGAGATGCAAGCTTTCCATACGCTTGCGACATTCATGACATGGGTCGCGTTTGCGGCTTGGATCTTGGTGGCGGTAGACCTGATCCTGTTCCCCAAAGCAAGATGATTAATTTACCCATGATGTGTAGAAGAGGGGTTCAGGCCGTGGGATGGTAACGACATGACACAACAAGAGATGGGAAGATATCTCAAGCTGCTGCCGTATGATGAGGCGCTTCAAAAGATGGAGTCACTGTTACGGGAACATCCAATAGGCATGGAGGAGATTCCCGTACATTTGAGCCTGGGACGCATATGCTGTAAAACTATCAGGTCTACTATCGATATGCCTCAACAGCTGACCAGCGCAATGGATGGTTTTGGCGTCCGGTCTGACCTTACGGCACGCGCCTCGTCCGGGAATCCTGTAACATTCGAGCTTTTAGATTTTAATGACTCGAGGAGCAGTCGTCTTAAGATACTACCCGGTAAATCTGTCAAACTTTCTACCGGAGCCGTCGTTCCACCGGGTGTGGATGCGGTCATAAGAAGGGAGGAGGCTCGCATCGTTGATGGTAGGCTCTTCGTACAGAGACCGATACAGAAATGGAAGAACATAGAAAGAATTGGAGATGATTTCAGTAAGGGAAGTGTTCTGGTCCGCAATGGCGAAAGGCTTACCCCATCGATGATTTCTGTACTGATATCCATCGGATTGAAAACTGTTCTGGTGCGCCGCAGGCTCCAGGTGGGAATACTATCGATAGGAAGAGAAGTTCGCACAATCAACGACGACAAAAAGAAAGGAACCGTCAATAACTTCGCCCATATGTTGGCAGGATATGTCTCTGAGCTTTCAGGACAACCCATGATTATTGGGAGCTGTCCAGACGACCCAAAAGAGCTGAAAAAGATCCTGGCCAAATCGGCAGGGCGTTTCGATGCCCTGATAACAATCGGTAGAAGTTCTGTGGGCGATGAAGATATTGTCGTTGATGTTTTATCAGAACTCTCCGGTGCCAGCATAATTTTTCATGGGCTTCGCTTATTGCCGACAAGACCAACCGGATTGGCCCTGTTGCAGGGGAAACCCATATGCATACTTCCAGCAAGAGCAGTATCAGCGGCCCTATCCTTCTTTGAGGTGGCCGTACCCGTATTCAATCTGCTTGAAGGTGTTGGGCTACAGGAAAGGCCTCCGAAAATTCTGGCAACTTCGGAAAGAACCTTTGAAAACGTCAGGCCGATAGAATGTGCTTTCCTTGTACGTGTTCGGAACGAGGGGGGTAGTACGACGATATATCCACTTAGATGGGGATCCAACCTTTCCTTTGAACTGGTAAGGGCGAATGGTTTTGTCCGAGTTCCCGCCAAAACAGTCGTGGAAAAAGGGGCTCAAATCGAAGTGTCCCTCATGACAGGTGTGCCTAACATATGATGATGATACTCTTCGCAGGGTACAAGGGAAGTGGCAAGACCACGGCAATCGCTGCCCTAACGAGGTCCCTTTGCAAACTGGGAAAAGAAGTGTGTACGGTAAAGCATATCCATGGCGATGAAGAGTTCGCGTTCGACGAGAAAGGAAAGGATTCTTGGATACAGGTACGTTCTGGGGCTTCCACCGTGATTGCGGTTTCAAAGGACATGATTTACAAGGTTGAAAGGTTTGGAAGGAATCGATCTCCGTTCGAAGCTCTGAATGAAGCGCTCAAAGGTCTGAGTGTCGATTTTGTGCTGGTTGAAGGTTTCAATAAGGAACTTTCCAAGATTAATGTCAAAACAGTGATCTGCGCAAAGACTGAATCCGAAGCAGACGACCTGTTACGCGTACATCGGAATCCTTTATTCATATGTGGTGAATTGCGAAATAGAATGACGACATATCATGGAGTTCCGGTTCTTGATATAGTAAACGACACAGAAAAAGCCATCAGGCTTATCTCTTTATCATAGCTCCTGATATTGCGATCAGCTTCTCCAGGTCTTCTGCTGAATTTATGTTCATAAAGGACCTCAGGTCGGGATCGACTCCACGTAACATTTGTGTATCGACGAATAAAACGTCGGCGAGAAAAGAAATCAAGTTTTGACATCCGATAAGATTTGCGTCTAATGCCTTCATTCCAGCCTGCCTTGCCTGTGATGTTTGATAGACTGCACACAGGGGTTCTACTGTCCCATTGCTCCAGCGTGGCACCGCTGCGGAGTGACCGTAAGCGAGTGAGAATAGCTTTTTGATTAATTCGGACTTTACAAGAGGAAGGTCGCAGGCTATGAATGCGACGTAATCATTTTTCACCTTCTCAAGAGCCGAAAGCATTCCACCCATTGGATTGTCCAGGTTAAATGTATCCTTGATGATTGTTGCATCAGAGCCCAGCACACGCCTGAATCTCTTTGTTGGCTTGCTGCCTATTACAACAAGTATGTCTTCACTTATCTTGGATGCTTCTTCGTAAATGGTTCTTATGAAAGTTCGTCCGTTGATCTTCAAAAAGGCCTTGTCTGCACGCATTCTCTTGCTGCTACCTCCGGCCAGAATGACCACAGAAAGAGAGTCGGCCAATTACCAACCAGTCCAGTTTTAGAGGTTTTTGCACCAACTAAAAAAGGGCAGCGTTCAAACCATCAAGACAAATACAGATCAGGGGGGCTTGAACATTCCTTCGTTCGACAATGCGAGTTTCATGACAGACTTTAACGAAGTGATCCACTTTCATCAGGAAGGCAAAGCAGATCGTGCAATTGTCCTTTTACATGGCATGAACGCGCATTCCGGTACTTGGCGTTACAATACAAGCATCTTTGCAAAAGAATGGAAGGTGATAGCTCCAAGCCTACCCCCCATACGGTCGGAACCTTCCTCTGACGAAATCGGGAAATACGCCAAACAAGTAACCTCGTTACTTGACAGCCTTCAGGTGCATTCTGCTATATTCATCGGTAACTCGATGGGAGGATGGATAGCACTGCATATACTGGAGAATTGGCCTGAAAAGGTGGAGAAACTTGTCTTGGAGGACTCGGCCGGCATTTATCCGGAATTTGAAGAGTCGGAAAAGCTGGTGAAGGGCGTTATCTCCTCAGGTGTCCCAACACTCGTAATATGGGGAAAAGACGATACCATTATCCCTGTCAGAATAGGTTATTACATTCATCAAAGAATTCCTGAAAGCAAAATGGTTGTTATAGAGAATGGAAAACACTCGCCCCACTGGTATAGGCCAGATGAATTCAACAGTGCAGCTTCGAATTTTCTTCACGGTGCCCTCGAACCATAAACTTTCATGAGGTACAAACAGGAAGAGAGCAAAGGACATTCGTGCTATGGTGGGTATTAGAAAACCTTCAAAAGAACTATTAGGGTGGTCCTAGAAAAAACGTTCGTGATTGAAGTTCGCCTGTCGGTCGACATTCCACAATCTTGGATAAAGGAACTCCAGACCGGCCACAAGGCTTCGGTGAGAATCATGGATGTAAAATCTGCGAAGGAAGATCCGAGCGTCCATGACTTTATCGAAGTATCATCTCCTGAATTGAGAGCAGAAGAAATGATCAGGGCGGTTCTGATTACAAATGAAGTATCAGAAGCAGATTTGACGGCTGTGGATGAACATAGGGTTGTAGGCTCTATAAAATCGGAAGACTGCCCCGTATGCTCTACCTTTGCAGGATTGAACTGCTATTTGGTGTCAGCCACCGCAAATGAGGAAAAAATGGTTTGGAACCTGTTCATGAATGCGGACAGAACATTGCGCACACTATTGGACAGGCTTGACAAAAAGGGGGTGAGGTACAAGCTCGATGAAGTTACAAAGCTGTCCAGAAGAAAGGAGTTGACTGCGAGACAGGAACAGATATTGAGAACTGCTCTCTATCTTGGTTACTTCGAATTCCCAAGACGAATAAAAATAGACAAGCTCGCTGACAGCCTCGGCGTATCACCCGGCACGCTTTCTGAGATACTGCGAAGGGCTGAGAAGCATATCATGATGAAGTATTTCGATCAACCACCACAGTCGTGATACCATCTAGGAAAGGAAAATCCCTCACAACTTAGGGATAAATCATATACACAATCCTGCCCACCCTTGCATGATAGATATGCTGAAGGTTCCAACGTCACTTGAAGAAGAGCATAAGGAGCTGATGGATTCGATTGAGATGCTTGCGTCAGGCGATAGTAAAATTGCAAAAAGCGTCAAGCAAATCCTGATAATTCTTGAACCACACTTTGAAAAGGAAGAGGAGACCGTCGTCCCAGTACTTGGCAGTCTTGGCGACCTGGCTTCGGGTATTTATACAGACCTGGAGGAGGTAAAAGAAAGATCAGACGCGTTGCGTGAAGATTATGCGAACATGCTTGAGGAGCACAGAAGGATAAGGGAAAAGGTAGAAGCTGCTTCCGTCCTGGCCAAGGCTGAGGGGAGGGAAGACGTCCTAAATATATTGGAACTTCTTTCACACCATGCAGCGGTGGAGGAGGAAATCCTTTATCCGGCTGCTTTATTAGCCGGGAAACTCGCTTCAATGCTTATCATACGTGAGAGGTCCATTTAGGTCCGATATCATGGTAGATCCATCGTGGACCAGAATGTGTGGTCTTTTTTCATTGCATTGACGTTGGAAGTGTGGATACTCGGCCTGGATGCCGGACTTCGTTAAAGCTTAATGCTGAGTAGATGGTCAGAAGCCATGATGCCGAATTTCAAAGTGACACCCATCACAAAGGGTGGTGCGCTGCTCGAAGATGCCTTGGGTAGGAAGATTCTTGTTTCAAGCGATCCTGCGAGTCACAAAGTTGAAACTGGCACCTTGATTCTGAAGACTCCTGTTTCGAAGGTGGTTGCATGTTCACCAATACACCTTGCCTTTGCGCTCAGACTGGAAAAAGAGTTTGGAGGAGTGCTGGATAAATTCGTGGGTATTCTCAATGCGGCAGAAGCTCATCTGGTGCTTCCGGAGCTGATAGAAAGATTCAGGTCGGGCAAAATCAGAGATATTAGAAGCATAGCTGAACTCAGATCCCTGCAACCCGACCTTGTCTTCTCCTTCATTTATCCAAGGGACGACCCGCAGTTGGTCCATATTATGGAAAGGTTCAAACTGCCTCACGTCGTAGTTGATTCTTGGTACGAGACGACGTATCCCGATCGTGTAAGATGGATTGAGTTCATGGGGCAGTTTTTTGGTTTAGGAAATGAGGCACATTCGCTCGTAGAAAGAATAGTGGAGGAACTCAAGGCGATCAGGGAGAACAAAAGGTCGCAAAATAGAACAAAGGTGATATGGTTTGTTGATTTTCAGGGCTATGCGTTCGTGACCGGAGGGAAATCGTGGGTGGCAAAATCCATCGATGAACTTGGGGGCGAAGTGTTAACGCCCGACCCGGACACGCCCGGAAGTGCCGATGCGACGAAGGAATGGATATCCGAAAACCTGCCGAAAGCTGATGTTATGGTGTTCACGATGGTAAGGCCCAACGTCGCTCATATCGAACAACTTTACCCTGGTATAACACAAACTCCCGCATACAAAAGCAAGAGAATATACGGTTTCAGCGTGAATTACTGGCAGGAATCGGCCTACGCACCAGAAAAGTGGTACGATGAACTTTCTTCGATACTGAGTCCAGAGCCCACCGCAAATGAGTTGAGAGTGTTCGCGGCTGCAAGGATGTAAACCATACAATTCGTTAGATATATGCAAGGCAAACAAAGCTTGTAAAAACCCAATTTTTGTTTTGTTAAATTTTATACTCATAGAGAGGTAGTGTTGAACATCTGATGAATCAATTAAATCAAAAAGCTTCGCGAATATATCAATCAAAGATAACTTCCTTTAAGATGCATATCACTGGACGGCATACTTTCAAATCAAATCTATTTTTCCATGAGTATTTTTCTTACGAGTTTTTTCGTCTCGGACTTCTTTCGAAGCCGGATCATTGCATCAATATACTGATGAATGGATTTTCTGAATAGTATCAGGTTCTCTTTGACGAACCATTCACTGTCGTCAAGACTGTTGATTGCGTCATCCATCTGCATCAGGCATGCACTCATGCTTGCGATGCACCTCGACCTTGCTCTGTCTATTCTCCTCAATGCATCTTCTTCTTCCCTGTATGGATCAACTTCTACATTTGCAATGGATTGCCGTACATTCTTCAACGTATTCCTCAATTCAGACCTTGTGATGTTTTTCAGGTCCAGTCTTTTCTCAACTTCTTTCAATTCACTCGAATCAAGCATTGCCAGCTCCTCTGCTATGCTTGGGTTTATTCGCTGGCGAATAATTTCTTCCTGCATCTCTTGAGGCAACTCCAGCAAAGCCAGTCTCTTGCTCACGTACGGTTCGCTTTTGCCAATTCGTCTTGCTAATTCTGAAACAGCGCCATACCCCACATCGTCGACGTATCTTCTGAATGCTTTCGCCTCTTCTATAGGATTGAGGCTCTTCCTTTGCAGATTCTCTATCAATGCTATTTCATATGCCTGTTTATCGTCAACACCGATGATGTAGCAGGGCACCTTCCTGATTCGTAACCTCTTACACGCTTCCAGCCTTCGGTTTCCTGCTATCACTTCGAATCCGTTTTCCTTGGGTCTTACGATTATGGGCTGAAGTATGCCCTTTTCTTGGATGGAAATTACAAGGTCGTCTGCGATATCGTTGGACTCTCTTAACGGACTGCTGTTTGGTTGGATGTCTTTAACCCAGAGCTCATCAAGATAACCCGGCAGAAGCTCCGTGCCAAAAAGACGTTTAGGCTTCAACGCATCTCGCTCCTTTTAATCCAATTACGACGGTATTGCATTCTCCATCAAAGCTGCAACAAATACGTGACGGGTTTTTTGTAAAGTATGATAGCACGATGTTTCAAAATTACTCGCAATAATATACGTCTTGCTTACTTTCCAAAACGCTCCTTTGATGCTCTTTCATATTAAATCGAGAACCCGTAAAATGCTATATTTTGACACTCCACTACATCAAGAATGGGAAATGGGTTTCAAAGCGAATTTGGTCCATCTTTGTGGTTGCCACGTTATTCTTGCAGGGCGAACCATGCAGGATTTACTTCAGAACTTCAATATACATATGGCGGACGTCCATAAAGATTCAGAAGATGTAAAAGAGCTCAGGGAAAAACTGCACCTAGTGGCGGAAAAAATCTGAACCGAGCCTTATACAAAAATTCTGCTTTTTTGTAACAGCTTCGGGTCTTTCGTTGAGATACATTGTGTGAAGATTCGTAAATCAGTACTGTTGTGGTCTCCTGAAGTTGAGGTGTCTTCGCAGTGGTTACTATACCAGGCGCAAAGCAAAATGAAAAGATTCGATCAAAGTTACACTGAAGGTGGTGGAGATTCTATCACCGATTCTTGAATGTCTCCCGATGAATAAAAGTAACTTGCTCGAATCTGCGCCATCACCGAAAGATTTGAAGAAATGGTAGAAGTCTCCTCCAACCAGATTCAGATACCGATAATCTGTTCGATCTGAAAAATGCTGTACTGACTTCTTTTTGTACCTTTTATTCAGCCGAACTTTATTCTAATTAACCACCCATGGTTAATGCGTAGCGGTGCAATTATTTGCCTGCTACAAGAAATGCTGAAGTGGTATGGGAAAAAGATCTCTTGCACGGAAACGGCAAGGTGAGGGTGGGATCAGAAGCATTGCCCGTATTTGGTGTCACGTGGGCATCTAGGGTTGAGAAACCTTCCGGCAAAACGAGCCCAGAGGAACTTCTTGCAGCGGCACAGGCCGCCTGCTATGCTATGGCTCTATCCTCCACCCTGACAAGAAAAGGTAGTGTTCCTGAAAAACTAACTGTCAAAGCGGAGTGCGATTTTGATAATGCGGCCTTGAAGATCAGAAACATGCGGATTAGCGTGGTTGGGCAAGTCCCTGGATTGAATCTGCAAGATTTTCGAAATGCGGCAGCTGAAGCAGAAAAAATCTGCCCCGTTGCAAATGCAATCAGGAACAATGTAGAAATCTCCCTTACTGCGAACTTGGGATGAATGTTTCCCTCCCATTGTTTTGTATCGCCGCCTAGCTTACTTACCACGAATGCGGAGCAAAAAATGGAGAATATGCCTTCAAAAAAAGTGAAAGTTTAGTTTGGACCATGGCAGTCCCCGTCTGTGATCACATTATCGCATGCATCCAAGAAAAAACACCGTAATGACTGCAGTAGCGCAATCAACGGTCATCTTTGAAGGAAAGTTCACATGTTCATAGTACTGGCCCTGACTGAATCAAAGGCTTCGAAAAAACAAGCGACCTGAGAAACACCAGGACTGCAACCAATACCAGCCATCCAGATATACCAGAGGCAAACGAAACGATGGCCTGGATCACCCCGCCAAGCTGGAAATCACCTGATATCCTGAACACGTTTGAAACAAGAATTAGGATAAGAGGAATGAGGGTAAGAGTGGATTGGTTGATCTTGCGTCCGGTGACAGTAGGGAGTATAACCGGACCGTGCGCAAGAAGCATAGAACCCACGTAACCCACCATTAGTGAATGGATTACCGCGTCATAAATAAAACCTGGTGCTTGAATCGAATATGCAACCCCGAAAGCGCATCCAACCATCAACCAAGCATATGCGACCATGACATGTTTGCTGACGTATTTCTGCAAAGGTGAGGTTGATCTTGATACATGAATCAAATTCTTCGCTTCAAGGAACATGGTGAGTCCGCCGGCGACAAAAAGCAAAGCAAACGTAACTAGGGATATCATCATGGAAAGATTCATGGAGAACTGAAAATTCGCCAGCATCACGGTCAAAAGTACGACAAGTATACCAAGTGAGAGCACGTACTTTCCATAACGTTCAAGGTTTCCAGAAACGAATCTCGATAATTCAACCCTTTCACCCAGTATGAAAAGAATCGGAAAGAGCATGAGAAGCAAAGAGTCAGGCATCCCGTCTACCTCTATTGATCTGACGGAGAGAAGTGCGAAATCGGCTACTGGGATGACAGAAAGTATCATTAGGTAAAACGGTAGCTTCAAACCGGTTTTCATCGAAAGACCGAACATGAGGATGATGAACAAGATCAAGCCCAAGAATATGATTCCGCCACCAGCTGATATGAGAACAGGTTGCTCAGAGACGAAACCCCCGATTTGAAGTATTAGGCCTATCAGCGTCGCTGGTACCATCAAAGTTGCGGATAGGGAGTAGATTCTGCCTGTATGCAATGTCTTCATGCCAACAAGTCTCTCAGTCATGACAATAGGTGCCAGAAATCCATACACCATTATGTTCGGATGCAGCTGGTAAAGAGCCGTGAGAAAAATTGGGTATATGTTGATCGAATGAAGATTCATCAATCTGAAGATGCCTATCAAAACGGCCAGGAACATGAAAAATACCGACGCAGCCAGCTGAACTTTGGGAATGCTAGTCACGCCGGATCTACCATGACCGATTTTTAGATCCCCAGAATTCTGTGAGCTTCCTCGCTCATTCTCCTCGGCGTCCAAAGTGGCTCGAATACAAGGTCCACGTCGACCCTCTTGACTCCCGGCACAGATAAGCAGGCATTTTTCACTTCGTCAATGAGCCAAGGTCCAACGGGGCATCCTGGAGAGGTGACAGTCATCCTTATCTTCACATTGCCATACTTATCCACATCGAGTCCATAAATCAGTCCAAGATCAACAATATTGAATGGTATTTCCGGGTCGTAACAGGTTTTAAGCGCTTCGAGTAATTTTCTTGTCATTTCTTCGTCCTGCGGAGCTGGCATCATTTCTTACAGACTCTTCTCAAAACTTCCTTCTTTCAATCCGCGTATAACTTCTTCATGATCAGAGTCAGATGGCGGTGGAGAAACGAAGTGGATTGCCTCCAAGTCAGTTTCAGCCATCAATCCTCTTTTTACATTAGCCGGAACGAATACAAGACTGCCTGGAAACACCTTGGTTCTTGAGTTTCCTGCAACCATATCCCCCCTGCCCTTTACGATGAACAATACCAAATCATTGCTTGGCTCATGCACGGGGATAAATTGATGAGCCTTTAGAAAGACAAAGAGAGCCCTGTAAGAAGCATTTCCGCAGACGGGAACGGGTGAAAAACGATCGGCTTCGTAATGCCTTAGATTATCTATAGATGTAATTATGCTATTCTGACCGCCTTCTTCGTTTGCGGCGTTGGCGTCCTTTTTCCCAAAAGTCGCCTTCCATTTGCCAGATTCAACCTGTATCGCTTTATACGATTCAGGGTCGAAATCGTCTCTTTCATGTTGTATGAAATAAAGTAGATGAAGTGGTTCATGGTCGTTTATTATCGTAATCTTTCCACCCGGCGGAAGTTGGTCGAATTTCGCAAGTATGAATGAGTGTCTCTGAGGTGGGGGTAGAACTCTGACGTCTAGCTCTTCTGTCGGCATAACACACTCAAAATTTCACGTTCGAATATTTGTTCTCCCGAACATGTTAGGGTACATGCTCGACCAAGATCATTTTTCACTTTTATTGATATTGAGTATTTCGCGTACAGGGGTTAAAGGACCTCGATTCGAGGTAACACTGCCAAATAGGCAGGCCTTGAATTGTTGCCATTTAACGCTCACCCTTACGAGCTTGAGGCTTTAATTTGAATCAGAGAATTCATGACCGACAGTGTATCGACATAATGTCGGCAACGCAGGTCGTGCCTGCCTCCGCATGGATGACCTCTTGTACTTTGTTTTCGTTCCAAGCATCTGCGCTCTGTATTGACTGATTGTTTTTCGCGCCAGCCGATCAATGTTGAAAGTAGCCGCACAAGCGATGCCAGTTGGGTTAAAATGATTTAAACGTCACATTACCAATCAACCTTATGTCTTCTTCGAATTTCAAGAAGGCGATTGAGGTAACAGCCGTGCCGAAAGGTGCTATGAGGAGTATTATGATTGGCGGGAAAGAGATAATGGTGGTCAATGTAGGGGGCAACTTGTACGCACTCGATAACAAATGCACCCATATGGGCGGCCCCTTGGCCAAAGGCAAACTGGACGGGTTCGTTGTGACCTGCCCGTGGCATGGCTCTCAGTTTGATGTGCGAACCGGCACCATAAAACGCGGTCCGGCACAGAAGACGCAACCAACTCATGCAGTAAAGGTAGAGGATGGAACGATCTTCGTGGAAATGAAATGATCTACAGGAGCTTGTATTTTTACCAAATGCCCTGTGACAAGACTGACTAGCAGAGTCTGTGTCGATATTATTTTTTAAGAAACTCGTGTTCAGCACAGTGCTTATTCCTTGGAAGTAAAAAATACGTAAATATTCCAACCCCCAGAAACACGATATGAATTTATCCGGAAAGGCATTTGATTTCGTTGAAATCTACAGCCCGCCAAGCAAACCACGTAAGAGAGGAATAGTCGAAATACGCGGTCCATATTATACGTCTGTAAGCCTGGGCTATCTGAAGGACCTTCTTGATGATTGGAGCGAGTATATCGACGGATACAAATTCGCCGGCGGGTCCATGAGACTTCTTACACGTCAGAGGGTTAAAGAGATATTGGAATTATGTCATGCTCACAGTGTCTACGTATCCACGGGCGGTTTTATCGAAAGAGTGATTGTTCAGGGCGGAGAGGCGGTGGACAGGTACCTGAAGGAATGCAAGGAGCTAGGCTTCGATGTTGTTGAGGTTTCGAACGGCTTGGCACCAATTACGCTCAAGGATAAATTCGAAATAGTCAGAAGAGTCAAGTCGCTGGGAATGGAGCCGAAGCCGGAGGTTTCCATGATGATAGGAGCCGGCGCAGGCACCCACATAGCTAACTATGAGAACAAAATGAAGATGAGAAGCTACGACGATTTCGAACGAGAGATCAGAGCGCATCTGGACGCAGGTGCCCATGTTATAATGGTGGAATCGGAAGGTCTCACCGAAGACCTGCCTCCTGAGAAGTGGAGAAAGGATGTGATAGAGAAGCTCGTTGATGAGTTTGGCTATGAAGTCTTTATGTTTGAAGCTTCCGACCCATCGGTATTCAAATGGTACCTCACCGAGTTCGGGAGGGATGTGAACGTTTTTGTCGACCACTCACAGATAGTAGAATTCATTGCTTGGAAGACCGGACTCTGGGGTGACAGTAGAATCTGGGAGGGCAAGGAGATCGGTCTACATGCAGAGGAAAGATAGGAAAGGCACGCTCTCCGCTTATCCGATATATACAATAGGACATTCGACCAGGTCACTGGATAAATTCATTTCGATTCTGCAGGCTCATTCCATAATGAAGCTTGTCGACATTAGAACCGTGCCCAGATCCAGATTCAACCCACAATTCAACAAAGAGCGACTAGCTGAAGAACTTCCAAACCATGGTATCGAATATCTTCACATGAAGGAACTGGGCGGTTTACGTCATCCCAAGAGGGATTCAATTAACAATGCCTGGAGGAACCAGAGTTTCAGAGGTTTTGCCGATTATATGCAAACAGACCTTTTCAAGGATGCTGTAGATAGATTGGTTTCATATTCGAAAGAAAAACGGGTTGCCATGATGTGCGCTGAAGGCAGCCCTTTCCGATGTCATCGCTCCCTAGTTGCCGATGCACTCACAATACGTGGGATAAAGGTGATCCATCTATCCGGTTTTGGGTCTGGCAGTCTTCACTCTCTTACCAGATTTGCAAAAACCGATGGATTGGAAATAACCTATCCGGAACCCAACATGATATCTGGTGAAGCACAGTGACGATGGCAGAGGAAATGGCCGAATTCGTGACTGAAGCTACTTTTAGAGATATCTCAACGGAAGCGCTGGAACAGTTGAAAATCAGAACCCTGGATGCGCTGGGATGTGCAATCGGGGCATATGGTGAAAACACACCAAATCTGGTAAGAAAAGTTGAAACGCTGTTTGGTGGACATGGCTATTGCACGTTAATTGGAGGGGGAAGAACATCACCGGACCGGGCGGCGTTCGTCAATGGTGCTTTTGTTCGGTATTTGGATTTTAACGATAGTTTCCTTGCCCCTGGTGAGACATGCCATCCGAGCGACAATGTAGCGCCGGTACTGGCCGCCTCCGAGTTTGCTGATTCTTCAGGTGAGAATTATCTTGTTTCACTTGCGCTGGCGTACCAAGTTCAGTGTCGTTTGAGCGAAGTCGCACCCGTGCGAAGCAAGGGATTCGACCACACGACACAGGGGGCATATGCTGTCGCCGCAGGTGTTTCGAAGGCCTTGGGACTGAATAAAAGTGCGACGGCAAATGCTCTCGCAATAAGTGGGGCTGCCCTCAATGCACTCAGGGTGACACGAACAGGCAAGCTTTCAAACTGGAAAGGTTTAGCGTATCCTTTTGTTTCTCTTGCCGCAACACACGCTGCCTTTCTGGCAAAAGAAGGCATAACGGGACCGCTCGAAGTCTTCGAAGGAAACAAAGGATTCATGGACAGCATATCGGGTAGATTCGCTATTGACTGGAAAAAGGAAGACTTGGAATTAGTGAAGAGAACCATATTGAAGAAGTATAACTCTGAAGTTCACTCTCAATCAGCTGTCGAATGCCTGCTCGGCCTGAAGAGCAGGTATTCTTTGCAGGCGGATCAGATAAAGAAAATCGAAGTGAAGATATTCGACGTAGCATATAAAATCATAGGAGGGGGAGAAGAAGGAGAGAAGATGTCGGTATCCACCAAGGAAGAGGCGGATCATAGTTTACCCTACATTCTCGCTGTAGCTTTGATCGACGGGGAGGTAACGCCTGCTCAATACAGAAAAGAAAGAATTGTGGCGAATGATGTACAAACACTGCTCCGCAAAATAAGGATCTCCCCAGATGTTGAACTGAGTTCGAAATTCCCAAATGCTATGCCGTGTGAGATAACTGTGGAACTGAACGATGGGAAAGTTGTGGAAGAGAAGGTGGATGACTACGAAGGATTCCTGACCAGACCGATGGGTTGGGGTTTGGCGATAAAGAAGTTCGAACGATTATCTGCTTCAATTCGGCCTGAACGGAGCCGGAAAATAGTGAATATAGTCAGGAACTTGGAGCATTTACGCATAAGGGAATTAACGAAAGAGTTGGGCGGATTCTGAAACGTTAAGTTGACTCGGCTCGAAAATTGAATCGTGGCAGCATTTGCACATCTCGCAAAGGTTATCGCAATGCATCGTATTTAGGATGCCCTTTCCGGGTCTTCTTTAGCTCTCGAATTTGGGCTCATATGCAATGTACCACATAAGGAGCCATAGTCGCTGGGTTATTCATTCACAACATTCGGCTGGATGCGGTAAAAAGCGAGCTCAATTAATTCGTACTCAAACTTGATTCCGCCCCAATATCTGGAATGAAGGCAAAGGGCCATGGTTTACCCATGAAAAGACCATGAATAATCAGGTATTGATAGTTTATATCTTCGAAATAATGCAAGTATCTACATGCAGAAGAAGGACTACGATTACGTAATAGTCGGAGGTGGCATCTCGGGAGGCTTCGCATCCTTTTCGATTCGCAAACATGACAAAAGAGGAAGCATCGCTTTGGTCGGGGCAGAGCCTCATCTACCGTACGATCGTGTGCCGCTATCGAAAGAGTTCGTGAGATGGGAAAGGCCACTCGAGGAGCTTTTCTTCAAGAGGGAAGAATTCTACAGAAGAAATAAGGTGGACCTGTACAGGGGTCATCTTGCAGTCAAACTCAACCGTATGAAGCGTGAAATTGTTCTCGATGATGGAGGGCGCATTGGCTATGAAAAACTGCTTCTTGCAACAGGAGGCAGGCCCAGGAAGCTTGACATACCCGGGTCCCATTATGACGGAATTTTCTATCTCAGGAATCTGGAGGATAGTATAGCTATCAGACAGAGAATCCCACTCGCTAAAAAGGCCGTAGTTGTGGGCGGCGGTTTCATTGGATGCGAGCTCGCGGCGAGTCTTACGACTAGAGGAATTGAAACCACCATAATCGAAGTCATGCCGCATATTCTAGGAAGAGCGATCGACCAAAAAACAAGTGAGTGGCTGAAGAAGTATCATGAGAGCAAAGGAACCAAGGTCATAACACAAACCAGTGTAATAGGGTTCCAAGGTGAAAACGGTCGTGTCACGGGAGTAAAGACCTCCGACAACAAGCTGATACAGGCTGACCTGGTAGCGATCGGTGCAGGAATTGTGCTCAACCTGAACTTAGCCGAAGATGCCGGCCTGAAAGTTGAGAATGGGGTGGTTGTCAATCAGAAGCTAAGGTCGAATGACAGCCATATATTTGCCGCAGGGGACATCGCCAGATTTTATTCGCCTCTCCTCGATAGATACATGAGAGTTGAACATTACGATGTAGCCGAAAAGCATGGCACCATAGCCGGAGCAAACATGACGGGGGAGCAACTCGAATATGATGAGCCTCCATACTTCTTTTCTGACCAGTACGATATTAGCATCAACGCTTTCGGTGATTTGTCCAAACCCACCCGAATTGTCACCAAAGGCAGGCTAAGCAGTAAAGGTTTCATTGAATATTACCTTGAAGGCAACAAGCTGGCTGCGATCTTGTCCATCAACGGAGATTGGGATGAGATTGAGAAGGCGAAGGCGAAAATCGGAACGCGAGTGAGTATGTGAACGTAAAATGCTTTACCCAATCTGATAATGGTCAGTTAGATTTAGATTGTGATAACTTTTGGGTGATAGCAAGCCTAGGCATTACCTGCTTCTGTTCACTCTTAAGCCGAAGATTTGCCTGACGTATGAAGACAGAATTGGTCGCCCAGTGCGATGGATTTCTTCAGCTGTACCTTATTGCTGTTCAGAAGCCTACCGAGGAGGTTCGTATGAAAACCAAGACATATCATCTCTTGATGGTTTTGCGCCAGCTTCAATAACGGACAATTATAGCTGTAGATCTCTGTTCTTCCTCCGGATTTCTTAATCAACGGTGAAAAGCCAAAAGCCTGAAGCTGACCACGAAGATCGTCGACGGATGTTTTGCCACTGATTGATTTTCTCATCTGCCTTGCAAAATACAAAGCAGATTTTTCCATGTAGTTTTCCAGCAGATCGATTGAATCTTCTTCCATCTCCGTCAGCAATCTTTCCAGCAACGCGTCATACTGGGTCTGGAAATTCTCCCTTCCTTTCACACTTATGTAGTAGAATTTGGCCGGTCTCCCCACAATGTTTCTTTTGAAGCTCGAAGACACTGACCCTTCCATTTGGAGTTCCTCCAGATGTCTTCTTACTGCACTCTTCTGGATACGCAACACCGATGCCAAAGCACCAGCGGTGCTGGGACCCTTCAGTAACTTGTCAAGAATTTCTTCTTTGGTCCTCATTTTCCTGGACATTCTTCCCAGACTTATAAGCACTAAAATGTATTTATATTCCCTTCGGTTTTCGGTCGGTAATGGTATCGAATACAATTTTCGGAATCACAATAGTGGTGCTTCTCGCAATAGCGGGACTAGGCTTTGGACTCTATTTTACGAACTCCGCTACTAATTCCGTAAAGTCGCAACTTAATCTTCTTGAATCGGAACTTAATTCGACAAAGACTCAGGTTAACCTGGATACTGGACAGATAACGTCGCTTCAGAATGATCTGCTTCAAGCCCGTATGGCCAGGACTCCCGGATTCTACAATGGAGAGGTGGTAACCTTTCTGTATCCTTCTAACTTCAAGTGTACTCCGTCCCTTACAACGTACTTTTCATCACAAACGAGCGTTTCAAGTCTTACCAACTGTGAGGTTGCGCAGGGCAACGCTTCAGCCATTCAGGGTGCAGCTCCGTTGTGGGTGCTGGTTCCTGCTTATGCCGGGTTATCCATATTCGGTGTGAAGGCGTTGGGAGCGTCAAATCTTGGATTTGCAACGTTCGATAATCAGACCATAGTGACGCAGTGCGGAGCGAGTGGGACGGCATCGGCCTGTCCAGACCATCCGCTTCTTTTGTACTCACCATTCTTCACGGCAGTGGAACAGCATCTCGGCCTCATGAATGGATATGGTGGATTGCCAGAGGGTGTATTGCCGACACCCGCACATGACCACCTGATAGATTGCTGTTTCCAGACGGTGCCATGGTACACAGTTGTTGTGCTCGTCTTCGACCCGAATATCATGCCAAATGCAGTAACAGGCGAATGTACGCAGATGGTCCCATCGAATCTCACCAATCCGACCGGTGATTGTTTGAACACAATACAGAACCTTGAAAAGGCGCTGAACACGCCATCTTCTGCAGTGGTTTCGAGTAACCAGAACAATCCAATCTGGCAAACCCTGGGTGGACCGCCGGAGCAGGTGGTGATACCTGGAGTCGCAACAGTTGCCCAAATCAACAACGCAAACAGTAATCTGTTCGAGATGTTCACCGTAAACTCGACGAACCCCTACCTGTGGAACAGTACACCCTGATGACGTAGAAGCTTGAATCCTTATATTGTGCTTTTTTATTTGTCAAAAAGATCAAGATGGAAGATATCATAGGATACGTTTCATATTCAGCAAATAAGTACGTACATTCTTTTGGTACTATACAATCGAACGGAGGGAGAGTGTGAAAAACATGGTCAGGCATGAAGCTGAAAATAGTATTGAGCTCGATGCGTTGGAGGGTAAAATTGCCGGATTAAAGTCTGAGCTTTCGGAACTTTCTCGGTCTCGCAGACAAACCCTCGAAAGCCAAGACATGCTAAAACACATTCAGATACGGGCCAAACAGGTAGAGAAAACACTTGACAACTGCGAATCCATATCGAAATATGTGGCAAAATTCAGCCCCCCAATCGCAGCCAAGTTGATGTCGGAACATGACAGGATAAGGAAGGAGCTGGGTCAGATGCGCACTCTTGATAACGATCAGGTATTTCATGAATGGATAAGACACAGCTTTGCTCCAGCCGTTAAATTTTCAGAACAGATGGCTTACCTCGTAGCTACATGTTATAGAACAACTAAACAGGGGAGGGTTTCCCATTACAGGTGGACGCTAAAGAGGTGATGTTGCTTGGTACGACCCGTTGATTATAAGACGAGACCGATCGACCCCGACTTCATAAGCAAGGCAGAGGAATATCCGTCGACTGGAGAACATCTCGGGCACAAGGTGAGGGCTGAAGGTAAGGTTCGAATGAGTGGTGAGCCAAATGTACCGTATCCAACGACGCTGGGCATTCATGGGACGCAGGTCGCCGTCGACTGGGAAAGCTGTATAGCCGATGGCGTATGCATGGACGTCTGCCCGGTCTTCGTATTCGAATGGGCGCTGAATCCGGGCCAGGCGGGTACGGGTAAAGACAAGGTTCTTCAACAGGGGTCAGATGAATGGAACAAATACAGAACGGACAAATCAGACCCTGTGAGGGAACCAGACTGCATCTTCTGTATGGCGTGTGAAACCAGCTGCCCCACTCAGGCAATCAAGATAACCCAGCAGTAGTAACAGGTGATGCCATGTCTTCAGAAAATGATAAACTTTTGAAGTGCCCCAACTGTAAGAATGATATAGACCACTGCACATGCGGGTGTCCGTACTGTGGCCAGAAAGAAGGCTGTGATTGCGCCATAGGCTACGGAGTCGCAACGGGTGGGTGATTGCGACCTGTCTGATACAAACAGAATAAACTGGAAGATAGGAGGGGCGCAGGGAAGCGGCGTCGACTCTTCGGCCAGAATTTTCTCGAGAGCCTGCGCCCTTGCAGGCCTCTGGGTCTACGGAACGAGGGAATACTACTCAAACATCAAAGGGTTGCACAGCTATTTCGAAGTAAGGCTGAGTCCCACACCCGTAAATTGCAAGGTTGACGGTGTGACCTTCCTGGCCTCCTTTGACGCGGAAACATTGATCAGGCATGCGGAGACCGTGGAGAATTCAGGCGCTATAATCTACAACAATACCGTTTTGCAGACACCCATAGAAAAGGTGGATACGATCAACATGGAAGTCAGGCAGAGGGTGATACGGAGGCTGGAATCAGGGGGCTTCACCCCTGATGTCGCCGGTATAATCAAAGAAGCCGAAGGTAGAGGTATTCACATTTATCCTGTGCAGTATGATGATATCATTGGTCAGACTGCCAAGAAGCTGGGGGAGACGCAGCTCAGCAGACTGAACAAGATAATCAATGTGCTTGCTGCCTCATTTTCCGGTGCTCTTCTTGGACTCGACAGAAGTTACATGTTCAAAGCGATAGAGCAGACGTTTGCGTCCAAGCAGAAGATCATTCAGATGAATGTGGAAGGAGCTGCAATCGCTTATGATTTTACGGAGAATAACTTCAAGGAAAAGCTCCCATACAGTATAGTGCCGATCAAGAACAGCGAGAGAATCTACATTTCCGGAAATGAAGCCGTAGCTCTTGGGAAACTCGTAGGTGGCTGCAGGGTACAGACGTATTACCCCATCACGCCAGCCTCAGATGAAAGCGAATTCTTGGAAGCACATGAGTACTTTAATGTCTCAGGAGGCAAGGGCTCCATACTTGTTGTCCAGACGGAAGATGAAATTGCCGCGATAACGATGGCCACCGGGGCCGCACTGACCGGCGCGAGGGCCGGAACATCCACTTCAGGGCCAGGATTCTCATTGATGGTTGAAGGAATGGGGTGGGCTGGAATCAACGAAGTACCGGTGGTGATTACGTTGTATTCGAGAGGCGGACCATCGACCGGAATGCCGACAAGAACCGAACAGGGCGACCTGAAGTTTGCTCTGAATGCTTCACATGGAGAGTTTCCGAGGATCGTGATTTGTTCAGGAGATGTGAAGGAGTGCTTTTATGATGCCATACGTGCGTTCAACTATGCAGAGAGGTATCAGCTCCCCGTAATTCATATAGTCGACAAGGGACTCGCTAATTGCAATGTGACAATCACCCCACTGGATGCGAGTGCCATACCAATCGAAAGGGGGAAGCTGATCACTCCTGACGGCCAGCACCAGCAACCTTACAAGAGGTTTCTTTTTACTGAAGACGGCGTCTCCGAAAGGGCGGTGCTTGGCATGCCTGGTTACAGATTCTGGAATACGGGAGACGAACATGATGAGATGGGACACATCAATGAGGAGCCTGACAACCGAGTTCGCATGATGGACAAGAGGATGAGGAAACTCGAGACCGCCGATAAGGAGATACCGGTTGAGGAAAAGATCGCTATTTTCTCGGATCAGAAAAGTGTTGACCTGACGATTGTAAGCTGGGGTTCCAGCAAGGGCGCAATTCTGGAGGTGATGGAACTGCTCAAAAAAGAAGGCGTTGCGGCTGAATTTCTTCAGATAAGAACCGCCAGCCCGTTTCCGGTCGAACAGGTGAAGAAGTACCTCTCCCGAGCAAAATTAATCGTCGATGTCGAACAGAATTATTCTGCTCAGATGGCCAAGGTTATTGCGGAAAAAACCGGAATTATGATCGAAAATGTCATAGTCAAGTATAACGGAAGGCCCATATCTCTGAATGAGCTGTATCAAGCGATCAAGCTGGTGATTTCGGCTCCTAGAAAGAACAGGAGGGTGGTGTTGACCCATGGTGCTTAAACTTACGGATGTCAGAACCGACCTGTTCAATGACTGGTGTCCAGGCTGTGGAGACTTCGGGATAGAGGCCTCCTTACAGCTTGCACTGACTGAAATGGGTATCGACATAGACAAAGTGGTTCTTTTTTCAGGCATTGGGTGCCATGGGAAGATAGTTCACTGGACGAATACGTTCGGCATTCATACGCTTCATGGACGAACCCTGGCGTTTGCCCAGGGGGCAAAACTCGCGAACCCCGGTCTGGAAGTGATCGCGCTGGGTGGGGATGGGGATGGTTTCGGAATTGGAGCCGGACATTTTGTACATGCAGGTAGGAGAAACATCGATATGACATACATAGTGCACGATAATGGTGTATATGGGTTAACAAAGGGTCAGGCTTCACCCACACAACGCCTCGGGGAACAGACCAAGTCGCTTCCACAACCGAACATCAACAGCGGAATAAATCCAATTCTTCTGGCTCTTTCTACGGGCTACACATTCATTGCAAGAAGCTACGCATTCAATACGAGACATCTGAAGGAAACAATAAAGAAGGCTGTTTCACACAACGGGCTTGCACTTGTAGACGTGCTTCAGCCATGCCCCACGTACAATGATATTGAAACGAAGGCTTGGTACGACGGCGAAGACAGGAGAGATGCTTCAGGAAAGGCCGTTCCAAGAATATACGACGTTAACTCGCAGGGGTATGACCCTGTTGTAACTTCGAAGATGCCACAGGAAGATTTTGATAGAAAAATTGAGCAGATCTTCAGGCTTTCGAATGAGTGGGGAAATAAAATACCCATTGGTGTATTCTACCAGGAAGAAGACAGGCCGACATATGCAGACAGGATTCTTCAAAGGATTCCCACATATGTTGAGATGCCACCCGCCAAGCAAGACATTTTTGGTACGGATAATAAATCCGTGGTTGACTTGGCCGAACTCAGCCGAGAACTGGCTATCGATGCAACAGAAATTTGACAGGATTCTTCTAATCAAAATTTTTCTTGGATCTTGCTTTTTACGAATCTGAATTATATCAAGTGCATATGGAAGCGGGCAAATCGGAATTGATGAGGCGGCGCTTCTTTTAACTGAAAGTGTTCCTTGGTATAAAATGCAGCTGAGTTTTAATACAAGAAGTATCCCTTAAACCAAAATGTGATGAAGCCACGTATCAAGTATAATGATGTTGCGCCTGGAGTACGGGAAGCCATGCTTTCCTTGGAAAAATACGTTCATTCTTCTGGTCTTGAAAGCTCACTGTTGAATTTAGTAAAGATAAGGGCGTCACAGATCAATAATTGTGCCTGGTGTTTGGATATGCACACAAAAGACGCGAGAGCCGAAGGTGAGTCTGAACAACGCATCTACCAGCTTTCTGCCTGGCGTGAGTCTCCATTTTATACGGACAGGGAACGAGCCGCTCTGGCCTGGACCGAAGCCGTAACCCTTGTGTCAGAAACTCATGTTCCTGATGACGTCTATGAGGAAGTGATGAAATATTTCACAGAAAAAGAAATAGTCGATCTTACCCTCGCAATAATAGCTATCAACGGCTGGAACAGGTTAAATGTAGCTTTCAGGACTGTCGCGGGCGATTACAAGCCAAAACAAATATCAAAACCAAAGCTGGTTATGGATCAGTCCTCTGCATGAGACGGTGGAACCGGTCGTTTAAACTGTAAAATGGTCAGTGAGATTCATTGATAACTTGTTTTTCAAGTCGCGATGAATTCTAACAATTGCCGAAAGACTAGCGTGTGTGTGGTTTTGAATTCAAAATAAGTGATCAGTATCTACAGTGGAGGAGAATGAAATCCAGCTTGATAGTTAATTAAAGGTCTGTCTTAATTTGATCATACCACGCGGAGCGCCTAAACTCAGTGCTAAATTTCTTCATCAACTCCAATGATTGAAAATTTTATCAGGCGACTTAATTTAGAAAGGCAAGCCTGTTGTAGCATTACTGCTATTCGACAGTTGCATAACAAGATGGTGCTAAAATTAAAGATATATTACTGTGACCTGTTTTATCTATTTGGATTGGATACCCTTTGCATAATGTGCGGAGAACCTGGTTGGGGCAAGTGTGAATACTGCAAACAGGTTATTTGCGAGGGTTGCCATCAAATGCTTGGACTTCACTGTGCAGAGTCGGTTTTCCTAACAACACAACTTGCGTCCGTTCCATTGTAATTAATTTCTTCAAGATTTAGACATGGGTTGTTGACCTCGCAACAACGATAATGAACCGACGGGACACTACAAGCTTGCTCTTTTTGCCCCCATGATAAGGGCGTTCTGAACTACCGTAATGACCGTGATGTTATCTTCGGATAATATTGCTACCTTCAGAGTCATCTGATTTTCTAATATCCTTATTCCCGCTCACATATAACTAAAATATTATCCGAAGATGCGTTCAGACGGAGAGAATTGCGCGTTGACTGCGGCGGGTGGCGGGTCTGGGACGTTGATTACGACGTACGTGGTGTTGTCGGCTGTAAGGGTAACGGGAACTGTAAAGTTGTACATCCCCACGGAAGCTGTCAGGTCGTAGCTACCCGGCAGTAATGAATACCCGGAATCGAAACCACCTGTGCTGTTAGCTTGGAACATGCGAAGATAGCCGCTGCTGCTGGCAGTCAAGGTGAGGTTTGCGTACGCCGCAGGCGTTCCGTTGTAGTCTACCTGAGTGATGAGGTCAGACATCGGGGTTAAAGTCACGGGAGACTGACTGCAGGCGGCCACGCTGACCATCCTTGAATAGTAGATCTTCGAACTTCCTGCGTAGTACACCGTCACGTTGTAGCTTCCGGGCTTGAGAGTGTAACCCGTGCTGAATAGACCGGTGGTACTGTTGGTCGTGAACACTGACGCGCCGTTTTGATATATCGTTACGTTCACGTTAGGCTGGAGCCGACCGTCCGGGTTGAGAACCTGACCCGTTATTTCGCCTGACCGATTTACGCAGCTAAATACATCGAGTTTTACATTGGTGGAATTCGTTATGGTGGGGATGTAATAGTAAGGAGGCGAGCTGCTGGCGCTTATGCTTATGTCGTAGATACCAACGGGAGTATTGGGTCCTACGGTCACGTTCAGCAGACTGAACGAAGTCGCGTGGGCGGGAACTAGACTTATCGATGAATTATTTGGTAGTCCTGCGACAGAAAGCGAGACCTTGAGGGGCTGGCTCGGGTCGCATGAGAAGACATACTCCCCAGTTTGCGGATAAATGGGTGAGCAGCTGGCGATATCAACCGGTATGAGGACGGTCGAATTCGTTGCGGCGGAGTAGCTAGTCGAGGCCGACGTGAGGTTCAGCATGAATAGTGGGTAGGTAGAGCCGAAAACTGCTATTGGCATCGTGTAGTAGAGTGGTCTGGTTCCAAGGCCCTGGGAGCTGAATGATGCGTTGAAGTCTCCAGGTGTAACGCCCCCTGTCCAAATGAAGGTGGCGATGCCCGAATTGTTGGTGTTGGACTGGAAACCTATTGTGCCCGAGTTTACGCTTGCTGTTATTGGCCAGTCCGTGACTGGGGTGCCGTCCGGCCAGTAGAGCTCAAAGTATAATTGAACCCCATGGTTGGCTGTGATCGGCTGACCGAATCCGGCTGGACCGAACCCCCAGAAGGTGAAGTAGTATCGTTCGTATATATCGTCCACGGTGTTGCCGTCGATGCAGACGGGCTGAATGGAGGGCTGAAGGTTGTAACCGTGCTTGGTCGCGGTGATGTTGTAGCAGCCAGGTTGCAGAAGAACGGGGGAAGAGTAGTTGCCGTCCAAGCCACTGGTCGTGTTGAATACGGTGTGGCCGTCCTGCGTAACCTCTACCGTGGCGCCCTGTATTGCAAGGCCTGTTATGTTCAGACCGTAAGTGTGGTAGAATTCAACCTTGCCCTGCAAGAGCCCCGGCTTTGGAGGGTTGAAAGGAAGATAGACTGCCTCTGCCTGTGTTGGACCTACGACCTCGATCGTCGCGCTCGACGAGTTATATGTTCGCTCGAATGTGCTGTTTCCAACCTCCGAGTACACGGTCCACTGCTCGAAGGCGTAGGTTCCTGTGGAATCGGTATAAGTCGAGGGGACACTCAGGGTAAGTGGCTCGAATAGGGCTGTGTAGTTGTACACGGCCCCCAATGAAGCGTCCAGGCTCTCAACGTTCGAATAGGCCGTAACGAGAGGGTAGATCCCATATGTGAAGTTGATGGTTGCGGAACAGTTTGGCCAGTTGCAGGCTGGGACACTGGAGAGAGGTGTAGAATAGACCGCAACTCCTGCCTGCAACAATTCCTTTACTGTGGTTAAGTTGGTGGGAGCGTTGTATTGTTGGAGGTCCTGAGCCCAGAATTTCTCTCCAGCGAGGTACCCGGGACCGTACGAAGTGCTGTACCCGGATAGCACATTCCCCTTGACGCCTATACAGTGCACAAAGAAGAATGAACAGTCCTGATTATCCAAGTCCAAAACAGGGGATTGCGTCACCCCCTGGACGAAGCTGAAGATGGGCACGCCGGAGTAAACACCCCAGCATATGGAGGGTTGTTCATCGATGTAGCACAATTGTGCGGAGTGGGGAAGCTGGGGGCCGGATCCGCTCCAGTTGAACGCAAACTCCTCTTTGACATGGTCAACTTCGATGCTCCAAGGCGCGCAATAGAAAACACTAGCGAAGTTCAGGTAGTATGAGTATCCTGAAGCTGCATTGAAGTAGGGGTCTGAAGGGGTGAGCGGGTAGCCACCGTAGTTTGCGGTAAGCATGGGATCCACTTTGGTCCCATTCGCGACGGTTACGTTCACGAATGATTCTTGAGGTAAAGCTACCGGTTGCCTTACAAAGAAGGCGTTCAGGGCGCTCGCAAGCCGACCCGCAGGATACCCGGCAAGAATGAACACGGTCTGGCCCTTGCTCCATGTCCCGTTGTAGGATCGCGTCACACCACCGATTCTAAAGGCATATGAAAGAAGAGAGCCGTTAAGATACGGGGCCACGAGTGTCTTGTATGGGTTTGCCATCAGGGAGCTTACGACGATCAGGATGAATGGAGCAGCTTTGACTGCGGAAAAGTTGTTTGAATCTGCGTACATAAAATTATAGTGCAACTTTGCTAGATTCGCAAAGCCAGGGTCTACCGAGAGAACGCTTGCAGAAGATACGAGTGCAAAACTGGCCACACCGGTATGGATGAAGGGATTGGCGGAGGTTGATTTCTGGAGGTTCAGAAAAACGAATAAACCCGAGAGAGAACCAACCACTATAAGAAGTATGATGACTACGACCCTCAACCGGGTCAGGACGACACGCAATGACGTATCAATCACTCACAGACAACCTATTAAGAATTCTGACATGCTCTCTCTTTCACAAACGTGTCTCGAACGAGTACGCTAGTACCGCCCAGACAAAGGTTAGATGAGTTAAGCTGCCATCAAATGCTTGGACTTCACTGTGCAGAGTCGGTTTTCCTAACAACACAACTTGCGTCCATTCCATTGTAATTAATTTCTTCAAGATTTAGACATGGGTTGTTGACCTCGTAACAACGACGATGAACCAACGGAACATTACAAGCTTGCTCTTTTTGCCCCCATGATAAGGGCGTTCTGGATATACATAATGACCGTGATGCTATCTTCGGACAACGTTGCTGGCTTTTGTGATTGGCCAACAAAAACCTACAGTGTTGCAGATCATTCTCCATCTTATCGGTTTAAACCCTTAATACTCGGCATAGAGCGCGAAAACGTATGACGAAAGCTAGCTTGGCGAAAGTTGTTTAAGCTAGAGAAGGCTGACGCGTGCTGCAGCAGAGAACAAGCTTTTCGATGAAGAGTTGGTGACCGTGGACATATGTTTTCTGGGATTTGTGGTTGCTTTCGAATAAATGGTGTCCTTTGCACGGTTCGGGAGGGCGTGCTCCCATTGCTATTGAGGCTTTGAATGTGTTTGCGTTAAAGGCCGAGCGCGGCGAAGTGAGCTAGGGTGGTCAGGGGTTGCCGTAGAGGACGTTGCCCGGGTTATCGGCCTTTAACGAGTAACTGTTGAATATGTGGCGGATGTACTCCTTCTGCTCATCGAGCTCGCCTGGGAAGAGGGGCTCGGCCTCGAGCCGTGGCCCCGCAGTAATGGCGAAACTTCACAAACTACATATACTCCTGAGCCATAAAATGTTAATACAACGATGACTGAAAAATCGATGGATGGGTATAAGGCACGGCCAGATAGTTCGCTTGACCTCTCGCGATTTGTCTTTGTGCTTGACGAAGGAGGTGTGTTCAAGGCGCCGATGGGGAAGATCTGGAGGCTGCATTCAAGCCCCGAGCATGTGCATCCCTCTGTACCCGACGCCGTGTTCGAGCGGGTGAGCGAGAATGTTACATACATATATGCTACACAGATTCTGCAGAACGGAACGAAAGTGAAGAACAAAATAAGGCTGACCGCCTATCCTCCGCTTGGGTTCGCATTTGAGTGGCTGGAAGGGTTGTTCGAAGGGTCTAAGGAGTTTAGCTTCTACATCCCGCAGGGGGAGAAGACTGGCGTGACATCGGTGGGGGAGTGGACATCGCCGGTCCTCGATATAGATAAGGTGAAACCCGCGGTACTCAGATTAATGGAAACACTCTATGAGGAAGATCAGATTAATCTTTCGAAGATGGAATGAACATTTTGGCATGGGGCCGGGCGGATTTGAACCGAAACGGGTTTACATCCTCATATTGACACCCTGAACTGCCAAGGTAGACATGATGTCAACCCAGATAAGTTGGTTCAAGCTCTGACTCCGGATACCAGCAAGAAGGCACAGCTTCTAATACTGCGAGCGCACGCCAGTACCACGGGTTCGTTGCGATGTCAGTTTGTTGACATCGCTCATCGACTCCTGATGACACATAGCACACGTCAAAAGTTGTCACAAGGCAGTTCCTTAACTCCCTCTCTCGATTGTTCAACGGAACCCACCCCTAACAATTCGATTGTTTAAGTGCCAAAGTGTATAAGAAAAAGAGGGTATAAAGGTAAGAGTGCTTTGGTATTCGGGATAGGAAAAGTTCACGCGGCAATGATGCTCGGTTTCCTTGTTGGCCTTATTGTCGCGCATAGTCAGAGTCCCACTGGCAACCATCTCATTCAATATATCGGGTTGGCTCTTTTGGTTATTGGATTGTTTGCCATGTTCAACAAGAGAACTGTTAGCGGTGTTGGAGGGGGGCTGTTGACTGGTTTCGGACTAGGCGCGACTCTCGGGGGTTATCTTTGGCCTCCCTCTACCGCTGTTCATCCATAGAAACACTATTGCGGCTGTGCAAAGAACTGCCAGACAGGTAAAGTAATACTATTTTTTAATCGGAATCTCGTACAGGAAGGTTGCTATTGACACGAATCTACGTAGCTCCATTCCATGCTGAACCATTAAGTCCAGAGGTAGCCCCTACCGCTGCAGCGGCGGATGCGTGGCCCTACGATAATGGTGACGACCCTTCATTCCACGCCTTGCAAAAGCTGGGAGGGCAATTGAGTTGGGGGGTCTGTAGGCAGGATGTCAGAAACGCTATCCGTGAGGGCGACATGGTGGTCTTCTTTTCGTTTCGCAAATGCAACGAAAAAGGAGAAACTGAATATCGGTTGCGCTGCGTCGCTACAGTGAAGCGCAAAGTGAGCCAGGCTGACATCTGGCAAGAAAAAAGTTTGAGCATATTTAGAAAGTATTGCAACCTCCTAATACGGCCATCGAGCTCCCATGGAATCTGGGAACATTTCGAACCATGCTTAAGAGGACGGCGTAGCCACAAGGACTGGCTTTGGCGAACAATTAATCATACTGGCCTCAAGAAGGAGCAATTCGATAAGATCCATGGAGCAAACTGCTTCAAGCAAGGGACGCTGATAGGCGGATTCCCAGTTGAATTTGCTCACAACTATGTGATCTTCTCGCCGGACCCTGCGAGAACGCTTGTCCTTTCCAATCCGCCGGTCGTAGCCAGGCACGACCGGGGCCTGTTTTACGAAAAATGGAATGAGGATGAGTTCAGTCAGGGAGTCAAGAGATTTATCCTCGAAAAGGCAGCGAATGTCAACGGAAGAAAAAGATGGTTGCGAATTAAAAACACGCAGCACCCTCACCGTCAAATTGTCTTCGAACTATCAAAAAGAGACGCAGAAGATTGGCGTGCGCACATTTTTCGGTTCGTTCAGACCTCTTCGTAGTTTATCGGTGGTTCTCTTTCATCTTCGGTTGTTTCATCTGGTTGTTTCAGACGGGTGGGCGAATTGTGGAGACTCGCCATGATGCAGAATTTTTAATTCCCGCTTTGGTGGAGTCGTCGTTCCTATTGTATTATATTTTGGGTGATTCTCAGAAATTAGTTGTGCTTCGATATCCTTAGCTTTGGCAGGTTTAACTTCTGCAACAAACACAAGATTACCCGAGCCGTCCATTGCTGCATCAAGAGTGTTCCAGTCCGCCCAGTAGCGTCTTCTTAATCCACCTGCTCGCAGTTTTCCACCTCGTGATTGCTGTCTCGCAGAAGCCTTACCTATGTAAAGCGGCTTCCCTTTCTTATCGGCTACAACGTAGACGCAAGGGAACTCAAATTCTCCGTGAGCATTGCACACGTCGTTCCATGTCTTGAATTTGCGCCAATTAAGAATCAGATTCTGCTTTACCATCTGCTAACGCCAACTCTAATAGGTCTAACCGCCTACCCTTTCCTTTGGGGATATTTATCCCTGCTCTCTCTGCGGGAGTCTGACCTTCGAGAGCCATGTGTGGCTTCACGAAGTGATATTGAATACGTTGTCCCTCTGCAATGGCCGTCTCTATGCTTTTCCATCCCTTGAGTAACGCTTTAGTTACAGCCTCACCCTCATCCAAATATACTATCTTGGAACGCTTTTTGTCCGGTTAGTCGAGAAACGTTTGTCCATTGACGCTCCTTCGGATTCTACTTGACTTGCATTTAGGGCAAACGAAATACTCCGAAGAATTCTGTTATGATGTATGTTCTGATCCGTTTCATTTCACTGCCGCAATCTGAGCAGAGCGTCTTTGAACGTCAACTCAAGGTCCGGATACTTTCATGGCGCTTTGAACAGTTTCTCGGATTCCAACCATCACGTTTGTGATAGAGAGTGGGCCTTGGCTGCAGGCTCCACGAGCTGCCGTCTGTTCAGCTTGATTCCAAGACTTTCCATCGCACGGTACACCTTCGGCAGGGAATATGCGAAGCCGACGTGGACGCAATCGTTCTTCTCATCCACGTCACAGACCAGCTGATCGCCGTTGAACCTCACACCAACCACTCTCTGCTTCTTGTTGTCCTTTATGTAAACCGTCGATCCATCGTCGTCGTATCCGAACTCCTCCAGAAAAGGGGCATACCTTCCAAATATCTCGTCCCTTTCCATCAGCTCCTCCAGCCTGCTTGTGATGTAACCTGCGAAGCTGTTGATTCCCTTCTTCCTGAGCCTTTCTTTGTTGGACTCGAAGTTCTTCTTGTACCAGTCGTACGTGACCTTGGAGACCGTCACATTCCCATACTCTGGCTTTGTCATGTTTGCACTGTCGATGGTAGAGTACTAAACTCTTATATACTTTTACTATCATGTTCTTAAAAGGACTAACGGTCTTTGTTCCAATGGGAGTCTCTGGTTTGAGTGCAACGCCCGACGCCATCGCCGTTAGGCGAGGTACCGAGGGAGAAATCTGCCAGACCTGCGGTTCTGTCCTTGTCGGGGAAACGTGCCCCGTGTGCTATCAGAGGAGCTACTTTGATTCGTCCAGCCCGACCAGCGAAGCGGGCCTGACTTCAAACGAGTATTCGAAGGTGCTCGGAAGGGAGGGCGTCTCGAAAAGAGAACGCAACTTCCTGAATTCTCTGACATTCGATAACGACGACAGAAAAATACACGACGAAGTGGAACGCCTTCTGAGGCCCTTCGGTTCTAGGCCAAACGACCTTCAGCTGGTGGAGGAGCTGGCAAGGTCCTACCGTAAGCAGGGACAGAGCATCAGGAACGCCTCCGCGGCGGCAGTCGTCAAGCACAAGACAGACAACGGCCTCTCCCTGGTCGAAGTCGTCAGAAATCTGGGCGCCGCAGAACCCGAACTGGTCGCCATCGGGTCCCTAGAAGTGAGACTGTTCTCTTCGAACAACGATGACATCAGGGCAAGGATTAATGGGTTCATCAGAAATGCGAAGCTCTCCAGGATCGGCGAACTGGTCTGCTACGGTGAAAGGGGAGCAGTCTGGGTCGCGAGGGTGCCGCTGACGGTCATGGACCAGGGCGGGATTCTCACCTTCGATAACGCCCAGGTTCTCCGCGTCACGAAGGGAAACAAGAACGTAGACGCAAGGGCTGGCGGTCTGGATGGGAGAGGGATCAGGCTGAAGATAGACGCGAGAAAATGCTTCGTTCCATTCAAGATACTGAAGAAGTTGCACGTGGACTTCTCCGCAGAGCCAAGAAACCTCGCCTCCGTGCATCGGAGCCACGTCAGGGTATCTCCGCTCTCTGCGATGCCGTGCACGGAAATGCTCCTCAGAGAGTCGGGATACATTAGCAAGCTCCAGCTTTCCTTCTACAGGAAATTTCAGGAACGCATGAAAGACGCTTCTGGAAGGTCGCCGATCTCCGTCGCGAAAGAGGCCTTGCTCGAAGCCAGCAAGGAGCTGTTCTGGTCGCTGAATGACTACGAAAGGCTGCTCGTGCACGCAGGGGCCGTAAGGCTATCCTCGGCAGTCAGGGATGCGGACTGGAAGGAAGAGGATGGTTTCGTCTTCAGGGGTGAGTTGAAGAGATATGGGGCGTGAAACGCCTACCGTTTCAGAATCCTTCAAGCTCATCCCAATCAGGGATGCGGAACCTCATCCCGACTTTTTCCTTCGTTTCGGTTATGACGACCTAGAAGGGATAGCAGATTCGATAAGACGGGTGGGGCAGCTTCAACCGGGAAGGGCGGTCGAGAAACCCGGGGGCGGCTACCTGGTCTACGTGGGAGTGAGGCGGTTCCTGGCGTGCAGGTCCCTCCTGGAAAAATACGGAGAACCATCCACCTACAAAGCTTTCGTGGATAGCGGCCTTTCGACGGTGGACATGCTCCTCAGGGCGTTGGAGGAGAACGCTTCCGCGAAGGGCGAAAGGAAGAATCTGTCTGCGCTCGAGGAGGTGCGGATGTTTCACAGGCTTGACCAGATGATCTCCGACTGGAAGCAGGTGGGGCTGGACGCCACTGCCGCTCTGAAGAGGGTTCGCATCTCCCAAGAGTTCCCGGAGGACCTGCTTCGGAAGCTTCATCAGATGGAGGCGATCGAGGGATTCGAATTCAAGATAGGTCATCTAGAGGGCATAACAGAGAGGGCGAGCGACGAAAAGCAAATGGTTCAGATGGCTGCCATACTGGCAGCGGGAAAGCTCCACCCCACCGCGTCCAACCTTGATTTCGCGTTCAAGAAGGTCGAGAGCGCGTTTTCGATTCCGTGGTTCAAGGACCTCTTTCCCCAGTACGCTTCGGAGCCGCTTCCACCAGCCGAGCTGACAGCCGACGAAAGGAAATACCTCGAATCGGTCATGGACGACATGGAAACGGAAACTCGTAGCCCACCTTCGAAAGAGGGGGGTGCCCGCGATGCCGTAAATGAAAGACAATCACAGAACATACCATCGCAGAAACCGCCTGGGGGGACGTCGACGGAAGTGGTCGACATCCGCACCGCCTACGAAGTTTCAAGATTGATATTCATTCCCTGTCCGGGCTGCGGCGAAGAGATACCTGCTAGGCTCGACGCCAAGGATGGGGAGATCACATTCTACAACATAGCGGAAAGGCTGGAGAAGAGGACCGTCGTGCCTCATCCCGTCTACCATGTAGAAGCGGAGTGCTTCAATTGTGGAAAGGAATTCTTCGTAAGACTCTCCAGAAAGGAAGGGGTGACCTTTGTCGACACGTCAGAACAAAAGGACGCTGGGGAACTTGGCAAGAGGGCCAGGACAGGCGCGCTGGACTTCGATCAAACCGAAAAGCGCTGGGTCAGAATAGACGATGCTGGGACGCGGATCCCCGCGGACATCGGTTGAATCGCAATGACACGCGTCGAAACCAAGAAAAAAGATGTCACTCCTTCCGAAGTCTACGACAGGCTGCAGTCACAGAAGGAAGACCGAAGGCTGTTGAAGGACCTTGGCGAGAGCTTCGGGATGAGCTACGGTACGACAAAGAATTTCATGTCTAACATGTCGAGGCTGGAACCGGAGGTTCGAAGGCGGGTAAGGTGGGGTAGGGCAAAACTGGAAGCAGGAGAATTGAGCGTCAGAAACGCGTGCCTCCTTGCAGGACTAGGAAGACGCGAGCAGGCACAAGTCTGTCAGTACCTGGGTCAAGGGCGAATCCCCACCCTGAAACAGCTCCGCGCAGTTGTCAGTCTCGTGAAGGAAGGAGTCCCAGTGGGGGTGGCGGTGAGGGATGCTCCCACTGCGCTGTGGAATGACGCTGGGAGGACCACCGCGGGTTTCGTGGCTTTCCTGGCGTTGCTGAAAGATGGGCTCGTCGTCCCCGCGGTGCTGAGGGAGTTCGGTTTTACGAAATGGTCGGCACAAAGAGCCGTTACTGATTTACAAAAGGATGGAGTTCTGGACGGCTATCTGCTTTCATCTCAGGCGAGGCGAGCGATAGAGAGCGTATTCAGTAGCCACAGGCAGGATATTCTCGTAATAGCGGCGAAGATAAGCGGGCTCATTCATTCTGACGGGGTAACTTTCGAGGAAGCACTCTGTAGACTGAATAGGGAAAGGATGGCTTGCACACATCAGGCATGAAGTCCTTGATTTCCTGGATCGCGGGGTCTGATGTCTTATTCGTCATGCATATTCGCTCTCCCCGGTGTGGTCCATTTCAAAAAGCGTCACGCGATAGACCGTGCGAGGGACTGTCGCTCGGCGGAATTAATTTCCAACTAGGAGCAACCCGCAGCAAGGACTTCCGAATGACGCAAAATGAAACATTCTGGATTTAAAATAAAAAACTGCGTGACGGGTTTGATTGACGTCTCTTTCGGTTATGCCGTCCTCCGTCTTTTGGCTGCAAGACCCAAAAAGAAGAAAAGGATTACCAAGAGGGCGAAGAGCCAGACCAACAGCTGAGGGATGACAAATGGTGCCGGTACAGCCGTGCCGACTTGGATGCTGCCGATAGTCGAACTGATCCCCCAGGAATTCGTCAGGCCGACTGAAACCGTCCCGTTCGTTGAGGGGGTAAACGAGATCGAGTAGAGCCCCATGAAACCAGGAGGTTGTGGAGGAGTGGTGTTGTATGGAAGCGCCACCTGCGCCAGCATCCGGCCCGACGAATCCCTGACCCAAAGTTCCGTCGCACCTCCGCTCTGTGGCGTGACCAGCACGGTAGCTTGGTAGACATCGCTTCCGTTGGCCAGTGAAACGACTTTAGCACCCCCGCCCTGAAGGTTGACGTCCACCACGAGATGCTGCCCGTAGATGTATGGCATTTGAGTGCTCAGATTACCCGGTTCGAGGTCCGGAGGAAAGAAAGGCTGAGCCGAATTATATCCCCAGACGACGTATGGCATCTGCCCGCCGAAGCTGAAGTTCATGGGCTGAACAATCATGGCTGGTTCGATGTAAAGATCGGTCAGGTTTGAGAACGGAGAGGTGGTGAAGTAAGTATCGTTGATCAGGAAGAGGCTGAAAGGGTCCGGTTCTGTGTACGAATATGATGTGCTTCCCTCGGATGCGGTTATCGTGAGGTACGGCATCGCATCTCCAGGGAATGCCATGTTTGTCTGGTTGATGTCGAACCCGTACGACCCACCCCCAGTCGTCATGGGGGTGAGCGGCTGTGTGATGTTGGATGCTGGATAAAGGTCTGCCTTGAACGCGTCGATTACTGTAGAATCGTTGCCGAAGACGTTCCGGACCTGTGAGAAGAGGTACAGATTCAGTGGGTCGGGGTTGTCCACCGTAACCGACACGTTAGCTGCCGGGTCGGGACTGCCGTCTGCCGCATATGCCCGAAAAGTGATGTATCCATTGTAGAAGACCGGCTCGTAGAGGTATGAACTGTTGAACAGGCTGTAATTCCCTCCGGCGAAGTCCTTCGACCAAGCCGATTCCGAGACGTTGAAGTAGACTATGCCCTGCTGGATGTAGCCCGTAAGGTCGGTGAGGTTCGCCTGGAGGTAGTACTTCTGGACCCTGTCTGAGAAGGTGATGCTGTCGTACGTCTTGTTCAGAGGGTACATCTGGACGCTCAAATTGGAATGTTTTACGAATGATATGTAATCATTGAAGTTCTGTGCTCCTTGTGGATTCGAAATCTCAACGCTCCAGCCGTCAATCGAGAAGGTAAAGTTGTTTATCCAAGCCCTTTCGTTCGTATCGTTCGATGCCACTATCTGATCCGTGTTGATGTCTCCTGTGAAGTTGTAACCGGGGTCGTTACCTTCGTATCTGACCAGTGTGACGAATGGCCTCTGATACGTGGAGGGCGAATTGCTGTTGTACAGCATGTAGGTGTAATACGTGAAGAAAGGCCTGTACTGAACGACCGCGAAGGGTTGGGTGCTTGCAGCCTGTGCGAGGACGAGCGCGTTTGAATTCAGCGCACTGGCTACCAGCGTCAAATTGTAGGTCTCGTAAGTGGCATTCAGAAGGACGATGTAGCATAACCGTCCGGAAAGGCCACGATACCCATTTGAATAGTTGATCAACTGGAGCGAGGGAGGGATCAAAGAGGTCACGTTTACCCTGATGTCCGTTCTGTCCGGTTGTAGCGTTGCATTCCACTCGACGCAGAAAGAGTCGTTGCGGTAGAAGGAACCATCTGGATTCCTCATAACGTTGCCGTAAACATCCGTGATGTTGACGAGCGCGGTAGCGAGCGTAAGGTGAAGTGGTATTATCGTCACCGTCTGACTGGTTGAAATGGTGGAATTGTATCCTGGACCTGAGAATGTTATGCTCGCTGTAATGGTGTACGTTCCGGTTGCGTTTGCAATTATCGTCAGAATGGCCTGAGTGTTCGTTGTTCGGGCCGAGAATACACTTTGATCGTACTGCCAGCTCGTGGGAGAAACGCCTGTCGTATTCTGACCTGCCCAAATGGAGACATTGATTGTAAAGCTGTCTCCATAGAGGAAGGGGGAGACAGGGCTGACGGAAGATGAGAGGCAATCTCCATATTTGTCGCACGACATTCCGGAGGCTGCTGTTGGAATGAACAGAGATATAGCGGCAAGAAAAGCGAGAGAGATTGTTCCAGCAACGGGCCCCTTCAATTGACAAAAGGGAGATGTGAAATCAGCTTAAAACGTAGAAAGATGCACACTGCAACAATCGCATGGTGCATTCTGATGAGTTGGAAGGGACACATGCCTTTCTGGAGGGTGGAACCCTGCTCAGTGCTCCAAGGAGTCCGAGCCTGGAGGATATCGGCTGCTATGGGCTCGCTAGGAGGGCGAGAGAACGGAGGAAGAATGGACTTGCTAGAAGAAGAGACGTTCCTATCAGAACATACCCCTCGACGGGGTGTCCAAGATGTGTGCCAAACAACATGTCACTCGGCTTCCCTACCTGACAATCACTCCAGCCAGAGAAACTTTAAGGGACAGAGCTTCATCAAAATGCGAACCATGGGGTTAGCAGAAGAAATCAAAAGAGCATTCGACATGCCCCCGAAACGAAAACTCTCGGAATGCAAGGTAATAAGAAAAGAGTTGTTGAAAAAGATGCGACCTGAGAAGAAACTTATGCTCGAAAATTTGTTCTCGCAAAAAAGACCAGATCCCGGTTGGCTGGAAGACATACTTCAAGGATTGAGTTCTGTTTCAACTAAAGATTATGTTCTGTCAGACATTAGAAACAATCCCAAGGCTGTAATAGACTATGCAGCGAACTTGGCCGCTGGTCATTACTATAACCAGAGAGGTCTAACTGTAAAATTCCTTCCGACTTTAAAGACAAAAAACTTCGACCTGGAAGTCGATGGCAAATTCGCAATTGAAGTAAAGCGCCTTGAGGACACGTCCGGATGGGCAGAGTTGATCGGTAAAATCAGTGTTATACGATCACAATACAATGTTGAGATTGACACAAACTGAAAGCTCTCCCCAGCGCAAATTGAAAAGATTGTAAAAGAGTTTAAAAAAAATCAAGACAGGCAAATTGAAAGAATCTACGAAGATTGAAGATTGGGTCGAAATGCACTTCATCAAATCAAGTAAATGCCAATTTAGGCGAAAAACAGGTGTAGTGATTCAATCAATAGATGCAAGAAACTTCCGTTGGGGAGTGATCAGGTCTCGCGTACTAAACAGGATTGATGAGGCCAAAAAGCAGTTAATGGCTACGAATCTCTGCAAGGTGGTCTTGTTGGATATCGACGATAACTCGCTTACAGATAGAGACTCGTTGGATTCGATCTTTTGCTGCTCGGGAGGGATGAATCCAGACGATGCTGGATTAATTCATAACCCGAATTTCTTTAGTAACTTGGATGCGATTTTGGTGTTCTCAAATGGGTAGCATAATGCACATTTTCACAATCCTAATTCCAAATGCCACAGCGAGCTTCAAGCTTTGGGTTGTCCGGCAACCTGCCTGTTAGTTAATTGAAAACATCTTCGTTGTTGGCGTCCCTTCTATTGGTGTACCACTAAGCGGAAGAAAGCCGCACGTTCCCAACGAATAGTTAAATCCATAATTCATCGAGTCGGGGCAGCACGACCCTTGAGCATTCAGGAGATTCATCTGTAATGGAGAACAAAATCAATACAATCCTTAACAGAAATTTGGCCAATCCGTTGAGAAGTAGCCTTATGTTGCCTGCCTGACAGAGGGGGGATTTACACCATCTTGGAATTACATTTAACGACAAGATGGCATCAATATACTCCGCTGATTCTAAGAAGCAAGGCATAGTATCAAATGACAACGGGCCCGGTGGGGTCTGCCCACATTTATGGGCGAGCCGATCAGCAGACGAAAAATAAAATAGGAGAGGTCGTCATTTTTCATCGCTGAAGCGGGTAATACTTGAACATCTATCGCTACAACGTCTGTGATACGCTCGGCATGTGGCTCCAGTCTGGCGGGGGGAACGAAGGGTAAGGCAGACAACGACAACATATGGGTTGCATTCGTCAACGTCTACATGAACACGACCTAAACGAAGCAGCTCATTGGTTCCCTGCGATATCGCGATTTCGAACTTTGGCAGAGCAAATGCAATTCCCAGGAGTTCATCGGTTATATGAAAGGCTGGAACGATGATGATCTGAAACTAATGGAAATGAATAAGAATTGAGAGTGTTCGGACAGAGAAATAGAATGAGAAAGGTGTCACCAGGAACAGAGAAAGCAGTGTCGCAACCTCGCAAGCTGCCAGAATTCAAAGGCTGTACGATAAACGAGCGTCTTAAGGAGTTCAGACGGATGAGCTGGAAGGAAAGAGAGCCAAGCATTGAGTTTGTGCCGTTCGACACCGGGAAAGGCGCGAGCATTCTTAAAGCAATGATGAGCGGAACGAAGGCTACCATTATTAATGCCAGAAATCCCTAGATGAGGTCAAGGATGCCAAAAGCACTTTGGAAAAAGGAATATGACTCTGAACTGTCTAAAGCAATAGAGTTCTTTTGGAAGACCAGGGAGTCCCAATCTGAAGAACAGAAGCAACGTGGTGCCACTGACGCTGGTAGGAGAGGCACTGTCACCGGTGGCCAGCATATGAATAGTCTCGCGCAGTTGATGAGGCATATGGCAACGGATGTCGGCGTGCCACCTGCTTGGATCTATTCAAAAGCGAACGAATTACCTGGCTACTTTAGGCCAACAAAGAAATGGGACTTGCTGATCATTTCCGACGATAAACGTCTATTGGCTTGTATCGAGTTCAAATCCCATGTTGGGCCTTCATTCGGCAACAATTACAACAACAGGGTCGAAGAAGCTTTAGGTGACGCGGTTGACATACACTCTGCGTACCAGTATGGTGCATTTGGAACGCAAGATCCATTTTGGGCAGGATACCTGATGGTTCTTGAGAAAAGTCCGAAGTCAACATCACCCGTAGAAGTAAAGGAACCGTACTTCTCTGTTCTCGAAGAATTCGCCAAAGCATCGTACATGGACAGGTACAGAATTCTATGCCATAAACTAATGATGGAGAGACACTACGACTCGACTTGTTTGATATGGACGGATAATATTGGTGGTCATATTAGTTATGGGATGCCAGACAAGAGGTTGTCTTTTAGAAACTTTGCAAGCTCCTACATGCACTTTTTGGCTGGTAAACTAGAGGCGAAATCATAGATGCTCCGACAAAGACGAACCTCGGGCGGTGCTCATGGCATTGTAATGACGAAGAAGGAGGTAGCTGACCTGATGCTCGACCTTTGCGACTACAAAACAACTGCCAACTTAGAGAAAGTTCGTCTTCTTGATCCTGCCGGAGGAGATGGGGTCTACATCATCAGTGCGCTGGAGCGACTTCACGATTCTGCTGTCCGATTTGGTTTTGACTTCCGCAAATCCTTGACAAACATCCGAACTTACGAGATAAAGAAAGAAATTGCCATGTCACTAAAGCTACGAATTGAGGAGAAAATCTCGGAGTTCGGCATCTTCAACTACGATGCTTCATCTATCGTTCTGAATGATGACTTCCTTAGGGCTGAAACCGATTCCGGTTTCGACATAGTCGTTGGTAATCCGCCGTATATCAGATATGATAATATTCCACTTGTGGACAGAAAGTATTATCGGAGAAAATTCAGTCTCTTCAATCACCGGGCTGACGTGTATATAACGTTCTTTGAGAGAGGACTTGATTTACTATCGACTTCCGGAAGGTTATGCTACATTTGTCCTGACAGATGGCTTAGAAATCAGTTCGGCGCAAGTCTTCGGAATTACATCTCTCGGAAATTCAGCATTCCAATAGTCTTGAATCTTGATGGAACAAACCCGTTCGAGGAGGATGTCTTGGGATATCCGATGATAATTCTCATCACCAGAGAGAGTCAACCAATCACAAGGTACTACGCAGTCAGAAGTCTGGCAAACCTGCACGATATAGCGTTAGAATTCGCTGGCATGCCGACAAGCAATCCGCTCACGCCGAAAATCATTCCAAAGAACGAGCTCGGTGACATCTGGCATTTCGAAGAGGAACTAGACTACAAGCTCAAAGGAATGAAATCCATAGAAGAACAGGGATTCAAAATCGGGATTGGTGTCGCAACGGGGGCAGATTCGGTGTTTATCGGGAAAGGATTACAGGGTTTGGTTGAAAAAGAGCTTCTCTTACCGATTGTACTATCACGGGATGTTGTCGCCGGGAAGATCAAATGGTCGGGGCACTACGTGATCAATCCCTTCGATCAAGGCAAGCTAGGAAATCTAATCGACTTGGAGGCCTATCCAAGAGCGAAGAAATACTTCAAACAGAATGAAAGAAGACTGCGCGGCAGGCATGTTGCAAAAAAGAACCCTCTGCATTGGTATCGAACCATCGATAGGATTGAACCCAGTCTGCTCATGAAGCCGAAACTGCTGATTCCGGACATCAAAAAAAGACAAGTAATTGCCTTTGACCCGGGTGCTTATTACCCGCACCATAATCTCTACTACGTGACGGACAGCAACTCTGACGATTTGAAGGTACTTGGTGCGATCATGATGTCCGACCTTTTCACGCAACAAATTAATCGAGTCAGCGTAAAGATGCACGGTGGATTTGTGCGTCATCAAGCTCAGAACTTGAGGAAAATCTTACTACCAGACATTCGATCTATTTCGCCGGACATGAAGAATGAGCTGAAGGAACTATTTGACCGAGGCGCAATTAATCAGATTGACAAGCTAATCAAGAAGCTGAGCTAATCTGTAATCTTGAGCAAAGAGGCGGCGTAGCAGTTTCCTCTACCCTTGCGTGGGCGCGCTCCTTCCCGTGTGAAATGAGTAGCGACTAATCTAGTAATACTTCGTTAGGTAAACCGTTTTCGGTTCGCGCTTTCGCGTTCTCGTTTACTTTAGTGTCAGAGTTCCCTTGGCTTTAATTCTCCTCGGCTTTGCTTGAGTCTCGGAATAGAGACTCGGCAGTGGCCTACACAATTCTTGGTTCACGGATGTTTTGAGTGCACCGAGGAGGATATTTGCCCAAAATCCTAACCAAAACTCACCCGAGCCTAACCGTCCCTGATTCGCTAGCTTGTTCAATTGGTTTCTGATATACACTTGACCAATATCTGCCCCATAGAAGACAACGTAGTCTCCGAAATCAGGCTGGCGACAGCTTTCGTATAGCAATTTTCTCAGGACAAAGATAGATTCATCTATTTAAACCCAGCGCATCGAGAATTGGCTCTTTCGAAGGCAGCCGACCCTACATCGGTCGTTCGCTCGCAATTCACCGTCCCGACACTACCCTTCGGGTTGCGATTTCCAAACTACATCGTCACCTGACCCGGATAGGTTAGATATTGTTACAACAGAGGCGCCTTTCGATTCTGCTGCTTTTAGTGCGGAGCGGATGACTTCTACAGGTATTTCTATATATACAGTGGATAAATTTTGCTCTCCTTTGGCATTTCCGGGTTCGTCCTTGGCAATTTCCATGTATCTTCTTAGGATCAAAAAGGAGCTAATCAGGCGAATTGGAAAGTATACGACCACAGCAAGTCCGATGACCAGTCCCATATTGAATGTCGCGAGCAAGTAAATCGAAGACTTGAAGAAAATCAGTTCAAGGTTAACAGGCCCGACCAACATGATCGCTGAGTAGACCAAGCTCAAAGCGATCAATGAAAGAATTGACATCCCGAATGCGAAAGCATTTTTTGAAACGAATACCTTGAACTTCTGCCTCCACTGCAACCGGGCAAAATTCCTCGCATAGTCGAGTTGTTCTCTTTCGTTATCTTGTAATTCAGAGTCCTTCAAATGACTCAATCGCCCGTACAAACCAAAGTTATTGCAAGCCGCAACCAAATGCATGAAACCGAATAGACAGCCGAAGAGGGGAAAACCAAGCTCCTGGTAGGAGTTTAAGGTTGCATCCAATAATGCAATCGGAATCCCAAACAGGATCCAAGTGAGGCGAAATATGTTGTTCAATTTCCATCCTCTCTTGGTTAGAGCGACCACAATGGGGTTCACTTCATGTTTCCTAATGTCCAAGATCGAGCTCATTTGCCTTGTGGAGATAACATCAAGACTCCTGAGCAAAGAATACATTGTGAACGAGAATATGAATGTAACCGGAAACAGGATGTTCATTTACTCATGGGAAGCAATTTAGGCTATTTAAGTCGTTAGCAAAATACTCACCATTGAACTGCAATATAATCGAGAGTAATTCCGAGTGCAAAATCATGAGTAAAATTGATTAAGGTCGTTCACGGAGTGGTAAGTATGATACCGATGCTGTTGATTGGAGAAGCAAAGATCTTCAAACATGGAAAGGCGAATACTCTATACGTGTCCATTCCTTCGAAAGTGGCTCAGGATTCTGCGTTCACCCTTCGGGAGGGCGATAAGGTGGAAGTGGAATTTGATAAAACCCGTGGTATAGTTGTAATACGACCAAAACCTAAATTTAACAAGTCGAGTTCTTGATACATGTCGCACATATTGCCTTGGTTCTGTCTGTCTGCGTCTAAAATCGGAGATGAGAAGATTGGACTCGAATGATGTCACAGGAGCCGTTGTTACTGCAATTGTGCTGGTCGTTGGTGCGTATATTTTATATGTGTTGATTACAACATTGTTCTAAATTCGGCCCATAAATCCAGAAGCTAGACTAACAACCAGCCATGCTACTTGATTTATGGGTCATCTAGATTCCTTGAGGGTTCTTTCTGGAGAATTGACAATTTTGATTTAGCCACAAAAAAGGGAAAGGTATTCGATACTTGGGAAGTAGCAGGCCCGGCGAGACCCGCTTCCTTGGATTGATTCGTTGCTTCACAGGTAAAGGATTATGCCTTGACTTCTTCCGGCTTCGTGCTAAACATGCGTCTTTCCACATCGCTAAGGTAGTTGAAGAGTGGCATATGCCCATCCTTGCACATCAGTATCTCTTCGCCTATCCTGCTGTCGATTATCGTCCTTATCTCCCTCTCACTCAGCTTGAAGCGGTCCCTCAGGATGTCGTACGCTGCCTGGTCTTGCTTCAGTATTATCTTCGTCGCGCAGCTTTCTATCAATGTCCTTCCCGGCCCGAAAGCCTCTCCGCTTCCCATCAGGTCCGCGACCCGCTGGGTCGCAACGATGAATGCCGTGTTGTAGTGCCTGCCTGTCCTCGCTATCTCGGGGACGTATTCCACGGCCAGAGGGAAGTAAGGCCTCCCAGTCCTCGGGTTCGTCTCGACCAAGGCCCATCCTTCATCCACGACTATAACCTTGGGCACGTGCACTGGGATCGACTGAATCTCCCTCCACAGGGCAGAGAGCGTCAGAAAAGCGGCAGCGTCCCTGAGCTCCCCCGGGGGAAGGTCGTAGAGCACGAAGACCATTCTGGAGTAGATGTCCATGGACCCCTTGAAGAGGAACCTGTACGGGGGCAGGTTGGCGTCCAGCCTCTTCCTCAGGTCTGCACCGGAGTTGCTAACGAGCTCCTCCATGCAGGACGACTTCTCCGCCGCTATGAACAGGTCGGCGAGCAGGTCAGGGTCGTCTTCGACCTTTACGACGCTGGCGAGGAAGTTCGCGGCCCTCCTCCTGTCTCCGAAGATGGCGAAGGGGTCGAGGCCCGACCCTCTCGTCCTGTCGAACCGATGCACCCTACACCCCGTGATGCCGGCGAAGGAGGATTCGTACACGCCGTCTGGACCCACGGCGTACTCTGGCCTGACGATGCTGTCGAAGACGAAGAGCATCATATCCTTCCTCTGCAGCGCGAGCCTGGAAAGGAAGGACTTGATCAACGTGGACTTCCCGTATCCCGTGTTCCCGATTATCGCCACGTTGTAGTTCTCCTTGTCGAAGAGGTCGTACATCACAGCGTTCCCCGTCTGGAGGTTTCTCCCCAAGAACACGCCGTTCCTGTCGACTAGGTCCAGCCCGGCGAAGGGAAAGAACGAAGCTGCAGACGACGTTGTGACATAGAACCATCTGCCGGTGACCGATTTGGGGCCGATCCCAGTCAGAAGAGGCTTCTGCAGCCACCTTGGCGAATCGATCTCCCCGAATAGAGCGCCCGCTGACTGCCTGAGCCTCTTCCTCTTCTCCTGCAGCTCCCCGTAAGACTTGGCCCCGAGAATAATTTTCAGCCTCATTCTGAACAGCCTCTCCGAGCCGGAGGAAACCAGCTGCGAGGCGACGTTTGCCCGGTCGAACTCCAGCTGGTCCTCGGGGTCGATGGACCTTCCTTCGTTCTTTCTGATTATCAGTTTCGAGCCCACGGAGAGCGCGTGGCTCCTCGCCAGCTTCTTTGCATCATATATGTTGATGGGATGAAGCTCTATTCGTGCTGAGTGGAGGAGGGGATAGAGCGTGCCGAGGAAGCCGGCCGGGTTCCTTCCCCCGAGCTTGGTGACCACGTATACCTGAAAATACTGCGACTCCTGGTCTATGATGTACTTTGGGCCGACCGCGCTTATCGTGATTCCAGGCTTCGAGGTGCCGGGAACGCATCTCGTGCCGAGCGCCGAGATCAGGTTGTCAAGGGGACTCGGAGAGGTGAGAAAGTACCTCTTGTAGGGAATGCAGTAGGTCGCACCTATCGCTTCGACCTTTCTTTGGTCTTCGATGATGTCTATGGTGACCGGCTCATTGAGAGAATTGAGAAATGACACAAACTTGTCCAAGACTACGGCTTGCTCGTCCTCAGGCAGGTTGTGCAGGTTTATGGAACGTAGCTCATAGATATGCTGTGTCATTCATACCGAAGGGACATCCCAGGTTTTAACGACATACTTCGGTCTAGCTGGAAGTAAGGTAGTTCAGAGTAATTCGCGCCAATACTCCCTTCGTTTGGAAGCTAGCAGATTCTCCTAACTCTTCGGGACACCCGACCGAGCATTAACTGTCAGGACATGGTGCTTTCAGGCGTTCTGAATCAGGATCAGCCAAGGGTTCTCGCCCTCGACTTTGATTCCCGCCGCTTCGGCTGGCGTCTTACCGTCAAGCCCCATGTGCGGGTGAATGAAATTGTGGAATAACTGCATCCCCACTATCACGGGGGAGAATCTTTTTTCTTGAGTGACCGCATGACCTTCTCCCTGTCCCTCCACTCCCCGTTCTGTTGCTCCATCTTGTAATTGTGAACCGACCCATCCACCCGAATCTCTCCGACGTGTTGGGGACTCGGCACTTCTCCGCATTCGTCCCACATCTCCTTTCGGTATGCGTCGTGGAAGTTGTTCGCGCCGTCACTGATTAGGGTTAGGGGCTTCTTCTCCGCTCGCTCGATTGAGTGCTTGAACATTGTCCTAACATCGCTCGTCCCCTTGTGCTCCGCGACTTGCTGGACAATCCTGAATCGAGTCTCATCGTCCATCATCCCGAACAGGTATCTCATGTTCCCGCGACTCTTGGCGTATAGCTCATCGGTCCTCCAAGTGTCGTCAACTTGTGGGATAATTTGTTCGACGTATTTCTCCATCAGGGCGATATACTTCGTCCACTTGTAGACCCTGACCCCCGAAATCTTGACGCCCTTCAATTTGAGCGCTTTGGCGGTGAACTTGAATGACATTCCAGAGAAATACATCTGCATCGCAATCGTGACCGTCTCGAGAGTCGCCTTCATCCGCTCGAAACCGAGGTTGATAGTGAACCTGTTCGAGCAATCCTTGCAGGAGAGCCTTTGGAGGTCGCTGCACTTGTTGTGCCTCAGGCCATGCCTCATGATGTTCTCAGAGTTGCAACTTGGGCAGTTCTTTGCGCTGATTGGCTGGATTACTACTGACTCCGCCACCCTCTTCTTAAGGGAGTGAAACCCTGACCGCGAAGATGCGCTTGCAGTCCACCCTCCTGAACTGATTGTCAGGGCACGAGCAGGCCCACCCATATTAGGTGGCGATGATTGAGTAGAATCCGTTCCCTGACTGCGACCTGACCTCGTAGGAGTGCTCATCGTTCCGCTTGATCTGACCCTCGACCTGAGCTATAGCCCTTCCCCTTTCCTGGCGGAGATTGAGGCTCTGCATGTCAGTAGTGTTATTCATGTGGATATATTAAAATAGCGTTTCCACGTGGAGATGCTGTTCAAATAACGATTTTTTAGCATGAGGTCTAATCATCTTTATTGTGATGTTTGAACGGCCGAGAGAGCACGCTCTCATTGATCCAAAATGGGAGCTTATGATATGCTTCTCAGGGCCGTTCAGGATAATGGTATATTTGAGCGCAATAAAATACCTTTGGAGACCAAGGTATTAGGCTGTCTGCTCTATCTTTCTGGACTATCCTATAGAAGCATGACATTACAGACAGGAATAATCAGAGCATGCTATAGGTCTGTCCATTACTGGGTTCAGAAGCTTAGAAGAATAACATCAAGAGTTCGGAAGAGGTACAGGAGGATAGTTGCAATAGATGAAACAAAGCTCAAGGTGAATGGTATTCAGCTATTCGTATGGTCTGCTATAGACGCTGATACAAAGGAGCTATTGGCTGTATATGCTTCATACCAGAGGTCATCTATCAATGCTATGCTATTTATCAGAATGGTTTTGAACACATGCACGAATAAACCTGTAGTACTGGTCGATGGTGGCCCATGGTACCCATGGGCCATTGAAAGATACGGATTGAAGTGGCTTCATATAACATTCGGGGAAAGGAATTATATAGAAAGATACTTCAGAACGTTAAAGGAAAGAACAAAGAGGTTCTGCAATAACATCAATGCCAAAGTCAATGGAATAAAATCTCTAACAATATTCCTGAACCTATTCATGCTGTACTATAATCATCTGAGGTGGCATCAAGGCATAATGTCTGTTCCAGGAGGTGAGGTTATTTGAACAGTATCCCACGTGGATACCGCAACCATTATATCCACATGGAGAGAACTCTCGAACATTGCCCAAGTGGAAGAAGGACGCGACAGAGTTCACTGTCAGCGTGAACTATCACCCGACGAGAGGGATTCTGGTTTTCCTCCCAAGACCACTGGCCAAACTCCTTGGGAACCCTTCCTCGGTCACCTTCACGGTGAAGGGGAAGAGAATCGAGTTGAAAGCGGGAGAGTCTGAGAAGACGAATGAGGACAACTAAGCCTCCAGCCTCTCCACAAACTCGGTCTGCTCATTCAATAACTTGTGCCTCTCCTCTATGATGTGCCTGATAGTCTCTCCGAGTTTACGCCGTTGACCATCATCCTTCGGGATTGGAAGGACGATTTCTCGGATTCTGTTCCCCAGTGTGTCAATCACATCACGGGTGAACTGCTTCGCCTTCACCTGACGCTTGACTATGGGTGTGTTCAGGATTGCCAGGAGCAGGAACGGGTTGAGCATCCCGTTATCCTTCTTCACCCTGATTTTGTAGATGCCCCCACAGTATAGCAATCTGGTCTGGTCAGGCATCAGTATGCAGGAGGCTCCGACCAGGTATGTCCCGTCCCGAACGAACAGGATGTCGTGAGGCCTAACGTCCTGCCTGTCGCTGTATTTTTGGTAGATGAACTCGCTGACTCCCTGCTTCGGGTCGACCTTCAGCTCCAAGTTGGTCAGGTCGGAAGTCCTGATGAAGGGAATGTCCCCAGTCCCGTATGCCATCTTGCCGACCTCATCTCCCGTCGAGAGTTCCAGAATCCCCTTCTTCTCAAGCTCGCCGAAGGTGACCATCTCATACGTCTTGGAGAGGTCGTTGATCCGCTTCAAGATATCAGGGTCATAATACTTGGGGATGAGGATATTTTCCCTGACCTTGTCTATCGGAAAGCGGAAACCCAGCGAGTTTGTCTTGAGTTCACCTCCTGTCATCCCCAACCTGAAGCGTTCTGCGACCAGAGGAACGTCGTCCATCAGGTGCTTCTTCCCGTCTGGTTCGACCCTGATGGTGGGGTTTCCTCTCGAATCGTGGCCGCACCACTTCGCCACCCCCATCAGGATGTCATAGTGCTCATCAGGAATTGTCTTCTCCACAAAGACCACGCAGACCTTTGCGTGGGTATGCGGCTGGAACAACTCCTCAGGCATCGTGACTATTCCGAGAATCTTGTAATTCTTCTTGAGCCAGCCTACTATGTATCGATACTTCGGCATGCCGAACATGCTTTCTGGGAGGATGATACCCATTCGCCCACCCTTCCTAAGGAACTGAAGGCAGCGTTCAAGGAATAGGATTTGGGGCGGCTGTCTCTCCATCAGCTCGTTCTTCTTCAAGAAGATGTCCTTCTTGTCGGAGTCCCACCTGTGTCCGAGGTCGTACTGCGACAAAATGGACTCTTCTTTCACAGGAATCTTCGTTCCAAATGGCGGATTTGTGATTAGAACATCTATCGACTCAAGTTCGATTCTGTCTCGGGTCTGAGGCTTCCACTCTGACGGAACGTCCAGACTGTTCTCGTCGAAGACACCACCCCTTCCGTCCCCGACTATCGCCATGTATGCCTTGGTGACCTTCGCCAGAAAGTCGTCTTTGTCAATCCCTCTGAAATATCTAGTCGCAATGTCCATCTGCGACTTCAGGATTTCCTTGTCGGGGATACCCTTCTCCTTTCCCTCCTTCTCGACCTTCTTCCAGACGTATTCGAGGGCGTAAATCAAAAAACCTCCGCTGCCGCAGGCAGGATCGAGAATCATCTCCTTCGGTTCTGGGTCGAGGATATCGACCATCATCCTTACGACGTTGCGGGGCGTGAAGAACTGCCCCTTGTCGCCGCGTAGAGCAGGCCCTATGAAGACCTCGAATGCGTCCCCGATTGCTTCCCTCGGAAGCCTCTCATCCGTAATAGTGTAGTTCTGAAGCTCGCCCACCACATACTTTATCGACCTCGCATCGAGTTTTATCCGCTCGTTCTGGTCAAAGACATCGTTATACTCGTGAACGACCTCCGCGAACAGTTTGGTTATCTCCTCCTTTACCCTCAGGGGCGACTCCTCTGAGTCCGCGACGAATCTCAGGAACTCATCCATTCCAGTGTTGTGCTCGTCGTAAATCTTGCAGAAGAGGAGATTGATTATCTCTCGGGCGAGTGTTTCGTCCCTCGTCGTCCCTTTCGCATTACCCGCGAGATGGTTCCTGATGTCCTTGAAGATGGCCCTCAGGTTCACAGGAATGGTTAGTTCCTTGCGCCTCAGCTTACCTATGGCCGAAATCGGTTGGAGATACTTCGGGACGGTGGGTATCTCTCGAAACTCAAAGCGACCCTCCTTTGTCGGGACTTTCAGGAGATAAAGGTGGTCGCCGCCGTTGAACCAGACCCCTACCTGAGCAGGGCACAGGTTCATGTAGATTTTGAGCTGCTTGAGCCCGTCCTTCTTGGTCGGTCTTTTGCACTCGACTATGATGTAAGTGTCATCATATCTTCTCTCGGGCTTGGTGAATACCGCGATATCGACGGGCCACTTCTCTGCCCCCGATGGACTTTGCTTGACTCTGAACTGGGGCCGCGTTTGGATGAACCCCTTCGGGTAGCCCAGTTCATCGACGAGTTTATGCTCGAAGACTTGGACGGCGTTCACTTCCTCTGGTGTTGCCTTCACATACTCGTCCGAGACGTAATCAACAATTTGCCCTTGAGGAGGTGTTGCCTCTTCGCCTTGAAGCGTATGCTGCGGCAAAGGTGGGGCAGGTGTAAGCTATGACCTTCTCTTAAGTGTATCCCTCCATGTCCCGACAGTTAATGCTCGGTCGGGTGTCCCGAAGAGTTAGGAGAACCAGCTAGCAATTCATGGAGTGGCTTAATAATCAGTGTTCGTTCTATGGCCGTGATGAACGAGCAACGCCTCACCGGAACCAAAGTAAAATTGAACGGTGAAGATGCTAAGCTTTATGAGAACGATCAATCAATAATGTTCGAAAGGAAAGGAAGGATAGAAGGTATTACAAAAGACTCGATTCAGATGGTCATACCAAGCGATGATGGCATATTGGTGGCATACTCGACCGGGAGCAAGGTCAAATCTGCCAAGATTGAACCGCTTGAGGCAGCAGAAGCACTCCTGCTCCTTGGAAAGACCCCTCCAGAAGAAATAAGCAAGCTCTTCGATGCAATGTTCGCAGAATACAGTGCATATCTCGAGTCTGCATATGCTAACGTCAGTCGAGGTTTTCTAGACAGTTTCGATGCCGAGGAGGTCGAGAGGGTTGGTGGGAAGTGGAAATTCTTGGAAAGCTTACTCAACATAAGATTTGAAATTGAGCAATCCAGCGCTAGCGTACGACTATGGCAGGTCAGAAACATGCCACTACCCTACCAGATTGGTTGGGCCAAGTGCAGGTATATCGAATTCATGCTCAGAATTACAGAATGTATTGCCAACAAAACAGCAGGATGGTGGGACGCCAAGGGTCCAGAGGGTCAATTACTCCCGGTTCCCTATGAAGATGGATATGGCATGTGGCCGGAAGACTGGGAGAGGTTATTTCTCCATTATTCAATTGTGAGGCACCCTTTTCTGACTGAAGAAGTTAAGAAAAGAGCAAAAGACAATTCGATGGTTTCGACTGTTCTTGTTGATGAACAGGCACCTTCGGACTACAAGTCTTGGTTCTAATCCTACCAAGGCAAAGGCGATTCATTTTCTTTAGCAAACTGCCTTGCATCTATTTCCCTCTTGATGTTTCTCAGCGCCTTGGCGCCTTCAACACTGTTCGGATTAATCGACGAAATCTTGTTGGTCACTAGTTTATAGGCTTGATCAACCAGGTATGGATTCGTGGCCTCTGTTTCACTGAGTATTCCGTGCCTCACCGATTCAAGTTTGAATTGTTCTTTATTGATGTTTGTCCATGAGGCCCTGTACTTGGATGCAATTTGTTGGCCAGCCTCCGAACTGGGATTCCAGTTGGCAGTTTGCTCAAACGCCTTTCCCTGTATGGTCAGTCCACTGTAGTCGACGTCTGTACCCGCCATCAACTGAGCAAGCCTTGTGCTGATTCTGGGCAAAGCGACTGAAGCCTGCTGCTGTTGCCCCACGCCTGTCAGCACCTGTTGTGTCTCCCCGAGAGGCCTCATGGGAGCTATTCTGTCTATCATTTTGGAAGCCTGCGTAGCTCCCGCCATGCTGACGGCCCCGGTTGTCGCGCCTACCATCAGGTTCTGAAGCCCATGCGCAGTCCCCGTCGCGAAGTGTGGAACGAAACCCTTCAATCCCGCAGCCAGCTTTTGGCCAGTTGTGGCCGTCGACCCGAGCGCACTCATGGCGCCCATTCCAGCCTGCACACCCGTGGCCATCCCCATTCCCGCGGGACCCAGCGCCATCGTCCCGGCCACAGTAGCTGTACCTACAGCAGCCATCGTGGTTTGCGCCGCAGTCTGGAAGACCAGGCCGGTAAGAGGGGCGAACACCGTAGGCACCAGGACCGCTGTAAAGAGTGCAGCGGCGGCCACCCAGCTTGCGATGTCTACTATGCCGGTGCCCCCGAAGATGCTCGAGTTGAAATTCGAAGTGAGGATGACGGCGGCCACTCCTATTACGATCGAACTCATCAGGGACGCGAGTATCAGGCCGTACAGTGTGTCCTCGACCATCTCGCTCAGCTTCTTTGTGAAGGGTATCAGCTTCAGCCCCATGGATATCGGGAAGGCTATCACCATGATGGCAACGAGCCATATCCTGATTATCCCGAGGAAAATCGTCATGAGGTAAACGATCAGCCCTACCAACCACTTGGCGATGACCAGTATCCCCGCGGTCAGCACGTCCCAGAAGGTCAGACCCTGCATCCCCACGAGGTAGCTCCAGACGGTGTCTATCGGCTGGGTGTAGCTCGTGTACGGATTCCCCGGACCGGCGAGGATGGACATGTCGAGGAAGTTCACGATCCTGGCCACGTTATTGTAGATCAGAGGGAAGAGCAGAATGACGAGGACCCCTATCACGAGGTCGAGTACGACGTTCCTTTTGTTCTCCCCGAAGGATTGAGAGGCAAGGCCGACCAGGAACCCGACACCCAGCAGGATGAGGGCAATTATCATGATGAAGTTGTACAAACCCCCCAGAGGGAGGATGCAGGGAGCGTCGGTGACGCAGGCCACCGTCGCGCCAAGCATCTGGTCGTCGAACTGTGGAAGCTCCATTATCAAATCAAACATCTGGTTGTTCGGGGCAGATGACGAAGAATAGCTGGTGGTGCCGAGGAACTGGTCTCCCACAGGATACGAATATGCATTTACAGTTGCGCCTAACTGAAAGCCACCGGTGCAGCTGAACCCAGCAAGGGCGCCGGCCGTGAAGTTAACTGATGTCTGCGCCGGATAGCTGAGCGGATAGGGACCGAAGTCAGTCGGCACCAGATCAATGGTCTGGTTGATCGGGTTGCCACCCACTGACTGCCCCATTACGATTACGCTGCCGTTGAATTGTATCCCTCCCGAGTATCCGCTCCCGGAGACCTGGACGGTTCCTGATACCGAAATTTCCCCGGGCGACCTTGCCGTAGGTTGAATGCAGTTGGTGACAGAGAGGGAAGCGATTGTCAGCGTCAACGGGGGGTTGGAGCCTGATTGTGCAACGGTCGGGCCTACGATGGAAGCCAAGAGAGCGAAAATGACGAATATCCTAGAACTCTTCCTATAGTAGGTTGACGCCCTCCTCAGAATTCGTCTGGTGCCCATCTTCACGTAAGGAGATGCTCTGAATAAAAGGAAAAAATCGGAAACGGCTCTACGATTATTCGCCGCTGGCTTCCATCAGCGACCCCACCAGCCTCACCGCTGTAATGATCGCCACGACTATAGCGATGAAGATCAGGAATGCGTTGAACGCGTTCATGATTGGTATGGGGAGAGACGGGTCGGTCGAGAGCTGAGCAGCAGTGTCCGCGCATGCGGCTGTGTGCTCCCAGATGTAGGCTACGTTCGTCGTGTTGTTTGGGCAGGCAGGGACTATCCCGTATCCCACCGGCGGCAGGCTTGCAGCCCCGAAGGCGCTGGCCACTATGTAGAGGATGAAAGATATGATGAGTGGAGTGAGAAGTGCGAGGACGATGATCGTTATCCTCTCCCTCATGTTCTGAAGCGCACCAGCTTGTCTCTGGCTCATGCTTCAGCATCCTCCCTTCTCGTGAGAACGACCTTCTGGCTGTCAGCCTCGATATTTACCATGTCATGAATGTCGAGGTCGAGCAATCGAAGTTCCTTGGTGAGAGCTACGTAGAGAGCGCCGCCCGTGCGGCAGACTCGGCCTTGTCTGAGTATTCTTGGCATTGTTGTAAAGCACTGTTTGAGTTTATAAGATGCAGGAAACAACAAGACTGGCCTTACTTCTGGTTGCAATCATCCTTCTTCGGTTGCTTGGATGTGTTACTGACCTGCATCTTCCGGAAATCACTTCTGTTTGTCAGATAGTAGAGAAGTTGCAACTCAAGAGGAATCAGCTTGACGCGCCTTGCTGAGATCACATACCCAAGCAAAGCGAAGCCCAGTAGAACGCCTGCCTTACCTCCGAATGACACCTCTGCTATAGGAACATTGAGCGGGAGAGACAGCAAATAGCCGATCAGGGTGAAGGTGACTAGTGTTAGCAGCTGTCTAGGCGACCCGGAGAAGAAACCTAGCTGTATGCTCTTCTTCTCCCACCAGGACTCCTCAGCCCACCAGATATTCTCCGACACGGAAGCAAAATCCCAGGTATCTTAAAACAGTCAACTCGGAACGCGCAGAAGCAATCCTAGGTTCCCTTGGTTGCGCTTTTTAGCTGGTCTGGAATATGTGAATGATGATCTCGACTTGGGTGATTGCTTACACCCCCCTGGCGCAGTTCGTCGTTTCGTACCTCTTGGCTTACAGAAATGAACCCCTCAGGCTTCTTCACCCATGCAGGCAGAGAACAGGAATGACGGCATGGAATGAGACCTTCATGAAACTAGGACTTGTTGGTAGAGTCCCTTTACGACAGGACGTGTTTCATGACATTCAACAGATTTTGAAAGTATTCGGTATACCATGTTTACTATCTCTGTTGGTGGATTTGTTTGGGCCACAACTTTCTGGGCGGCAATTCCCTAAGGCCGACTGCTGGTTAATCGAAGCCTGCCTCCAATTCATTCCGGCGATCATCCTGCTCCTGGCTCTCCGGAAATCATTCTTGGGCCCTCTTCCCAACTCGCCCAGGAGAGTCCATCTGATGTATCCGCGGCTGGGCTCAAGAATAAGGCATCTAGGTGACAGTGAGTAATGGTAGACCTGAACAAGGTGCTGTTCTTCAACGTCGCCCTAAAGGATGGTCACATCATGTCCAGGCCGAAGTTTGAGCCTCAGCAGGAATTCGTGGCCACTTTGGTTCATGAAATCGAAACATTCGACCCGGAATTTGCTTGGATTCAGTTCGTGTTCGTGTTGAAAGACTACACGAGGGAACTCACTTCTCTGAAGGTTCGCCTTTACAACTTCAAGCGCTCTGCAGACACGCCTGTCAAGAAGCGCACCAAAGATGGAAAGGAGTATGCAGTTGAAAGTAGGGAGAGAGCAAGCGAGTGGTACCGCACAGTAGAAGCCAGAACGAAGAATATTGAGGAAGCCAGGTCGTCCGCGAAGGTCTTGATGGGAATACAGGGTATGTGGGTAAACCGTGAGAGTCATGACACTGACGGCGTTCCCCTCAATACATTCAACAAGTGCAAGGACGAGATAGACAGCCTGGCGATCTTCACGTACAATGATCCAAGAATGCTGGAGGAACTGGTCAGCCGAAGGATAGTCACGGACCTCGCCAAGTACTTCGTGACTTATCATAGGTCCAGGGCAGAATCGCCGAGCCTGATACTGACTCCTGATGAGTTGCCGTACTTCATCCATTTGCCCTCGGGCGGGTCGGTCGGGAAGCTCACCTCATTCGTGCCGGGAGTCGCTGCTGACGCTCCTGTTGAGAATGACCCATTCATCCCTGCCATGGAAATAATACCCGGCGAGCCAGACAGGCGTGAAGTGGGGTTGCCTGCTGTTTCCTCACTTAAGACTGTGCCGAACGTTGCAGAGCCGTTAAAGGAAAATGACGTGAGCAGGCTACAGAACATCGCTTCAACCACAACCAGAAGCTTCGAAATCATGTATGATGACTCTCGGACCAACTTTCTTGTGAGTTCTCGAAAGCAACACGACTTGCAATTAGTCAAAAAACAGCTCCTCTTCCTCTATCCTGGAACGGAGTTTGCCTGCGTGACTCCTATTCCGAAATACATCGAAGCGTTGGCAAAAAATAAGTGACGGGATGATCAGAAATCCATGCAATGGGCTCTTGCGAAAGGCATGAACAAGACGTGAACGACACGAATCCAAGTCACATTCCAAAATTCCGTGCAAATATCTGGCTCATTTTCAACTTCCTATTCAGCTTCGTTATACATCATGATGGCGAGTCGGTTTGCCGAATTTAGCTCTGGCTCTGGCGTACCTCAATGCACAGCATTTTTTTCTTCGAATAAGGGACAAGGTTCTTCTGCAAAGGTGAGCTGGAGCCTGCCGCAAGGACAATTCTATTTTGTCGTTCTTAATCCCTGGAAAATTCAATCAACTTTCACAACGAATGATGGTATAAAGGCTGCGTCCTCCTAAGAGCTTCCGTTGTTCTGGTGAGGACATACTGTCAAAAAGCCAGTTAGGAAGCCTATGTGGAACGTGAGGAGGAGTGCCTTCCGGTCGTACTGGGTTAAATCCCCCTCACGCATTCATACGTCATGCCGGCAGGTTACGGTTTCTCGCTCGACGACATACTTTCACACATGTATTTTGTAGGGGCCACCGGTTCAGGCAAAACGAGTACCTTGGTCAGACTGATTTACTACCTTTCTCTTGAAGACAGACAGAAGAAGCTTCCCTGCTCCATAATCTTCATCGACCCGCATGGAGACGCTTCGGTGCTCCTGGCCAGGCTGATGAGGGACTGGCAAAAACTCATTCTTCTCGACCCGCAGTACGTCAGCTTTGGAATGAACCCAATGGAACTGCTTCCAGCACCATCAAGCGAAGCAGAGAAGGCGATGCAAATACAGAATCAGGTCTCGGAACTCGTCGTCGTCTTGGAAGATGTCCTCAAGACGGACATCTCCATGGCGCCGAGGCTGACCTGGATATTCAGGGGAGGACTCTACTACCTCTACAGCTTCACGGATTCCCCCACCTTCCTCGACCTGTATTATCTCGTAACGGATATGCTGACCATGGACAAGGCTGAGGTGAGGGAGATGCTCCTCAGGGGAGGGGTCCAGGAGGAGCTGACGACGAAGACGATCGAAGCGATAGCGGGCCTCGAAAAGAGCGCGTTCACCGCCGTCCTGAACAGGATATCCAACTTCGTGATCCCTCCCTCCTCGCTGACTGCAAGGACGTTCTGCACCAGAAGGACCACCCTCCCCTTCGACAGAATGCTCCAGCCTGGCAACGTCACCATATTCAGGCTCTCCCAGTTCGAGCTACCCAACGACTTCAGGGACCTCCTGACGAATGCTTTGGTCCTGAAGATATACTTCCTGACCCAAGAGAGGGCTAGGAGGCTAGAGACGGAGGGAAAGGACTCCTCCGCCAGGACACCCGTCTTCCTCGTCATAGACGAGTTCCAGAACATAGAGAAGCTGACTGTGCTCGAAAAGATTCTCTCCGAGGCCAGAAAGTTCGGCCTCTTCCTGATCCTGGCCCACCAGGGACTGTCACAGCTGCACAGGAAGGAGCTGCAGGACAGCATACTAGACAACTCCGGTACGATGGGTATCTTCAGGCTGGGCCCGGACGACGCGAGCACGATGGCGAAGGTTCTGGGAAATGACAGAGGCTGGCGGGACGACCTAGTAAAGCTTCCCAACTGGGCCATGGTGGTGAGGCGGAACCCCGCGGGGCTGAAGGGATTGGCAAGAGTCCACGTCATGAAGTTCTCTCCACTCCCTGAGCCTGCACACCAGCAGAGCGAAGTCATCGAATTCATGAAGACGGAGATGAACAGGCTATACGGCGGTGCGACCGAGGACAGGGTTCCGACCTACAGGAGTTCTCTGGAGGAACTCAGGAAGGAGAAGGGGAGTCCCGTACTGAACCCGGGGAGGTGGGCCCTCCTTACCTATCTTTACCTGCACGGGGGCCCTCAAGAGCTGTCTGAAAGGACTATCAGGGAAGCGTTCCGGAACAGGTACGGGTGGGACGGCACCGTTCTGGCCAACGCGGCGCAGTACTGCCAGGAAAGAGGGTACATAACAGAGAGATCAGTCATCGGCAAGGTCTACAGGGGGAGGGATACTGACACCGGGATGTCGATATACGACGAGCCTCAGAACCAAGACGAAAGGGACAGGGCCAGGGTGACGTACTATTCGCTGACAGACTACGCCAGACATGAATTCTTCGACAAGGAGATCCATTCTCTCCGTGCTGGAGGCTCTATACATCTCAAAGCAATCAGGACGCTCCTCCATGAATACTGGGAGGAGGGCTGCTGGACTTCCATAGACTGCGGAGAGTTCCATGGACAGAGGCCTGACATCGCCGTCTTCTCTCCTTTAGTTACGACAGAGATGAAGAAGGACAGGGTGATTGAGAAGAGGGACTCACAGAGCTTCGACTACTCAACGGCGACGGCGGTTGAGGTCGAAGAATACCCTGTCAAGAGCCAAGCCCAGCTGAGAAAGAACTATGAGAAGAACATCGAGTCGAGGATGTACAGAAAGGTGCTCTTCGTGGTGACCCTGCCAGAGCATGTCGAGCAAGTGAAGAAGATACTCGTGGACAAGGACCCGAATACGTACGAAGTGAGGTACCTGAACCTGTTGAACGTCGAAGAAACTCAACCTGAAGCTGGCCCGACAAACGAACCTTCTGCCGGGAGCAAGAATGAGGTTAGGCCCCTTGATGCGGAGGGTCTGAGAGACGAATCAACAACTCAAGGAATGGCGGATCAAGGAAAGATGGCTGTCCAAGAAAGTCTGTCTAACTCGTCCGAGCCCACAAGCCTGAAGATATCACTCGAAGCGCCAACTGATTCGAGAAGTAAAGTCGAAAGGCATGAAGAATCGCCTCTGCAAGAAGATATGGACCGAGAGCAAAAGTCGGTCAGCAAAGAAGTCAAGAAGTTGGCCCTCCTGTCAATCATTTCGAGGCGAGGATACAACAGAGCAGATATCGCGAAAAGGCTCGGACTCACGGAAAGGCAGATTTCAAGATACGTGCGTGAGCTTCTCGCTGACGAGTATCTTGCGAGAGACGGAAATTCAGTGGTGATATCGGATAAGGGAAAGAATCTCACCAAAGTTCTAACCGGCCCAAGTAATGATCAATACGCCCTTCTCAGCAGGTCTGGGTGAATTCGACTCGTTGTTCGCTAATAACGAACATTAGTAAGGTCGAACGAACATCAAACCGTAACTTGAGGGCAACGAAGAATATATTCGAACCCAAGTCCTCAAGGGTTATCAGAATTCTCCTCTCTAACCCGGGCAAGCCATGGACCCTCAGGGAGCTGGCTGTCGAGGCGGGGACCAGCCTTGGTCATACGTACGCAGTCTGCTCAGCGCTCATCTACGGAAGATAGATTGACCCGTACTATTGCGCGTCTTAAATATCGACTGTCGCTCTATGGTCACCTATCTTTAGCATTGGTAACCCCAAGTCAGGTCGAACTCGCCCCGTGACATCGGTAAAAATGTCACCTGTATTCTGCCAGCCATAGATATCTGTGAAGAGCCCGTAGGATGGAATGTCCTGTGACAAAGCAACGCTGACAAACGAAACATGAGATAGGTTGTCCTGTCAGCTTTCCCTGCGGTTCGTAGACGGGACTCTAAACAAATCTTCTGAGGTATTTTGAAAGAAAGAGAAGGATGGGGTGCAGGCCAGCTGTACCTGCACCGACCACGCCTCCCCGTTCGTGCTGTAACCACGAACAGAACCAAAGCGTGGTTCTACCTTTAAGCGGAGCAGAAGTGCGGGACGACAAGCCGGAATGCTATCTTGTCCTCCGCTTTTTTTCGTGTACGCAGAAGATGAACGACCTACTCGAATGCCCGAGTAGGTCGCTCGAACCGGGGAACCCAAGGAGGGGATGTGAATGAATGGCATGACAAACACGTTGACCGTACCTTATGAATCCGCCTGGACCAGCAGTTTGATGAACGAGGCAGAATTGCTGGATCCCTCGTCGATCGGTTGTTCCGAGAGGGATGAAGAGAGAGCCACACGATGGTTCCACAGGATGGAGGAGCTGATCGCAGCCATCGCAGAGAGTCATTCGAGGTAAACATCCATGCCAAAGGGACAGGCAAGCATCAGGATGGATGTTGATGCATTGGACCTCGCAGCAGAGCAAAGACGCGTAGTCAACCAGGTTGACGGGAACGGTAGAACGGATACGCGCGCACCTCGGACGAAGTCTCAAAGAAGCATCGGAGACATGATCGTCCAGATGGAAAAACAGAAAGAACTCCAGCGCTTCAAGGAAACATTCGGCCTCGATGAAAAAGACATCGTATCGCAACCGTCGACTTTTCCGCCTTACGTCCGCCTGCAGGCAAGGATCCCCAACGCGGGAAACATGAAGATATTCAACTTCCCGTTTCCAATTCACGACACCAGGCCTGAGGCGCTCTTCTCCCCGGAAGAGGTCAGGGTCGCCAAAGAACTTGCAAGCCATTATTCGGGGAAGGTGACCGTGAGCACAGACTCAAAGAGGGGTCTGACGGCGTTGGCGGTCGTTACTGAAAGAGATACGATTCGAGTAGCAACTCTGCCTGACAAAGGAGACACGGCGAAGAATGGCACAACCCCAGCTGTCAATAGTTCAGGTTCTGCGTAAGATACGAAGTACAAGGAAGGTCGAGGTGCGGCTGTGGTTCTGCGATCAGTGCAATTCGATGTACAGAAGCTGGCAAACCAGTGATCCTTCTTTGCCCACGACAGGCTGGATGAATTACGACAAAATATCGAGACCCTATGTAAGATGCCCTCGAGGACACGAACTGCGATGCCTGCTCATCTTGGATTCTCGGTTCGCGCTTCCAATGACCAAGCGTTGGCAACGTTTCAGAACTCGTGCAGGCCACAACAATGAGAATCGGATAATGAAACGCAAAAGGGGAACAAAGTTGCCTCAGCTCCCTCAATTTGTCTCTCCTGACTCTGGACCTTGGAAGGAAGCCAGACATAGGGAGCCAACACTGCATTACCTGATCGATGTTGCGACGATCGGCGGGAACCCTGAGAATCCAATGTACGGAAAGTTCTTCCAACTGATGGCGAAGGAATACGTAGCAATTCACTCGGCGGAACAGAATGAGGCCGCAAGGGCTAAAGTGCATTACCCTGTTTTAAGTGATATGTATCCCAGTAGTGATGGCAATTGACAGAGGAAGAAGCGACGAAGGAGCTTACCATCTGCAGACACATTCCGTCCTCCCGACAGTACGTGCCTGCCGACTACATCATCATCAGGGAGTCCTTTCCATCCAGAGTGCGCTGGAAGGAGGCTTTCGAAGAACTGATGAAGCAAGCGGAAGAGATGCTGGCTAGCTGGCCTCAGAAGAAAGATTCGTGTGCTGAACAGAATGGCACTTCAGACTTGCTCGATGCCAAGCAGCTGGAATCTCTCCCCTGGAAGTCTTACAGGGACGGCAAGTTCGACGGATGGATATTCTCCAACGCAAAGGGGGCCGAGTCGTTGCTGCAGAGGCTGCGAAAGGAGAAGGTGGTCAAAGTCGATGGCGTCTCATACAGGCTTTCAGGACCAGAACAGAACCCTGAGATGTTCATCAGGAGGTCCAGAGATGGCGAAGCAAAGCAGCAACTTTCGGCGACCGTGAACCCGAAGGTCCGACGTAACTAACGATCTCATTTCGTCCGTCGACGTAGCGGATACGAACTGAGGAGGTGGTTTTTTGGAGAAGGAAATCAGGATATTCAAACCCAATGTGACTGAAGAAAAGCCGATCGGGGTTGGAATTGAAGAATTGGCTTATGCGCCAAGGCTGCTCGCAGCATCGAAGGACGGCTTCATCCCGGTCGACCTGGAAAAAGATGTAATAATTCAGAGGGTATCTCATGACCTGTATGCGTCTCCGAAGTCTGGCTTCAGGGAGCTCTATGAAAACGAAGCAAGGGCGTGCAGGGCAGCGAAGGAGAACGGATCCAACCCAAGGATTGAGATAACCGTTTCTCCCTCGAACAGAAAGCTCGTGATACATGGCATCGACAGCATGGGCATTTCCCAACAGGTCTTCATCGAGCTGTACAGATACCTGGGGAGGTCTGACAACTGGAGCGGCAGGGAGGTGGGACAGTACGGGCTGGGGAAGGCCAGCTACGTGACCCTCTCCGATACAATGCTCTTGGAGACGTATTCAAGAGAGGACGGCACCAGATACGCCGTGGTCGGCAAAAGCGCCAAAGGCTACAGCCTCGCACCAGAGCCGAAGGACCTCGACGAATATGGAACTAGACTTACGATGATACTCAGGGACGACGTGGACATCGGGTCGCTCCATGAATACATCGTCGAATGCACAAGATTCTCGGGCATCGAGACGTACCTCAATCTCGAAGACGACCTGACCGATGAGTTCGGTGGCTCCAAAATAAGAGACGCAGGGCGTTACAGACTCGGTCCAGAGAGCTTCGATGAATACCTGGAGAAGCAGGTAAAGAAGGAGTCGTACTACGTCGAAAAGCTCGTGAGGTACATCCCCATAAAGGTCGAAGACGAGGACTTTTCGCTCTACGGCGCCTACATCATCAAGCATGGCTACTCTGGGGACTCGGCGGTGGAGAGCGGTCGCCTGGCCTCCGACGTGTTTCTGCTGGGCGTGCCAGTCGAAGCGCGAAGCATAAGACTGCCCTTCTCGGGCTGGGTTCTCAACCTGCTTGACGAAAGGAAATATCAACCCACTGCCGACCGCGAAAGGCTGCAGGAAGAATCTGAATCTGCGCTGATGGAGAAGGTCGAACCCAAGCTGCGCGAAGCGCTCTCGTTCCTAAACATCGAATCCATCAACGAGTATCTGAACTCTGACTACAAGGAGCTGTACCACGGCTTCGACGAGCTGGGCCTCGAATACTACCTGTCAGACAGGACGGTGGACATCTGCAGGTTCCTGACCACTCCTGTCAAGGAGCTTGGCAATAGGAGACACGGTAAGTTGTACGAGCTGCTCAGAGAATCCAGCCCTGACAACCTCTTCTACCTTTCAAGAAGCGATTACAGGAGGGCTTCGGTCATACAGGCCAATGTTCCTGGCGCAGCCGTCTTCGTCCTGAAGCACCCCGGCCTGGAGTCGATTGAGAGGCTGAGGAGATACGGCGTCAACGCTGGTGAGGAGTTCATTCGAGAGAAGAAGCTCAGGGGGGACAGAAATCCAGGAGGGGACATAGCCGTTCACAGCGCGGGCACGGGATACTACAGCTGGGAGAGGTTCAAGACTGTCAGAAAGCACGTGGATAGAGTGACGGTCGGACAGCTGGATGAGCAAACGGTGAGGGTGCCGAAAGGAAGGTCTAGGCCTTACCTTGCGCTTCTTTCCGCCCTGCAGACGAGCTACAAAATAGCCCTGGACAACAAGGAACTCTCAGGAGGCATCCTGCTCTCCGACTTCGTCAACGCAGTCGGGTCAAAGGAAGTGAAAACTAACCGCGGCATGATGTCACCCAGAGAGATGCTGAAATCCAATGACAAAGTGAGGCTCCACCTGTACAGCGACCCGGCACTCTCAGAGTTCTATGCGGGCAAAGAAGGCATCGAAGTCTTCGGCGAAAGCGACCTGCTCTTCGAACTTGCCGTATTTCTCACTTACAACGGAGCGAAGTACGAGATCGACGAATCAGAGAAGATAGAATTCGAAGCCGAGTTCCCTGACGTATCCTACAGGCCGTTCCTGAACGACCCCGACTATGCAAAGATTGGGGACTCTGAAATTCTTCACAGCGTCATGCACGTCTTGAAGGCCGTAAAGGACGAAGGCCTCAGAGCGATGTTCCTCAACGCGGTCCGGTACAGCAGGGACGCAGAGGAAGTAAGGTCGATGAGGGAGACCGCGCTGAGGCTGGACAATTAGATGACTGGATAAAATCAGAAGGAGGTGATTTCATTGGTAAGAATATACCGACAAGGCGACGTGGTGTTGAAGACGATAAAGCGACTGCCGAAGAACAGCACGGTCACAGGAGAAAAACTCGAGGTTGCGAGCGAAACAGGCAACCCCCACCAGCTCAAGGGCAAGGTGTACATGTCGAAAGGTCAGCAGTACGTGGTTCTTGAGACGGAGGCAACGATACAGCATCCACAGCACAACGAACTGAGGATCCCTGCAGGGATTTACGCTGTGTCGAACGTGCACGCGAGGGATTACGCCCCCAGGCAGACGATGGATTGAGCCGACTCCAAATGAACAGATTCATGGATGCCGAATTCATGACTGCGGCGGAGAAGAAGACAGTCCTGATCCAATGGACGAAGTTTCTCGCTGGACGGTTCAGGCTCATCGACTTCACCGAGGAGCTTTACAAACATTTGATCCTTCACGCCAGCTTCATCGCACATTTCAGCAGACAGGGGTTCTGGACTACCTACTTCGAAAATCCCGAAGACACCGTCGTCTTCCTGAAGCAGTTCGATAAGGACTTTGGATTCAGAAGCGTCGAGTGTGGTGGTCCGTGGTGGCTGCAGGGAGAGTATGAAGACATCAATACGGCGATGTGCGAGGTTTTCGAAGTCAGCAAAGGAGCGATATACGAGGAACTGAACAGAAAGATTACCGAAAGGGACCTGGCCATGGCACAGGCCCTGTTGGCCAAGCACCACATCGTCCTAGACGGGAAGAGGTGAAGAACGGAGTGAAACTGCTGGAGGAGAGGGGCAACACCCTTCTCCTCATCACCGATGACAACCGAGTGGAACTGAGGAAGAAAGACTCCCACACGCTCCTCCGCTGCAAGTACTTCGAAGGTAAGAGAATCAGTCTACTTATGAAAGAAGGCGAAAACACTGGACTCGTCGAAGAGGACGCCGAAGGGAAGTTCGTGTGCTCCTTGAACGGCATTTCGTTGCGCATCGATGCGGCGGACGTGATCTCAAGGGTTGCCCAGGACTACATCGAAAGTGGCAGCATGGCCGCGTTCGTGTCGGCCTTCAGGTTCTATTTCATCCTGGACCAGCTCGGTATCCGAGTCAGGTACGGGCTCCATACGAGGCCGCTTCAGCTGGACCGTGAAGGTATGTTCTACTGTCCGCGGAACGTGGAATTTCACTTCACAGAGTTCTGCACATACAAGGACGGGTCGAAAGTAGCCAAGGCAGTGTTTCACAACTCCGGCTCAAGGGATACCTACGGCGTGTTCCGGGAATCGAGGACAAGCGTCGCCCTGATGGGTTTGGACGAAGCGAAACAACACTGGATGCATTTCCTTCCTCCTACATATGAGAACAGAACGATCGAAGAATGTGAATTGTGGCTCGCTGGCGGAGAGGAAGGAGACGAAATCGTATTCTGAAAAGGAGGTGGTTCGGGATGCAAGGAATTATGACAGAAACCAGAGGAATACTTTCAGTGTCAGCTTCGGTTTTTGGTGAAAGTAATCGTTTCAATGAGTTCATTTCGGTTCAAGGACGCGTATCATACGGACGGTCCAGACCATGAGCACAAGGGGAATGGTGGTCGTTCAGAGGTGCACGAACTGCGCCTACGAACTCTACTACAGGCATTATGATACATACCCCCAGGCTCTTGGCGTGGAGCTGGTTCGCGCGATGACCAAGGGAAAGAAGATCGAACAGGTGATGCTGGAGGTTGGGGCAACGGCAGAGTCCAAGACGACGAAGAGTCCCGAAGATGCTTTCCTAAAGGTCCAAGGCGACCTTGAATGGATATATTGCATAGAAAATCTTGATCCTGAAGGTTGCATCACAAGCAGAACCTCGCTGGAAATCTACAAGACGAGCTGCCCATACTTCTGGTTCAAAGGAGATGGGAATGCGATAGACTTTGTCTTCAGAGTCTGGGGATGCTCCGTCGACTACTTTCCGAATGACGTCGAGGCCCAGATGAATCTGTTGGACCTCATGTCTCACGTCGTACTACGAGGTCTTTTCGCCTACGCCAAGGCGAGCGGGGCCCCGGTGAACCTGTAATCCTGAAACAGTCCACTGTTGATGAAAGTTACTCGCAATAGCACTATTCACTCAGGGACCGTGATGAGTCAAATTGGGTATGGATTGCATCGCACTCAACCCGACTTCTGACGAATACGGCGGCTTCCAACTGAACTGCTCCGGCTGGACCTACATGGGGCATCTGATATCCCAATGTGTGTCGAATGCCTCACAGGTCACGAAGGACTGGGCAGGAACGAACGATGGCCAGGAAGTGTCAGAAAAGGATGCAAGAGCGATGGGCGAAGCGCTCCTGAAAGCCTTGAAAGAAGGACGAATCAAGGAGATGAGGGTTAAGGACAAACGGTACACAGGTGGTTACTTCAGCGTAGCATTCGTGGAAGGTTCGGCCATACCGTTTCTCCAATACGATTTCGAAGAGACGGAAGGAAGCCCATACGCCGCTAAGGTGACTCCGATCTTTCCAGTTCCAAATGACCTCAGACCTCTCCAAGAGGGGACGAAGAAGTGGATCGAAAGTTTCGCCATGTTTCTGCTGAACTGCGGTGGCTTCGCACAGTGGTGAAGAGCGCGCGACTCCACTCTTCGTTTTTGTATGACTGACATCAGAGACGTGGTACAACGGATGAATGAGTTGCTGGAGAAGGGCGACATACGAGGTTTCAAGGAACTGGTGAAGGAAAATCGCAAAGAAGCAGTGGTGGCAGCGAACTATGTAAATGCAAAATATAGATATCTGGCGCAATGGATTGCAAGCGCGACGCTGGACAAAACGCAGGAACAAGAACTAAGAAAACAAGACGAATTCCTAGAAGGATAAGACGAGACGATGGGGATGCTTATCCTGACTTTTGACGAAAAGTCGGACTATTCCCTGCAGAAATGCAGGATGATCCTTGCTTCTCAAGCAAGGATTTCCCCCTGATGATCCCGACCTATCCCAGAAGGTAGGCGACGGGTGCTCAACCACTATAATGGTTGGGTTGGTCCACTAGGGACCGAAATGCGCTCCGTTGAAGCGCGCAGGCTAACTCGAACGGGGTGTCTGCGCGTGGAGGGGGCATTGGGGCGGTTGAGCAGACTGGGTTTTCCTCTGCTGGGCACCACTAAATCATTAAACTTATGAATTTCGGTGTTGACCCGAACATTGTGACCTTTTCTCCTGTAGAATTCTGGAATGAACTTGGAGTTGACTATGATGATCTGTCTAAGGATGCGAGCGCCACAGGAGGTCGAGCTGTAACAAGGCTATTTCATAGGTTGGTCGAGAAAGGAGATCAATGGAGAATCGTATTTCGGAACGTCTTAGATTTGCCTTATGACGACATAAAGACTTGCCTCCAAATAATCTATGCTCAGAAAAAGGGAGATTTCATTGATGTCCTTGCAACCCTTGCTCTCGCTAACAAAGTAGGAGAGAGGACCCGTCTGATTGGGGTATTCGAACGCGTCTGTACTGGCCTTCAGGAGTTATTCAGGTCATTTCCAAGCGTAGACTTGGCTGTAATGGTATTCTGTATCTACCATGTAAATCCAGAGGAGGTAAGAAATTGGTATTATGAATGCCTAATCGAGTCAAAGGAGGGAAAGAGATTCCGCTCAAGAAATCGCATAGAGCAATATGGAGCAACGACACATGAGGACATCAAAAGGCTCATGGATGAATGGCAACTTGGCAAGGGTCGGAAGGGCACTCTTCACCTTTGGTGGAGTAAGTACGAAGCAGACATACTCAAAATGGCGTTTAGGAAACAACGAAAGGGAACAACTCCATTGCAACTTCTTCACAAGAATGAATTCATTCGAACAGCAAGCCAATCCTATCTCGTGTTTTATGATAACTTGAACGAATTGGAAATAATCTCGAATCGAGTAACCAAGGAGCAACGAGAATTGGCCGAGTTCATAGCCAAGAAACTCTCGGGGGTGACTGTAGCCTACGAGGAGATTTTCCGTGAGCAGTCTATTCCCGAATTCGCGAACTTTCTAGACCAATTGGCTAGCGGGCAAATGAATGATATCATTCTTACGGAGGTGCACAGAAGGAATGCCCCATTGAGAGGATCGCCGCTGCTTAGCCTGCTTTCCGAAAGTGGCGAATCGATAGCCGACGCCTTGAATGATCTCGAATCAAAACGAGTTCCGATCTTGGATTCCCCCCAGGACATCGTGAAAATAGGAGTCATAATATCAGGCGTCAAGTTCTTTATCAAAGTGTGGACGAACAGGAAAGGAAATGTGGAGTTCGGGATAGATCGAAGATATCACTCGCCAGGCCAGATGTCGCTTCTTGGGCGCCTCTTCGGAGCGTAATGAATTTGGAACCAATTCGATGGGTCAAACTTAGAAAGGGCTACTCGATCTCGGAGGATAACAAGAGGGCGGTCGAGCAGTTGCTAGCTCTCCAGAAAAGAGGAGTGATTCGTGTACAGAACCTCTCCTATGTACGATGCAAGCATTGCGGGTCTGCAATTTTGGTGCCCAGTACTGCAATCGAAGAGGATAGATTGCCCTGCGGAACATGTGGAAAAAAACGAGTCATTACTTCAAAGTCGATCATCAAGGAAATGCAGGTAAGCGACATTGACTATGACCGGTTATCTTCAATCCTTGGCTCATACCTGTCAGACATGCTGGGTTCTCAGTATGTCGAATTCGATGGAATACGAAGAGTATGGTTTTGCACCATTGAGGGTAAGAGAATACCTGTCTTTATGGATAATTGGTCGAACTTCAATTTTTTCCTGCCCCCCGAAGGTGCGGGGGCATGGTTGTGTATCACTACAGATTATGAGACGAATAGAAATGCGTTAAATTCTCTTGACCGCAAGAAAATCATCGATATTGTCGAAGTTTTGGAGACAGAAGGGAAAGTGCTGAAGATTATCCATGAGGTAGGATTGGACTACGACCAGGTTCCGTCATTTGAACAAGAATCTCGCTTTGATGCTCTTCTGAAGGAGCTGTCTTATGACGAGTTTGAAACTTTGGTTACCCGCTTTCTTGACAGACTAAAGGGGAACAAGAGTGGGCTTGGAAAATATTACCGCTTCTTGTCACAATATGAAGATACGTTTGTGAATACGAAGTATGTAAAGGGAGGAGGTCCTGGCTTGCCCGATTTTCTTAGTTTCAATCTAAAGAACTATATCGAGAGTGGTCTCGCGCCAGATAGAATAGGTGAATGCAAGATGTATTTAAAAAGCAGAATCAAGATCGAAGACTACAACGAGGCAGTGAGCATGGCCCAACATCATGGCGGTGAATTCTTGATGGTTGCTTCCACGAACGATGTCGCTCCTAGTGTTTGGCATAATATACATGAAGCCCGGAAAGGTGTACGATACCCTCAAGTGCTGTTCGATAAGGACACACTCCTGTTGTTGTCGAATGTCTCAGGAGAAGACCTGACCCTTCAAGCCGATTGATTGTGCAGAGTATAATGCCAAGAAGACAGTCCGATATGCTCTTGTAATTTGATTTGTGGACCAAAAGACCTCGGCATTACAACTAGCAATGCGTACTGTCAACTTGACCATTTGACTGATATTTTCTTGGAACACAGTTTAAGAACATGCTTACTCACTGGAAGAATTGTTTCGGAGACATAACAGATATGGTTGCCCATATTCCCCAAAAAGACTGGGAAGAAAGTTACGTTGGACCATCGAAGTGCGATGAAAGAAGACTTCATAGAGAGAAGGAAGTAGATGATGCGTGGAACAATCTTGGACTTCAAAAGTTCAACCCGGAGAACATCGTCAAGCTCAATCCTGCTCTTGATTTATTCAGAGAAGCTTGCTCCTGCTACCAAAATGGCGCCTTCTTAGCTTCGGCCATAATGTGCGGAGTCTCGGTCGAATCCGCTCTCTACCTATTGGTAAGCAGAGCTAAGAAAAATCCAGCAACAATGGCTGAAGAAATTGATTTTAGCTAAATGCACAAAAAATGGAGTGAAATATTCTCGGAAGGGAAAAACATGAATATTGTTAATCACCAAACGGAAGTGAAGATCAAAGTGGTACGCGAATTAAGGCACTTCGGAGTTCATTATTCACAGAGGTTTGATAAGGAGCTGATTGAAATCACAAGAAAGATCTTGCAGCCAAGCGATTTGAGAGGGTGGATAACAAAGGCTGACGCCAGTCAGTCCTTAATGTTGTCTGCCAGCATTCTGAACCACTTCATTTCCACCGCCGAGACACAAGCATCATCCGCAAGCTAGGATGCAGGCCGTTGCGGGTTTTCCTCCTACTTTGCCTAAAAAAATTTTTGAATAATTAGGATGTAAGACAATGTCTGACTTGGTTCAATGGTTGATACTGATTTAACGGCACTCCGACCGGTATCGTTGCAGGACTTCACAGCTTATGCGCTCTTCTCGGGGACCTTCTTTCCTTTCTTGGCCTTCTTCTCCGGCATCGAAGAGTGGTCCAACGATTCAGACTAAAATAAGTTTCAGTTTCGATTGGACTTTAATCTCAAGAATCATTGTCGAGGAGGTTACTACCTTCCCCCTTTATTACGGAGGTTCTGAAATGGCAGATCGGACATTCCTTATTCTCAAGCTTGTCGGAGGATGTGATCTGAAACGTTTTGTAATGTAATTTGCTCTGTATCTCCCCTCACATTTGTCTCCAAAAATGAGAGCTCCTATCAAATCGTCAGGGTTTACAAATTTGATTGCACCTTTATCACATGCCAGCTCAAAAGAACGGCTTTGTGACAGAGCGATGAACAGCCAGATTGCGAAGATTCCTGAAGCACCTGCATCGAGCGTTAGTGGATAGCTCACCAGCGAGTTAAAACCAAGGAGCATAAGAAGTGGTGACTTTGTGAGTAGGACCCACCAAGCGATTACAGAAAGTAAGGTCCCCAGGAAAAACCTTACTATTATTCGCCAACTCGTTCTCAGTTGAACGTGCATAAATTCGTGTGCTGCAGCAGCCAGAAATTGTTTATTCGGTACTTTGTTCTTAAAGTCAGTCTGGAAAAAGATGATGTTTCCGAAAGTTTGTGCCTTGAATGCGTGTACCGTGCAATAGTACCTCTGGTTAGGGTCTTTGGGTAGTCGTTGAAGGACTTGCATCTGAGCGGCCAACCTGTCGAGTTCCTCAGAGGCGAATGGTGTCGCCCGAAATAGCCTGACAGCAAAATCCGAAGCCAGACGGGAAAGCGAAATCAAAAGGCACCTCCGACTTTTATACTTCCATCCGCGCCGAACAAAAATACGACAAAACACAATTTGTCAAGATTTGCTCTTATCGAATCCGCTAATCGATTGTCTTGAGAATCATCTGGAAGGGCAATCCCTACGGCGACATTTTCATTCTGGCGTTTGGAAAGATATTGAATCAACTTCAACAAGACGCTCGCCAAAGTGATTCTCTTTCTGACTCGAGGTGAATTCCCTTCCATGCAGCTTTGAGCCCATTTTGGAGCTCGTCTCCCCTTCCGCTTCAATGAGCAGTAATCTTCCGGTTGGTGAACGCGCACTGACATCAATCCCATGTTGAATGATGTCGGCTTTCTTGATGATGTTGTTGTAGCCATTCTCTTCTAAGTACTTGATAGCGAGTGTAAAGACATTACTTTCAGTAAGCATGTCTCCTATCTCCTCAAATGGCCATTAGGAATCTCCATTGCCCATCCTTCGACGCGTAATCCTCAAATATATCATCTACTTGATTAAAGGTATGATTTATGTTGTGAGAGCAGGGGAGCACGGCCGGCTGTTTTCTGAATTCCAGAAAAAGAATGTGGTGGCTATAGGGTGGAACTCCGTAGGCGATCTTTCGAATGTCTCTTCGCTAAACGAAATCAAGGCCCTGTTGAGGAAGGCGTTCCCTCGCCACGTCTTGATTCCAAATTTGGAGGTACGCTGAAGAAGGGATTTCGGAGGTAATCATGCACACTTCTAATCTGCTATTTTGGATTGTGGAAAACGATAATCCGATCGAGCGAAATCGCTCTGCAGACTATATCATGGACTCGGCGATAAACTATTACAATTATGATAATCCTCATTTACCATACACAGCTGGACAGTTATTCCTGGATAACGGAGCCTACACAGCCGCCAGCCAAAATCTCAATTTGGAAGTCGACAGAATCGTGGCAGTACAAGAAGCTATTTGGCCAAATAAGACGATTCCACTCGACTATCCTTTGCGTCCCGGGATGGGCCTATCCGCCATAAAGAAGAATTGGGGTAACACAAAGAGAAATATAATGTACTGGCAGGAAAACACACGTCTTAGCAAAAGGCTCGTTGCACCTTTGCATGCATGGGATAAAGAGTCTTTAAAACGGAACATAGGATGGTTACAGAAGTATGCTGACACAGACTTGTTAGCAGTAGGGAGCTTGGTGAATTACAACGAATTTGGAGGATATTTTGGGGATCGCCAACCCCGAAGAGAAACTATTGATTTGCTAACACTTGCTGTCCAAACCATTAATAAAGAAAGCGACTTCAAGGTACACCTTATGGGCTTTGGTGCATCGCCTTTGACTCTTCACTTGGCCTACTATATGGGCGCTTACAGCACGGACTCCTCAGGATACAGAAGGAAGGCTGCTTATGGTAAAATAGTGCTTCCTGGGAGTGGCGAGAGATACGCAGGAAACTCGTCTGCTACCTTCGGATTAACCATGTACACACACAGAGACTTGGATTTGCTAAGCGAATGCCGATGTCAAATCTGCAGAGCCAACCCTGATGTCCTCTGGTCGAGTTGGCGCGCGCGTGCAGCGCATAATGAATTTGTTATGAAGCTCGAGGCTGCTAGAGCTGACGCGTTACTTGCTCAAGGAAGAGACGCATATGCTCTTTACTTGGAAGACGTTTTCTCGCGTTCTTCCTTACGATATTTGTGGAAACACACCAAGGAAAGGGTGAGGTACCATCGGATTTCAGAGTACTTGGTTGGAAGATGATTCTTTGGTGGAAACTGAAATCCCGAACGTGAAATCTTTTCAAAGCATATTAAATGCCCTTGCCAAGCTAACAGAGAAGGCTGTATTTCACTTTACCGCAAGAGGGCTGAATATCAGTGGTGTTGATGAAAATGATATGAGCTATTTGGAAATCACCTTAAGTCCATCATACTTCATAAGTTATTCTCACAAGACTGATCTGATGTTTACCATCGAGACAAAGAAATTGAACAGAGTGGCCCAACTTTTATCTTCAAAAGAAAAGCTATTTCTTTCTGCAGGAAACCAAGGACTCACGATTCGAACTTTAGGGCATTGGAACAGTAATTTTAGATTCGTTGCATCCGACAATAGTTTTGAAAAGCCAAGTGAAATCAAGGAATTGGATTACACGGTGCACTTCTCGCTTCCGGCTAGCCAGCTTTTTGCCGAAATCAAGAAAGCTTCTGCCATATCTGAAGAAATCACTCTAGGAGCTATTGGCGATGACTTTGTGATTAGCAGTTCAAGCGGGACCTACGAGTTTGAAACCAAACGTCGTGGTGTTAAGTACAATAGCGAAAACGAGATAAAACCATGCAAAGTCACAATCAAATCGGAACCCATTATTTGTATGAACAATCTTGTAGGAGAGGACGATTTAGTTGAGCTTTCATTTGCCGAGGGAATGCCACTTAGAATTATATTGAACCGAGCGAAATTAATACGAATAGTCATACACTTGGTGAGTAGTCGTGCGATGGAATCACTTGAAAGGAAATTCGAGGCGGATTCTCTCCCATCGTTCCCAACCACAAGGTTCTTCCCGTTTCTGAGCTATGTTTCAAGCATTCCGAAAGGTATCTCTCAAAATGAACTCACGTCAACTCCATTCGAAACGGAAGGACTGAATTACTCGAAGATAGCTATCTCTCTCGGTTTCGCAGAACGAATCTCGGGCACGCTAAAACTTACGAGGTTCGGAAATAACTTTCTGGACTTATACCATCAAAACGAATCACATGCGAAGCTCATGCTTCATGAAATAGCAGAAAAGCGTTGTGTGGCTTACCGGCTTGTTACTAGAGAGTTAATGAAGCGGCCTATGACGTTAGAGGCGCTCGTCGATCAACTTGATGCTCAAAAACTCAATAATATGTTGGAGGACATTGACAGGACAGACTTGGCTATCATGCTCGGTTTAGCTACGTGGTGCGGCGCAATCAACCGAAAACTGTCATTATACTACTTCGGTACACCGTTCAGAATTGTGGGTGATTAATGTGACTCTTGAAGGGCAAAATACTTCGGTGGCACACTTCTACAATCTTGCCGAGATTCCCTTTGAGCCAACTGGTGCTGCGACGGAAAAGTATCCATATGTTGCGCCGAAGAAGTTCAGTGTTATCGAAGAAAAAATGGATGAAGTTGTCAATGAGAAGAAACTGTACGTTGTTCTTCTCAGAGCTCCCCAAGGTGGGGGCAAAACCGCAACAGCATCTGAACTGAAACGAAGGGTTGAAGCGAAGAAGTACGTCGGCGGAAAAGCCGTGGCGATAGTTAATAGGCTACTTGACCTTGATTTCGCACACTATGCCTCAGACTTCATTGAGCAAACGATACCACTGCTTCCCGAGTTCAAATGGGGGAAGTACGAAGGGAAGACCTCTCCTGGCGAACTCAAGAACGCCACGGTTTCTGCGCTCAAAAGGTTGGCCATAGATTACAAGTTGGTTGTTTGGGTAATAGATGAATTCGATATCTTGGTAGACTATCCCAAGGAGAAGCAAAGTCAATTTCTTCAGATACTTCGAGAAATCATTGATGAACTCTCTAATGAAAGGCTTCCAATCCTATTCATCATGTCTCACACGGAGAAATCCTCAAAGGAGTTCGAGAAACACCTCCGGGATATCCATGGTCCGCTTCAAAGCCGCGTTGTAACTGCCCTGGACATTGGCTATTCTTACAGCGAAGTCAAGGCCATAGTCGCAGCGAGGCTGCGCTCTGTTCGCAAAGATGAACAACCCTATAATTCTATCGAGCCATTCACAGAGGACTCATTGAAGGAACTGTACAACCTTGTACTCGCGACTGGTGGGACCGGAGAGCTCAACGACTTTAGATTGTTCGAGCGTTGCTGTTACTTTTCCATTCTCGAAGGAGTCCACAAAGGACAGAAACAGATTCTAAAAGATACGGTGCAAGAAGAATTCCAAAACCAATTGAAGCTGTGGGCAAAACCTGAACCTGACGAAAAACTATCTCTCCCACTGCGTTCGGACAGAAACAATATCCTTGCAGGGACTCTGATGATGCGTAATGAGGCAATACTAAAGGGGTTGCTGAAGGGACTAAAGCTCACGGAAGACCAAATAAGCGAGCTTCTCGATGTAAAGACACGCGATCTAGGAGATTTGGCAGGGCATGTGCATGTCGGCGCCTTGCAATGCAGCGCCCACCATAAACCGACCGATAAGTGGGTTTCAATTGCATGGGTTCTCGCTGCGAAAGAAGAAGGACTGATACTTCCTGATGATATTATGGAGATTAACGCGACGGCCGGAACGATTCGGGGTGAGGCCACGAGCTACGTGAACTTGTTGATAGTGAGTTATGTTTCGGAGTTCGACTTGGATACTTCTCAGATGACGAATGCGGACCAAGTAATTCGAATATCATCGGACACCGCACGGGATTTGACTGGACTTGGTTTGGAGTCTGCCACCAAGGAGGACACAGATCTACTTCGGAAGAGTTTTGATTCCGAAATTGCCGTAGTGGTAAGACACATCTTGGAAATTAGTACTAGGGACATTACAAAGGATGTTACCGAAAGCGTTCAGCATCTTGCCATAACACTGAATTTGATCCACTCTGCTGGTTCAAAGTTAACGAAAGAATCACTCAAAGACGAAAACAAGAAGCTATTTCGTTCTGGCAGAGTCCAAGATAGAAATATCACCGACTTGATTTCACTTGGGTTTGCGAGGGAGGAAGGGACGCAGATAGTTCCTACTGTACCTAAAGCGCTATACTATCTTGATCAGCTACTGCGCAAAGAAGGCCCCTTAAAGCCCGAAGCAGTCCAAAAACAGTTCGGGCAAAACTCCGAGGCAGTTATCGGCATATCTAAGAAGCTAGGTTTGGTGAATATCGATGATAATGGGGTAATCAGTCGCGCACAAATAGACAAAGACCTTGATGAACTTATCAGTTCAACAAAGGCTATCCTTTCTTCCGATGCCAAAAAGACCTTGGACGGGGAAGAGGCAGACTTGATTGTCAAAGCCGTCGATAAAACGAGTTCAGACTCGATAACTGGAAACATTGTGAGATCAGCTGCTCACTTGTTGCTCCCTCAATTTAGACAAAACTTGGGGAAACTCTCAAGCCCAGCTACCGCAGAAAAAAAAACAGTTGAGCCTTCGATTCCTCAATCTAGCACGAAACCAACTCCTCCAACCACTGTCGTTCGAGACACTCTGAAGTACGACCCAACAATGTTCGAGAAAGCAGTAATCACCATTATCGAGGGCAGGGGTCAACCCGTAACGCTTGATGAACTGAAGCAGGAGCTCGCTGGGTTAGGATTTTCGTACGATATCAATCCAAAGATACTCGGCATGATCATACAGAACAAATTAAAACTGGCGGCTTGATAAAATCTTTGCAGCGCCTAAGAGTTGACAAATATCGGAAATTTCCACGGGCTTATGATTTAGGGAATGTAGGGCGATACCTCGAAGTCTTGCACGATTGCCCGATACCCCTAAGGGAAATCGAAGGGAGAAAATTGCAATTATCGCTGGCGCATGGAAAGATTGCCCGCGAAACGGGGAGTCAAATCCTTCAGTGGAAGAGAAAAAAAGGCTTAGAGAATGCTGACGAAAGCGAGTATCGGTACCTCCTACGGGACTTGGCTATCGTAGATGAGCGTAATCTAAGCGACGAATTTGAGAAGGATTTGCCAATCGGTGGAGACGGTCCACCCATTGGAGCCTTGGTTTCCCACTCGTCCAAAGGCCGACTGTACTATCTTAACGATTTGGGCGAGAAGTTATATCAATATTACAGTAGCGACAGGCCAGCATATCAATCAATGCTTTTCTGGTTAATCTTACGTAACCAATCGTATTTACCGTTGATTCAGCAAGTGATCCTTGATAGGGAAAGCTATCATGGGAGAGACCTAAGAGAAGTAATGCAGACAAGTGATTCAACCAGTGTTAATTGTGCTTTACAATGGTTGAGATACTTCGGCATTGCCAAGTGCAGTCGGCCAAGTCAACGAGATGGGGATTCAAAAGCCCACCGGTCTAGCTGCAAACTAGGGGTTGGGACTCTCGGTTCCTACTTGTTGGCCGCTACCATTCTTGAGATCAATCAGTTCTATCGAAAGGGAGTGGATTATTACATTAAGGAGATCGAAGAACAATTGAATGAAACTTTCTCTCTTAATCCATCATCAATCGATTTCGTCGCAGCAGTAGAGACGATTTTTCGGTATTGTCAACCTGTCGTCGAAGGATACGCTTCAAGCAGAGGAGACATCACCTTTCCTAATTTCCCCAAGATTTCGATTGTTAGGTTCGAAGACAAAATCCCCCTTTCAATCTTAATGAGAGTATCAAGGATAAATCTTCTCCGGCTAACGAAATATGCGAGGACAAACACATGAGTGCATCTAGCGAGCAAGAAAACGAGGTATTGCGCAGTATCGAAGAGATTGAAGCCCAGAATACACGATTGGGTCGTTACGACTTCATTTCGGAAAGTTCTTTATCGCAAGCAACTGGGATAGAACCCGGCAGGCTCTCAGAGATACTTACTTCGCTGCAGACCAGAAGAATGGTGATTTGGGACAAATCTACAGGAGTTCGAAGCAGAACTGGGCATATATTATTTGCCCTTCTCAATTCAGAAGCAAGAAGTAGAACTCAGCCGGCGTTACGAAATGTCTCCGACCTGAAATACATCAGGTATGTCAAACAGATTCCAAAATACGCTATTGAGCTTAGTGACTCTGTAACGAACATCAAGCTTGACGAAATTTTACACTTCAGCCGGCTAGAGGCTCAATCAGGTGCTGTGGTCACAACCGCGCTGTCCGCAATTGCCAGTAGGTACCCGAGAATCAGCCAGTTCCAGCTGAATTCGACCGTCCATATACTGCAAATGCTCATCCACTCCCAAGATGATTCTGGTCTGGTGCTTGTGGCGGATACCGGAGGAGGTAAGTCTCTCGCATATCAGCTCCCTCTTCTTCTTTGGATTTTTACCAAGAAAGTAGATGCATATATACACAAGAAGCGACATGTCAATTGCTCAGCCCTACTGGTATTCCCAAGAAATGTTCTAGCTCAGGACCAAGCAGAGGATCTCGCCTCTCTTGGTCAAATCATCGACGAACGTTTTGACAGACTGCCCCTCCCTTCGGAGTTCAAAGACTTCCTTAAGCTACGCGTGAAGAGAGACTACGGCAGCGGAACGAAAGATCTGCAGACAAGACTTGCAGAGGTGTACGAAAGCGATCCTGACATCATCATTACGAATACGGAAGCTATGAAGAAGCGTTTGATGAATCCCATTTCTCACAAGGTGTATCGTGAAGGTGTTGACTTGGTCCTTTACGACGAGGTTCACCTTTACAGTGGCTTGCACGGAGCGTTCGTCGCGGGGTTGAACGCCAGGTTAAGAACCGTGTTGCCCCGTTCACCGGCGTTCGTTGGCATGTCGGCCACCATCGCAAGGCCGGAGAAACATTGCCAGAAGTTATTCTCAATTCAGATAAGACCGACGAAGATTAGCGATCGGGAAGACATCCTCGAGAAGAAAGTCATCGAACATCATGTTGCATTAAGACCGAGACCCGGAAGACCACCACTCGGTGTGGCGATTGATGCGACTTCTTGTTTGCTTCACAACCGTCGTGATGGCATTTCGGGTTCAAGGAGTGCATTAGTAGAAGAAAGGCCCAAAAGTATTAGCTTTTCAGATTCACTTGACACAACTTCTAGGTGGACTTACGATCAAAACGACGCTGAATTCTTTGAGCCAAGAACGGTCCCGTTGACAGATTTCAGGAGGGGCTACCCTTCATTTTTCAGACCTGCCGCCAAGCAGGGCGTTAATCCCTACTTTGGGGAGCATTGCGTCTCCTGCCATGAAGGTCGGGAAGTAATCTGCTCTAATTGTGAGCACTATCTTAGGGGAGGGTGTTGGTGGTTTTCCCAAGACAGTGGCGACCCAGGATCGTGGATTCGCGTTTCCGGTGATCTCTACGTGCCAGATGATTGTGTCAGGTCGAAACGGCTGACCGCCCAAGAGGTCCAATCTGAACGTGGAGGCAACGTCTACGACCTCTTCACGATAAGCGGAGTACATGCCGGCTCGAACTTCGTACGGGTGGATTTACCAGGCGACAACATCATTGCTACTGGAGTATTGGAAGTGGGAGTGGATTTTAGGGGCATAAAAGAGATTATCATGTCTGGTGAAATACAGTCTCCAGCGAACTACAAGCAGAAGTCAGGAAGAGGTGCCAGGGAAGGAAACATGGAGGATGGACTGTTCGTGCTGACAATAGTGCCACAATTACCTCTGGCGAATTTTTACTATCGGCACTTTTACCGCTTAGTAAACCCAACTCTAACGCCGGTTCCACTAGAGCCATCGAACCCTGATGCGGTAGCATCTCATGCCTTCGCAAGTGTGCTGGACTACTTGGCCATGCAAGGTATCGACATCTTCAATATCATTGGGATCAAGGTTGACGAACACGCTTTAGAAGCACAGTTCGACCGGGCGCTCGAGTTCATTCGCAGCGAAAGAGGAAACATAGAGGCCCACGTGATGAGGTTTCTTAGGATTGTCGATTCGAGCGATAAATCGATTGCCTCGGAAGCCGTCAATCACGTAGAGAGGCTCCTCTTTGATCTATCTGAGAAGGTGACTTTGGAAGGAGAAACGCGGAAATTCGTAACTTGGGTATTTGTTGGCGCACGTGACGGGCACATTATGAACGCGCTCGAGGAGAAAGTGAGAGGCGAATATGACAGTCTGCAGGGATCCGTCGAGACCACCCTCAGAACGGAACGACAATTCAGGGAAAGTCTCACCAAGCTACAAGACTATCTGAATGACCTGGGTGGTGATTATTCTGCTATGTCTGCCAAACTCCGAAGAGAGTGAATCAACCCATGAATAGCGACCAATTGTCGGAAATGCAGCAGTTTCTAAATGAGCTAAAAACCAAGATCAGGGTAGATTCGAATATCTCAATAGAGAAAGTTGGGGACTTGTTCGAGAGTATTCGTAACTTGGAGTCCGCTATCAGCGAGTACCGGACCGCAATTTCGCAAGATGTCACACCAGATCTTGCCACTGTTGAGAGGCTTCGTCGAAAGTTGACTTTGATAGGTGCTATTCAAAGCATCCAGAACCCATCATATTTTGATGAGTTTGCATCTACCTTGGCTGAGCATCCGTACTCACTCCCAAAGGCTCTCTTCGATCCTCAAGGTAGGGAAATGGTAACGATAGATTTCCCCGGCAGTCGATCGGATCAACAATTCCACAAGGTGAGAATGGACCTTGCACTGGGAATGCTTTACCCGGGATCGTTCACTTACAGATATGGACAGCCGATAAAGGTGGAAACAGGTCGCTTCTCACAAAGATTCATAGCAAACCTTAGAATGCACACACTTAGCCCTGATCCAATATTCAAGATGAAGAGAGATGGCAGAATAATTGACGTTTACAAGCCCATCAGACTCAGAACAATGCAGGTCGTCGATAGAAACCCATTCATATGCAGGAACTGTCTCTCGATTTCTGGCCTGGATGAAGGCTGCTCGCATGCGCCTCGGATAAAACAACCTCGAAAACTTCCGTCTTCATCAGCGGTTACAGCAAATCAAGAGCTAGAAAGGCAAACAGAAGGCTCTGTGGCGCTCAGGGCTCCACTGAGCACCGTTATCACTTCAGTCAGTTTCTTGGAGAGATTCAAGGTCGGTCAAGCAGTGCTTGGTTTCGAGAGATCTGCCTTCAGACATGTCACCATCGTGGACTACGATCCTCCAATAGGCATGATCTTGGAAACGAAAGGAGTGGCCTTCGCCATCAACATACCTCCCGGTGTACTGGACCACCTCAGCAATATACCAATCCTGGTTCGGGACGTTCTGGCACAGTTACTAGCACACAAGTTGATAGATTCATTCTCTAGAAATGGAATGCCAAGCTACTATCTCGAACCAATCCTTTCTGGGGTGATTTCTTCCTTGGGAATGGGGCAAGGCTCAAAGGACGTGACATCGGTTCTAAACACATTCTCATCAAGCAGCTGGGTCGAGAATGCGATTCAGGCCACCTTGGCCGAGGGTGCCAATTACTACGAACGCTTTGATGTTCAAGAGCGTAGGTTACGAAGCCTATTCGAGTTACTCTCGCAGCAATCGATTGAATTACAGACTATAAAAAACGAGATCAAGAACAGGCTCCTCCATTCGCTGGCGCACAACTTGTTAATCGCAGGATGCGTCACTGCGGGTTGCCTCCCATCCGATCTCGAATATCTGATATCTGACAACGAAATAGTGCTGTTCGATTCGGTGGATGGAGGAAACGGTTCCTCAGCGATGATTTTTGATTTCATCAGCTCAAGAGACTCATTCAGTCTGACTGATGTAGAAGAGCCAACAAAAGAGCGAACTTTCAGGCCAAAATACTTCGATGAGGCATTCGCTGAGTTGATGTTACCATGCCAACAAGGGGTATCCGAAAGGATTTTCCACCGCCAACTGCCCGTTCCTACACACCAAGAAATCAGCAGACGAATAACAGCGCTTGAAAGACAACGGCAAGCCTATTCAGATGCCTACAAACAAATTTCGCAGATTGGGGTTGAAAACTGCTTCATCGCTTCGCTAGGATTCCATCTTCCGTTGGAGCTAGGAATGGATGTTCAAGCGGCGGAGAGATTCAAGGAGTCTGCAAGTGTTTGCCTCCATGGTTGCCCAGACTGCTTGGTTCTGGGAAATCGGTGCGAAGAAGGCGGATTCATGGAGAAGTTCAGCTTGAGTAAGGCTGCATTAGACGAGTATTTCCGATACATGACGAAATCTTATGTGCTTGATTACCGAGCGGAAGATTCGGTCATTGATTCTACTCTGAACACTCAAGGAGTCGCGATTCTCAGCATGCAGCTTACTCGCCCGGCAGAAGAAGGGTCTACCGATAAATTAGATGCGCGCATTGCAGAATTTCGGGGGAGAAGATTGGGAGAACGATTCATCAAATTCGCGGGCTTCTGGGTCGATTCCCCGATCACGAGTAACGATGTCCGATACAGTGCCCTGTTGGTGCTTGTCTAATGGTTCATGTTACAGAAGAGAATGTTGAGATAATAGATGTTGACCTACTGATTCAAGAGTGTCTAAGAGCCAGCGAAGGAAAAGAGGCCTTCGCATATATTATTTCTCCATTCATTTCAGATTTTATACTTTCGCCTTCATGGCTTTCGTTTGTTAGTAACATAATCGAGGTTGCTGACATCGATAGCTATGTGGATCTTGTCGGCTTGCTGCGTCATCATGGGGTCGATGTTAGAGTCGTTACTAGGTCTCCAGCGGACCTTCGCACAACAACCATTTCACGTAAATTTATAGATAAGCAAGAAAGAACACTTGCACAGCTGGCTAAGATGGGTTGCGAAATTAGGACGAATGCATCCTTACACGCAAAGGCGACATTGACCAGCGGGGGCGTTCTCGCAGGGTCCTTTAACCTTACGCAGTCTGGCAGGTCTTTGAACCTTGAAGCAGGCTTCTACTTTCCAAACACTTTTGGGATAGAGAAGAGGGAGTATGAGGATAAGCTAGAATGGGCGCAACGATTATTCTCCGAGTCTGTTCCGGTCAACAACTCTCGTCTAAGATGATCTCCGAGTTGTTCATAATATGACGAACTTTGATACCGGCTGGGCCAGCATTAAGTTCTATGCATAGGGTATTTCCGATGACATAGTAACTTGACAAAGCGTTCAACTGGACTACTGCCCCAATTATTATAGTCGAGTCCCCCCCCGTCTCGAACCCTTGAGTTGACTATCAACCGGGTGGGGAATCTCTTTCTCCAAAAGAGTGACGAATTTATACTCAGATGGTAAGACCATGGAGGTATGATGAAACCCGGATGGTCTCGGTTCGGAATGACGGAATATATTGGAAGCCGGACCCACCCCTACCGAGGGGTGGGTCCCACCGGGCCCGCAACCATTTGGGTGCATAAACAGGGTGCCGTTATGGGAGCAACGTTCAGCGTATAACTGTGAACCCACAAACTGAGTTTTTCTGTGCCATAAGGTCTCCAGTTACTAGGGAGAAATACGGAAAGAAGCTGAATCTTTCCTGAAGCATATGGGAATTGAAGGATTAAAGTTCGAAGAAAGAGCTAGAAACTTCACGAAAAAGGCTAGGGACACGCAATGGACGACCATGATAATAAACGACTACTTGAGGTCCCAGAGGGAGAGGGCAGAAAATAAGGAGATAGCAGACTCGTCTGTACCTAGCTATTACGGGCCGATTAAGCTCTTTCTCAAAATGAACGATATAATATTGAACTGGAAGAAGATATCAAGGAGAATACCTAGAGGTAGTAGCCATGCAAAAGACAAGACACCAACCAAGGATGAGATAAGGAAAATACTAACCTATCCGGATAGGAGGATGAAGCCTATCGTGCTAATTGTAGTATCTTCAAGAATAAGGGTTGGTGCACCGGATTACCTGAACCTTGAAGACATAGTCCCTGTCGAGAGGGAGAGAAGGGTAATAGCACCTAAGATGACATTCTACAGGAGACCAATGATGTGTATGAAACCTTCATCTCACCAGACGCCTACGGTGCGCTCCAGGAATACATCGACTTCAGGAAGTCGAAAAATTGTGCACCATAAATATATGAATAGCTTTAGCAAACAAACAGACTCGGCGGATGCACCGAAAGTCGTATGAGCATACTGTAGATAGTGCGACTTTTCAAAACATCACCTTTAAAATCGATTTTTGGTAATGTTGCTGATTCTGCAAAATATGGTGAACGTGCGATTGCTGATTGTGAAGGGTCGAGGTGAGGATAAAATTAGACTGAAATGCGTGTGCTGTCAGACTGGTATTGCTAAATGTGTCAGTTAGCCCGTCCGTTAGGTTTCAGTGGTCACGTCTATCTTACTCCATGTCGGCTGTTTTCCCTGAACATGCTAGCATAACAAGCGCCAAAATCCCAAGAACTGCACCAACAATCATACCCAAGACCTCAACAACATCAGCCAAGCAAGAACAAAGAGAGGTTGATAGAAGAGGTAATCGAGAAAGTATTTGTGTGAGTTAGTTGGGAACCGACATCTGTTATTTCATTTAGGACATGATAGTCGATGAAAACAGGAGCATTAACTGTAGATATTGGAATTATGCTGCGATTTTGCATATGATCTTACCCGATCTCTGCTAGTCTTACCCACGTTTTCATCATTCCCACAACCAAAGAAATAACCACAGCGACCTTCCTGTCCCTATCCTGGTAGTTTTATAAGTTGATTGAATCCCTTTACTAGTTTTTTGCGGAGCTCCTCCCCAGAATTTGCATGAATAAGTTTTTCTCCATTAATTGTCGGAGGATTTTTAGGAAAGACAGTTCTATCCCTTTTCCCTATTTCGCAGAAAAACTTGTTTGATTCATTCCAATTTTTGTAATGCTTTTGAAGAATGTCTGCGCACCCCCTTAGCTGTTCAACAACTTTCGTGTTTCCTCTTGATTTCATCTCAACTAGCAGTATGATGTTTTTCAAACCCACCCTTCTAATCAGCACGTAGTCGCACCGGGCGTTCGTCCAATGTATTAGATCACTATAACATCCATCGATGCAGTAAATCTCAAAATCATTGTTTAGACAGCTGAGTTCATCAGGACAATTGTTGCATTTTTCTATGGAAGGATCGAAACGAAACGATCACCTGTCTAGAGCGTAAGAAAGATAGACGTTCTCGTCGTAAATCTCTTCGCTTATAGTATTGAATTCTGTAATCGAAATGCCTTCTTGTGAAGGTCGAACCTCTTCGGTTAACGTTCCTTCATCAGGTTGCTTGAAAAGGTAAACTGTACACTTTTCTGGATCAAGTGCTTCTTTGTCATCTATATCGAGTTTGGTACGCTTATTCCGTTGCACTTTGCTTGCCACGATAAGGTTGCTCAGCTTGGACAAAAGGTAATCACTATGGGTTGTTAGGATAATGTGCACACCCGCATTAACTAGACGAGCAAGAATCTTTGCCAGTTCTCTTATTGCTGCGGGATGAAGGTGAGCCTCTGGCTCCTCAATAATTAGCAAATCTTTTTTAGATACGTAGTAGCGCAAGAATAGAACTAATGGCGATATTTCTCCTACCGAAGACGCAGCTTGGAGTATGCTTATTTCATGCCCATTGTCAACATATACGAAATCTGCATGTTGTGGTTGGACCTCCTTGACCATGATACGACCACCAATGGTATCCTTTTCGAGTTTATCCGCGATTTTCGATATTTCGTCTTCCTTACCTGCTTTGTGTGCACGGAATCTGCGTTGCAAGTCAGGTATTTGGAGAAGTTTCGAAATGAATTCAGAGTTAGCAGGACTTAGAGGAGGAAGAGACATGCCACGAATTGTCAAGAAAGGAGCCCCTGCAACCAGAGTTGCGGCCAACACTCTATGACTCTGCATTACACCTGCCCTAGACGCAGGCAAATAGTACAATTGTTTGCCGCCCGGAGATAACGGTTCCGCTAGCTCACCCGCCAGTTCTTCAGCTATTACTATATATAATGGCACAGTATGAAATGGCTTTCGCGAACTCCCTCGTGTTCTATTATTCTGAAGTCGTTGGAGAATTCGGTCGAATACTGGTTGAAGGTTGAAAGAAAAACTAGAAAACTCAACATCTCCATTCTTGGAAATCTTAACGTCGAAATTTAGCGAATCCGTTGTCAAGATTATTCGAGCGTAATCGGCTCCCCATTGTATGATCTGGCCAAGGGTCGTTCCCCCGAAGAATCTTGGTAGTTCCTTCTTAATTCCATTAGAAAGTTTCTTTTTCAAATAATTATTAAACTCTTCTTGGATCTTCGGAAAGGCATTATTTTTTAGGAACTGCATAAGTTCCAAGTTCCCCTTTTCCGCACCTTTTCTCATGCTCTCCTTCTCTATTATCTGTTCTTCTATTCGTTGGAGTTCTTCTATTTGTCTGAGGGTAAGAAATCTAAAGGTCAAATATTCATCTGGCACGTGACCCATCGCTGGGCCTACAATCATGTCGTAGATCGCCTTTATCAACAGGGTTGAGTACGATTTGCCTGTGTTGTTTTTCCCAATGAATATGGTCAATGGTCTTAGGGATAATTCAGACTTCCGTATAGGTCCGAAATTCTCCATAGATAATATGAATTTATCAGCCATCGCAAGTAAGTTGATGGCCATACGGTAATAAGGTTTAGGGCAAACCTATCTGTCATGGAAGGCTTTGGCTGATGGCTTAATATTATTATATTGACGATCATTGAGCAGCTCTCAGGAGATGTCTCGCATTGTAGTATGTCTTCTATACGAGTGGTTTCTCCTAAAACTTCATTCACCTACTTCGATCAGGCGATATTCTTCTTGACATTAGAATTGGACAGTACCCTGACTGTAGACCTCATGACCACGGGACCGGGTTCAGAGTCCAACAATTGAGACTAGACCTTTGCTTTTCGCAGAGAGAGCGAGTGCTCTAAAACCTCCAGATCACTATGCTCTTTTTAGACATAGTGAAGCCGGGTTTCCTAGGTATGTTCTTAGGAGCATTCAAGTATGGGATGTACTCGTTCGGTATGTCGCGACAGATCGTAGTTGGGTGACTTTGGCCGTATTTCTTTACTAATTCAACAAAGATGACGTCTGTACGGACCGGCACCTTCCTTACGCAATGAACGCTATTATAATTATTTTGAATCAGCCCCTTGTTGAGCATAACGTTAATATACTTTTTGCTTCGGCTAAGGTACCTCAACGCGATCAGCGTGTTGTCAGGTATTCTTGAATCATTGTCTTGGTAGACTTGTGCATCTATTAGAATTGGTGAGCATAGTGCATCGAACAAAGTCGGACATGGACCTAGGTTTCAATCATTCAAAATTTCTTAAGCAATGTGCGAGGAAAACATACAATCTTCGCCGTTGGCCAGTCATCTTGGACCTGTCCCGCTCTGCAAGGATAGGCTCGAACTCTGGCAATCTTGTAGACTTGATTACACAGCCCAAGTTAACCGGTATCTGAATTTCGTCTGAGGTTAACATAATGCAAAAAAGGACTCTATATTATCCTAGAATATGCCTTCTAAGAAGGTCTCCGATGACGTTCTTACAAAAGACACTCTTCTGATCTATTACCTCTGGAAGACGCGAAAGAAAGATCAAACAATATCAGCAATAGCTGAGAACCTCGGTTACCCTGATGACAGTTCGGTTAACAAGAGGATTAACAAACTCGTCCCAAAGTACCTGTCTAAAAATAGAAGAGATTCTAATGTCAGATTCAAAGTCACTCTCAATGGGAAAAGAAAAATCCTTTATCTTATTCTACCTGAATATATGCTTGCATCGATGATTGTTCTCGCATTCGGGTATGTCTGGTGGGGTATTGAAGGCATGCTGTTTGCGATACCTATACAAGCGCCCTATGTGCTTGTCACGGGGTTGTTTTCAACAGTTATGCTAATTCTAGTCTTCTGGTTATACCGAACCGGCGAAAACCGACTCTGGCAAGGTTACAGACGCTCTCTGCCAGATTGACAGACCAATTCTAATCTGTAACGCTTTAATATCAAACCCGTACATATATTTGCAGATTGGTTCGAATCGGAATAGAAGGTCACCTATTGCAGGTTTGGCTCAACAGCACTAGGTTGCGTATGGCTGGAGAGCTATTAGTATTCTATTTACTTGTAATAACTGTCAATGCCTTAGTATTTAGTTATGGGGTCTTTCATCCTCAATTCTTATACTTCTTCAACGTTTCAAATCGTACTCCATGGGGAATACTTACAGCACCATTCGTGCATTACACGGCTTCTCACTTTGCAGGGAACATGTTGGCTTTAGGAATGTTTGCTATAGTCTCAGCAGGCTTGATTGCCCTCAACCGCATAAATGAAGATAGGTGGTTTGGTTTCATGCTTGGCATTGGTACACTTATTTCGTCATTCATTGGGAATGCTGTGTATTACGTTCTACTTATCATAGCACACGCAGGAGGTTATTCATATGGAGCATCCGGAGTTGTCTATGGATCCATAGCTTGCACGATGGTTATTGCCCTCTTCGGGACCCGCAACTCGTTTGTTATACTAGAGCAAGGATTGCCCAAAATGAGGAAAAAAGGCCAATCATTGAAAGTAATCGTCATGTTCTTGTTCTCTTTTATGATCAATGGCGCATTGGTATCCTGGACATTCCTTGTAGTCTTTACCACGTTACTTCATGATGCAAACTTTTTTGTGGTTGAACCAGGAGTGAACTGGCTAGTGCATTCAATATCATTCGCATCTAGTACTGTGATCACATACTTGATTTATATTTGTCAATCACGAAGGTCGTTTTTGGTGAATCTTAGGCCTACTTAAAGACCACGTGCCGCATATAGTAACTCCACTATAGTGACTTCGCTCCCTTTGACAACTGGCCCACGTAGCACTAAGAGCAAGTAGCAAATCGCGACCCACGACTCTGCGGAATCAATGTTGCTTGTATCATTTATCAACTTTAAAGCAAAAACTCTCGTGATAAGACAGCAAAGCAGGAATTATTCTTGTAATGTCTGCGTTCATAAGCAATAATCGTGCGCTTTCCTGTCGCGTATCTAATTCTGTATTTAATTCGGCTATTCGTGAACATGTATCTGCTAGTTTAACTCCATCACAGCAAGGACACTTGATTGCATCTTTGAAAAAACGGCGCACCGCTCCGCAAGTTGCACAAGTTACGAAATGTGTTATTGTTATATCTACTCATATAAATTTTATGAAATAATTTAGGCTTGACAGTTATTTTGCTGTAGATTTTATATAGCTACAAATATCCGTTTATCAACAGTTAAAAATTTTAAGCTTCAAAATGATATCGGGTATATGGGACTGAATCGGAATGGTCTGATTTCGGTTATCAATGATTTGAAAGGTAAGAGACCATGTTTTCACTCGGAGGATGATTTCAAATTCGCTTTGGCGTGGAAAATTAAGCAGAAATATCCCACTGCGGAAATAAGGCTAGAGAAACCTATGTCGAACAGTGGAAGAAAATATCTGGATATATTTCTAGAATTTCCGGGTGATAGTGAGGGAAGAGTTGGAATTGAGGTTAAGTACATGACCGCTGAGTTAAAAGCTTCTATAAATGGTGAGCAATATGATTTAACTTCGCACCTCGCATACCCCTTGAGATGCTACGACTGCCTGCTAGACATACAAAGACTGGAGGAATTTATAAATCAAAAGAGGCTGGATTATGGATATGCCCTATGGCTGACCAATGATAAAAATTTTTGGCAACCTCCGAAGAGAAAAACCATTTATGACAATTTCAGAATTTTTGAGGGGAGAAGTATCAGGAAGGGGAAAAAGCTCAAATGGGGAAGTCGTGCCAAGAGAGGTACTATAAAAGGAAGAAAGAAATCAATTAAACTTAAACATAGGGACTATACCATAAACTGGGAATTGTATAAGCGCATAAGTGAAACGGACATCATGCTAACTAATGGGTCAAAGCGGATTAACAAACTGAATAATGTGTTCGAGTATAGTCTAAACGAGATCACGTAGGAACAAATAATGAGTCATGTGGAAGAGTGGTTTAGGTGACAAGGAGATTCATGCGAGTCCCCCATGAAGACCATAAAAGCCGTTTTCTGAAGCCAATGGTAGAGGCGTAGCTTAAGAAGAAGACGGTCACTTCGGTTAACATCAGAAGGGGTCCGAACAATAACACCAAGAATTTCAGGTCTGTCCTTAAGAATGCACGCAAAATCAAACTGATCAGGGGTATCATAACTAATATAGACTATGACGATAGCGATATGAGTAATTTTACATTTTTGAGCAAGTTTCACGCGATGTCTATAATCCTAGCCAGGCGGAAGGTCATCTCAGTAGTCTGGAGGACTAAAGGTAAGTACAAGAAAAAGATGAAGAAGTACTATTCGAAGAAGAAATACCTCCGAAGGTAAAAGGACGAGACTTTATTTTCCGTAATCAAGAGGAAGATGGGTGATAAAAATAGGTTGGTAAAGGTGAAGACCTAAAACAAAAAAGGTGAAGCTGAAAATAATTTGCTGCAACGATGCAAGGATGATGCGCTTGCTCTTTATTCGCTATCAGGTAAATCAAGCTTTGATAATTTTTCAAGCCCCTCCCCTCCAAACATATCAATAATACCCTCGACCTCAGATTGCAGCATGTTTCTCTCTATCAGTGCATGTATCTGATTCTTTATGGCATAGATCTTTGCTCCAAGCTCCATTACCCTTGAAATGAGTATCCTTGGCTTCTCAATGTAAGGAGAGGGAACATCATTCTCTGCATAGCCCAATTCATCTTCCATGATTATTCTCTCTGCATTTCTTTTATCAGTTTTTGCCTTTGGCTTCTTCTCTGGTGGAGCTATCATATGTACATCATACTTTCCATATAGCATAATAGACAAGGTTTTTCCTGTTTTGCTTGTCTCCATAACAACTGTTGATCCTTCAGGAACCTTTTTTATAAACTCATCAACTCCTTCTTTAGTTGTCTGGAACTCAAAGATTTCAGGTTCAGGATTACCGTTGAACATAGCAACAACACATTTGCTCTTGTGTGCATCTATACCTGCCTACTTTCATCTTTCATTCACCTCCTGCTCACAGATCCAAGGAACGACATACTCCCGGCAGTGCGTTACGCACATAAGGTCCAGTCGTTCAAGAGGTTCGGCCAAGCTAGTTTTAGCGCTCGAAGCGCAATTCAACGTTTGGACGCTTGAGTCCATGAGCATAATAAATAGGCAATGTATCAGTATAAGACTCTCACGACCGCTAAGATCCTAAAATTCAAAAATGCATTCTGCCAGCGGCCCTGTAGAAACCCTACGAACAAAGAATAAGCCAAACTTGCAATCTTTGCTGCATTGTAGGCTATTATCCTGAACCTCATTTCATTGTTCTGGGCCTTTACCCTTATTGACCTGATGTCATCACCCATAGTCTTCTTGATAACATAGAATACAGTTTCAACTTTGGACCTCTGATGGTATATCTTTTTGGAATAACCTCTTTTCATCTCCTTCCTGTACTTGCCCTTTGTCCTCCATACTGGTAAATCTTCATTTCTAGCAGGGATTATGGATATAGCATGAAGCTCCTCTCTGAGGAACTTGTGGTTCTTCTCATCATCAAATGCCTTATCGCCTATTCCTATCCCTAATGGTTTGAAGGAATCAGCCTTTCTTGCTATTGGTATGAAGTCTATATTGTCATTGTTTGGACCTCTTCTCAGCTTTGTTGATGTTATGATCTGCTTCCTTAGCTCTATACCTATCATTGTTTTGAGGAATCTATTTGTCCTGCTCCTCATTGTCATGTCACCTGCAACTTCTTTCTTCATTCATTCATTCGTTCGTTCAACTCCTTCATCCTCACCTGCTTCTTCATAGATGATAGTACATCTTTCTTTATCCTCAAAGCATAGTATGGGGAAGCATGGTGCAAGGAAAATCCTGAAGAGTCTGGTGCAAATAACTGCTTCCTTATCCTTGTAAGAAGAATGAACCCTCCTAGCACCCTTTCCAGTAGAGTAGAAGGAACCCTCAGCATGAATTTCTCTATAGTTGTAAAGTGTGGTATCTTTCTTTGTCAATCCTATAGCTTCTAACAGCCTGTCTGCTATTGCAAGAAAGTCATATGTATACTCCCTGTATGACTTTCTTATCCTCTGCATCAGAGCTATAAGCGCTATATGCTGCCATATTGTAAAATCCTTTCTTGAATACCTGCTGGAATAGAGAGGTATGTGCTGCCTTTTGCAGACCTTGAATATAGCCTTCACCATCTTTATGTACCTGCTTTCCTGATGCTTAACTTCCTCTCCTTCATCTTCCTTGATATGTTTAACCAACACTCATCAGGAAGGATGGGGGAGAGGATAGAACAATAGCAGCTAAGAGAATTATTTCAGACAATCTGAAGCAAAAAACATTGGTTATGATAAATTTCCGAGCGTAGGGTTTCTACAGGGCCCAAAATCCGCAATACATAAGTAACAGATCGATGCCGTAATTGATGGTTGCCTCTCAAGGTTTTCATAAGCTCGATTTTTGACGAGTTGGGACCTGAGCGAGAGATTGCGGCCGATATAGTCCGGAGAATTGGACTTCAGCCGCAGTGGTGGGAAGACCAACCTGCAGGAAACGACCGGCCTCCAGAAAGACTTAAACAACTGATTGATGATTCTGACTCGTTTATTCTCATTGTTTGGAAAGACATCCATGGAATTGTAAAGTGGGAATACGACCGTGCATTCGATCGGGGGATACCGCGTTTCGTATTTGTAAAGCAAATACCGAAGAAGATGCCCACAAAGAGACTCGCTAGATTCTTAGATGGCGCTCCAACCTATCGACCGTTCTCGCATGTAGATGAGTTCAAACGCGAGGTTAGACGGACTCTCCTCGAGTGGATATCCACGTTTACTAACCCATTCCTGAGGATTTCGTACTCAGATTTGCAGCGACGGGGCACCACCTTCATGGAAGAGCCTAGCTTTCGCGTGATCGACATGCCAGCAGTGGCAACTATATTGACTGGGCCGCGCCCTTTTGGTGAGCCATCATCTGACCCCGGAGATATCGAGATGTTCGGTCGTCTCTCCAACCTGAGGAAGAGGTCTGCTGCGGGAGAGATCAAGTATTACACGGGAACTAATTTGGCCTTGACCAAACAAGCGCTCAAGAATGTCTTGAAAGTTAATAAAAGGTACCGGATGGAGTTGATTAAGAGGTTGGATGAATTCCAGAAACAAACTACCGCGTCAAACAGCAAGTTTCGCTTCGCCTGTGAACCTCCAACAGAGACGCGACATTTCCAGTCCGTAGTTGTGGACAATAAATTCGCAATCTGGTGGGAGGATTTTGTCCACACAGGAATGTATATTTGGACTTCGGGAGAAGATGCACACATAGCCAAGGGGATTGAAGAACTATACAACAAGAACTGCACTCTAGCCAACGCAAGAAGATTGCAAAAAGAATTGGGCCTGATCTAGCAGAAAACAGTTCTTGAGAGGACGGTGCCTCGGATAAGGTTCATATCACCTCCACCTAGAACAACCCAAAGGCGCTTGACCATCGCTTCTGCCCTGACGGTGAACTCTAGCTTCCCGTACAGTGCTCTCGCTTCTTTGGCTTCTGAAAGACAGTCCAAGAGGACCAGGTCCACCCCGGCCTCTTTCATTGTGCCTAGGACCCCCTGCAGAAGACCCTCTCCGATTCCGTTCCTCCTGTAGTTCGGGTTCACTGCCATCAAGGAGACATAACCGGTCCTCGTAGCTCCCCCATTTGTCTAGGACTTCGGCGGGAACTTCCCCAAGGTGCCCATAAGCGAACCCAATCATTTGGGCCTGGTCTTCTCCCATGAGGAAGCCCTGCGGGAACTCTGAAGAGAGCGCAAAGGCCGACTCCGTAGGAACCTGGTCGAACGAGCCATGCCTTCTGGCTAGGGTGAGCACCTGCTTGATGTCACTCTGCACCCATGGCTGTATCTTGATTCGGCTACTACTTTGCCATTGGAAGAGCCTCGAATCCATCGGTTTATAGCCCCTCTTCGGCTTCGGACCCTTCACTGAGCAGGATCCTTTTGCTCTGCCACGCTCCATGGTCACCGCAACAAAGAAGGTTGTGGCACCGATCGGTAGCGTCACTATACGTTGGTTGTCATGATGACCATTCTGGTACGTCAAGGGTAACGCAATGCCATTAAGTATTGCCAAGCAGGACCTTGCCCATTGACTCCGTCATTTGGTACGTGATGTCCTTGATTTCGACCAATCCATCCTCCAATATGCGTCCGATATTCTTTCCTTCGCGTGAACGTCGTAATTGTGGAAATATATGATCGAGGAGTTCATGGCTATTCTCTTCGACAACATGCACCAAGGCCTTCGCTCTTGCTAGATAGAATCTACTCGGTTCCATTCCTGCCGGAATCTCCTTCGTACTGTTCTGTGTTGCGTTCTCGATTATTGAAATGTTATCTAATAGTCGCTTATCGCATTCTGTTGGGTTCTCCACAAGTGCGATCCGGGTTTCGGTCCTTACCACCAGAACCACGAGATTTTCCATTAATCTCGTGGCGAGATCTAGCAAATCATAATAACAGTTCCAGCCTCTTGTTATGTCGCCTATAAGGAATTTTGAGCCTTCTAAATGCTGTTCTAGTATGATCGCAGCCTTGGTCAAGGAATCGTAATTATCTAGCATTCCTATTCTGCTCATACGTTGACCGATATCATATCTACGTGAGTGATATAAATCTACAAATGGTAGGTTGCTGGGGTGGACATCGAGCTCCCTTGACTGGGCGTTAACTCTCGGGGCCTAGGCTTACATAACCCATAAAAGATCGTACAAGCAACGTTGGGTGCATGGCGTCGACTGTCAATCTGAAAGAGGAAGCAAGTAAGATGGAGAAAATAATTCGAAGAAAATGTGGAAGAACCATCAAGCTAAGTTATGTGGATACGCCAGAGGCTGGATACTTCCTCCTCGGAAACCACGAAGGTAAGGAACAGTGCATCAAGAATGTCATCCTCCAAAATCTGAACACTATTCATCCTATTGCTCGTTATGCATTGGTTGGGGTAGCGAATAATCTCTAAGGCGCTTGTTGTTTGTTGGGGCTCTGAATCAGCGTCAGCCAAGGGTTATTTTCCTCTACTTTGATTCCTGATAACTCTGCGTCGGCCTTGCCATACAATCCCATGTGCGGCTTGATGGAGTTATGGCGAAGCTAGCAGGGAAGATAATAAGCCGACCAGCAATCAATAAGACTTCCACAAAGGAGACCTTACTGGACTAGTTCTATGCAGAGGGTTTTCCAGAAGACGCAATAGCTTGACAAAGCGTTCAACTGGACTACTGCCCCAATTATTTAGGTCGAGTCCCCCCCAGTCCATCTCTATAATTTAGGGCAGTCTTACATACTATAAGTCCGTTATTTGTGGCCTGCGTGAAGGATGAACTCAGGTCGTTTTTGACTCGGCTGTGTCTTCGGGTCTTGGTGCAAGAACAGTCCAAACGAATGTGTGCTCCTGGAAGATTTCCAGACCTCCCTCTACCACTCTTGTGAAATCAGGTTCGAACCCTGCCACCTCTTCGACCTTCTTGACCCTGAATTCATGGAGATCGGTCTTGCCTTTCTTTCCTATGGTGACCTTCCTAAGCTCACCATCCTTCCAAAGAGTCGCCTCGCCGTCCACCTGGCCAACCCTTCTGTCGACAAACAGCTCCAATGGGAATCTTTCTTTCCATGATTCTGCAAAATCAAGCATGGTCATTGCATCCTTGTCGCGCAGTATTACGCCCGTTTCGAATCCCTCATCCAGACCTCTCTTCTCAAAGTTTGCAGTCATTACGAGGCCTGTCCACCCTCTCTCTGTGTCAACGACGAGGCACTTCGCGTGAAGCCACGGATGACCACGTACGACAGCGCCAGCCTTCCGGAGAGCGACCAGCGCATCCATCGTACTCTTGCTCGGTCTTGGACGAGCGAAAACATGCACGTTTTTCCCCGCCGTAGCCGCTGCCACCAACTTCTGCACTGTCTCGTGCTGGAGATCGAACCCGAAAGAAGAGACTATGATCTCGTTCCTTGCGTCCTCAATCAGTCTATCGGCAGTGCTGCGAAGCGTATGAACTTCGCTCGTGGTACAGGGGATGTTTTTCGGACTTTCGATTCGACCACTCGCAATTGGTTCTACCTTGCTCAGGCCCCCCTTATCCAGCAACTCGCTGGAACTCTCTTTCCAGAACCCTATCAGGAACTGCTTGAAGAGATCTTGGACCTCGGGAACAGTGAGTTCGACCGCCAATTCCACATTTCGCGTCAGGGCCTCCGCAGTGAGATTCGCGGTCAAGAGGTATCCCCTCGGATTTCTGCCATTCGGGTCTGCAAGGACAAACTTGCTATGGAAGTGCTCGCTGGTCCTGACCAAGATACGGCCTGCCACCGACCTCAGGGTCTCGATATGGTCCCGCAGCCGTTCCGCATCGAATTCGCTATCCATTTTTGATTCTTTCAGCAGTAGATTCTCCGACGCGGTGAGCAAGTATACACGGACCCCGCGCGAGCCAGCTCGAAGGAGCGCCTCCACTACGCTCTTGTCCGCGATGATGAATGAGCAAACACATACGACCTGATCAGCCTCGTCAACGATGTCCACTAGCTTCGTTCTTACAGAGCCGTCCGAGTCAATGGGTGAAACTCTCGACCCATTCCAACCTCGAACTGGGTTCGCCTCGTGACTCAAATTGTGAGACTGCACCCACAGAGGTGGAAGCACCTCGTCTCTCCTATCGATTGTCTTCTGCCCTTGAAACGCCGTCTCTTTCACAGTTGAAACACTTCCTGCCGGCAATCGTTTTTCGTATCTTTCATGACTTTGTCATCCTCAAGTCCAACGGGGCTTGGAGGTACCAGTAGGCTTTAGGGAGTGCACCGTCGATATCCTTCTCCGTAGCCAATTCTGCCGCCAACTTCTCGGCATCTGGCAACTCGATCCCAGGAAAGTCGGGGAATCTCGACTTACATGTGTCCACCAGGGACTTGTATCGCTCCTCATCGGTGTATGCATTCACGGACCTCTTCAGGATCCATTTTGCCCAACTTGCGGCATCTGCAGAAGTTTTCGGGAAAATCGGCACGTCATCAACCGATGTGTCGTCAAATTCACCGTAGCCTACAATGGTTGGTCGAGATAGGAAGACCGTTTTGCTGAACGATGCTAGTTCTTTGGGGCTTAGTTCATCGAACGAAGTCTTCAGCGCAGGTGGTTCCCTCGAATTTGCCCAGAGTTTCGCAAGAGAGCCAAGTGCAGAAACCCACACTTCTTCGAAGTCGAGGGAAGGTGCTTTCAGCAACCTCTCGAAGCTTCCACTTATGTTGAGGCGCGAACCGGTATGATCGATTCTTAAAGTAATTCTGGCATTGTCGTTAGGGCCTAGGGGGCAAGTGAGGCCTTGTGCTTCGATAGACCTGATCACAACAGTCCCTCCGTCCTTTCCCATCAGTTCGTAGATTCCCCCCGGCAGGTCCATGATCTTTTGAGGCAGAGGTTCAGGTTTTGGGGTTTGGTTCGTGGCACGATTCTTTATAGCAGCCACCTCGTCATTAAGTTGTGACTCCTCTTTTGGTTCGATGTGGATCACTTTCTGAGCGACGAGTGGGTCGTCTGTGAACCACAGAATGTATCGCCCCTTTTCGGGAATGAACACGTTCCCGGTGCGCAAGGCTTGCTTCCCAATTTGAGTGATCGTTCCAGTTTCATCGAGCAAACCGAGGTCCGTGCATCTGTCGACGATAGCCTTCCCAACAAGCTCAGGCCTCCCTTGAAGCAGCTCCTGGGAAACATCCTTCGGGGAGGCCCTGCCCCCGTGTTCTTCCGCCAGCATGAGTACTGCGAGGAGTTCTTCCCTTCTTTGCTGGCGTCCGATCTCCATGATGGCCTCATACTTCTCAACTTTTAGTTGCCGAGAAAGTTCCAGCGGTTTCATCAGGTTTCACCCCCTACTACATTGAGTCGAACAGAGGTTTTGGTATCATCTACTATCCTCCCATGCTACTCTGAGCGTTGGCATTCTGGTTGCGAGACTTTTTAACAGCGTGTCTCGTCTTTGGTTCGTGAACATCCTCTGGTTCCCCACAAGGAGCAGTTGGTACCGCGCCCTTGTGATTGCAACGTTGAGTCTGTTCGGACTGTCCAAGAACCCTGTTCCTCTGGTCCGAGAGAAGGAAACAATCACCAAATCCGCCTCATGGCCCTGGAATCGGTCCACTGTGCCGAGCCTAATCTTGGCTGAACCGTCGTTTGTTCTAAACTCAGTTCTGAAATTAGTGCCGAACAGCCGCCGGAGGCGGCCACGGAGCAGGGATTCCTGCCCGCGATAGAATGCGAGAATTGCGACTTCCCATGATCCTTGGTGTTGGCCGCTCTCTCCCTTGCGATTGATGGCTGCCCAGTCGAGGAATGCCTGAAGTTCCCTCATTACGATGTCAGCTTCTACCTCGTTCCTGAACCGCGCGTCTGACCTTCCGCCGACTGGTTGAATCCATCCAGCTCTCTCCTTAAATCGTTCATACGACCACGACCTCTCCCTGTCGATGCGGCGCGTGTCTTTCAGGCTATCGGAATCATAAACCGCCTCTCGAGGAATCTTGGAGATTTCGGGATGCATCCTGTGCTGATAACTCAATTTGATGTGTCTGCGACTGAAATCCGCAGCTGCCATCCCATCAGTCAAGCAGGATCCACTAGAAGAGTTCACGCGCCGGCCGAATCCTTTCTGGATGAGCTCCAAAGCTGACGGTAGGGCAATCCGCTTTATCGTTTCGATTGCGAGTTTGATCGAGCTGAGTCTTTCATCTCCATACCACTGCGGTAGCAAGCAGTAGACCTCCTGGTCATATCTCCTAGTCCCCTCCGCATCATGCCTCAGTTCGAACGATCGCCCGAGTCGCCACGCGATGTTGGAAGCCCAATCCAAAAGCCTGTCTTCTCGGGGAAGGTCAGTTACTCCCCAAGGATTGTGCTGTAGCCAGTAGTCATGGCGGCGCTTCATCAGAGGAGTAACAGCACTGGGAGGGTAAACGATTGCATCCTGAGGTATCAAATTGTGAATTTTAGTAAATGCTTCCTTGTTGCATAATATGACGTGCGAACCAAGGATTTCGAGTGATGAATGGAATTCTCCAGATCGGGTCAGATCCAGGGGGTGAAGCCCTAACTTTTCAGCTTGCGTGACGTAGTTGAAAGAGTTCGATGGATCCAAGACGACTATTCCCTGGGTCGACTGTCGGGAACCAAACCAAGCTTGGAAGACGTTCAGACATACATTTGCGTCATCTGATTCAGCAATCATCCCTCTCAGGTTGTCCTCGATTTGAATAGCCTCCACATATGGAGAAAGCTGTCTCACATCCCCAACTAGAATCCATCTTCGGGCGAAAAGTGCGGGCACCAAGAATTCTTGAAAGGTGGTCTTGCTGGCTTCATCGATGATTAACAGGTCGAAGGGTTTGATGACGGATTCCTCGGTCTGGATTGACTTCCCATTGGCATCCCTTGTTCCTTCCCGTCGCTCCTTGATGTAAGGGTGCTGAAGGATTCCAACTGTCGTTCCACACACGAGGTTGGCGCTCTCTAGGATTATCCGCGAAATTATGCTCTTGCTCAAGTCCGGTGAACTCTGCAGAGCATCGAGAAGGTACTGCTGGGCTGGGGTACGTGATGCAAGCCGGTTTAGCCTCTCTACCAGATCCTTGGCTTCTTTCGCTGCATGGTTCCCCAGCTGGAATTCTTTTACTCTTTCGGAAATGCGTCTCTCATCCCCTATCCTCACCGCCAGTACATCTCTCGCCGTTGCTCCGTGGTCCTGAAGGAATTCCAAAACGTTGTCAACGGCAACATGCGTCGACGCACAGAGTAGAATCCTGTGACCTCTCCTAATTTCTTGAATTATCAATTCGCATATGGTCATTGTCTTTCCAGACCCTGGAGGGCCTTCGAGAAACGCGAAGTCCGGGGTTGCGAGGGCGATTCCAACGAATCGACGTTGTTCATCGGTTCCCTCCACCGAATCGTCGCTGAGGAATTCCCACCGTCGAGGCTCTTCAACCTGCACGTTGGGCCATCGGACACTCCGTGAGTCTTCGATGAGCCGGATAAGGCCACGGTGCTCAGGTTCTGGCTTGTCTCTGAGCTTAAACAGTGCTCGTTTCTGTTGTTGTAACACGTAGTCATTAGGCGGAAGATACAGAAAAGGCCCAGCAGCGTCCTGTGTGTCTGCTGTATCAAACTTGGTTGTACGGGGCTCTCTCTCCAGAAGGAGCAGTCCTCGGTTAGCATCCGAGTCAAGGACCTTGATCTTGGGAGCCTTTGAATCAGGTACTTCGATCACGAAGTCGGCGTTTGCGAAGTCGTCAACAACATCGACATCTTCTCTTTCCCCGACCTCTTCAATCTCCACCCACAAAGCTCGTGTAGTATCTGGGGATGAAGATTTTCCGGCACCATTCACGACGCTCTGTGACGCTCGTTTCCACTTTACTCTCTCAAGTCGGGTTGACATCCATTGAAGTTCTCGGGCGAATTTGATGTAATTTAGATACTCCCCTATCGAAAAACTCACTCGTTTGATGAGCCATTCTACTGGGTAATTGATATCGGGGAGATTCTGATAGTGAAGGTTCACCAAGTGCAACCCCTCCTATCCGTTTCTTCACTAAGTGTAGGACGCTCGCCCCATTCCGAGTCAACTCGACAGAAACATTTGGCCGGATTGCAGCTGTTTTCTTGAAGGGGATGTGACATACCGCCTGTTCCCTTCGACAACTATTTCACTATTCCCTTTGATATTACAAGCAGTATTTGTATTACTTCACTTTGGTCGAACTCCAACCGAGAACAAGTTTGCCTGCGTTGGTCAACTTAACCGTGATCATTCTTCTATCTACCCTCGACTCGTTCTGGCTGCTCGAAACCTCCTCTCGAAGCACTTCGACGAGACCTTTGCGTGACAACTCCTTGATATGGTAACTGAGAATCTGAGGCGAGATTTCCATTGACTCTCGGAGTATCGAGTTTGGTGCTTTCCCTCCCAGGCGGCTGAGTGCTTCCAACACGCGCAACTGACTCTTGTCAACTGTTCGGTAGTAAGGGATGTTAGGAACTGGCAGCTCTATGACCTGCGACTCCTCCATCGTACCACCTCTCTTTCCTAGGACGTAGTACGCCTTCGCTCCTATGAAGAAAGACGTGGCACACGCGGCTCCCGCCATTAAGTTCGTACCGCCAGTGATGTTCACAAAGTAAGGTGGTTTTTCGTGATCCACAATGTCGATTATGGCGAAGATTATGTCGTTCATATCGAATGCGTTTACTTGCTTGAGTACAACCCCTTCGAAACCTGCTCCTTCGAGCTTCTTCTTGACCTTCATCGCCAAGTCTTTAAACTTGAATTCGATGTCGTCAGGGCTATGAAGCAGGTAGAGTTTCCTAATGCCCCCGTAATGCTGGTACCCTTTGAGGACGGGACCATCGGTTCTGCCCATGAGCACTATATGGGTCGACATTTAGTAAAAGCTCAATTTTGACTATCAGTTACGGTGTCTAATTAGTTTTCCTTCCTCTTCTATTCTCATGGCTTCAAGCAGATTGGAAAGAATAAGAAGCGTACTGTTCGCTTCTTGGTGGTGGTAACCGAGGTAGCTTAATACGGCTAATCCTAGTTGACGTGTCTATTCAAAGCGTTGACTCTGCATAATAGTTATTGATTGTCTAAAATTTCTCAGTCCAAAGAGATAGAACAAACATTTGATCTATACGCTGAAGATTTCGATAGGTAATTTAGAGAAAACGAGAAGATATACCATCCAAAAATTTACGCTTTACGGGCCTGGCGACCGTACAGCAGGATACTTGACGCCGGGATAAGTTCGGGGTGTTCTCGCATCGAATCTGAGGGGAGAAGTGGGGATAGATATATCCGCAGTTACGCTTGAGAAAAGATTAGTGATGAGGAACTTGTTGCCATTGCTACTTGCTGCAAGTACAGATAAGGTGTATGGACGAACTGGGTATCAGAAATTGGTTTTTCTCACTCAGAAAGAGTTCAAATGCAACAAGCTTGAAAGATTAGGATCCAAGTGCACAATTTATCTTCATGGGTCATTCAGCTTCGAACTTGATGTCATAAAGAATCTTATGCGAGAGGGTCTCTTTATCGAAGAGATGAACACTACATCAAAAGGCTATCAGGTGCACGTTTACAGATTATCTCCTTGAGGGAGGTCGTTCGTAAACCAAAGATGGGTAAAACAATTCATTTGAGCTCATGAGGCAGAGATCATTGCTCGAGTTGTCCAGCACTACGGACGACAAAAATTGGAGCGACTTATCATTGAAGCATACATCCAGTACGGGGTCTCAAAGCCGAAAGGAACCTAGATCGAATGGTGGCTCGAATCCACGCTTGGTTTCTTGCTAGTTTAGGTGGGTAAACGCGCCGACCGGTATGTGTATTGATTCTGATTGTCAATTACTGGCTTGTATCTCTAATCAGTTCAAAATGCATTTTCGCCACGTTTCATTACGCACCAAACCCCTTGACATGTAGATTGAGTAGATACAATTCCCGATAGCCAATCATCTAAATAGAACCATCCGGCCGTAGGCGTTTCAATTTATTTTTGGACGGAGTCATAGGGATCGTCTCCCGAGAAGCCCCCAGCTCAATGGGGTACCGAACTGAGCTTTTCAAATTCATCGGTTGTTGTCGACAAGTAGCAGATTGCGATGTAGGGCTGGCAAGAGAGACATGCTTGGCAGGCTTGATGGTGACCTATGCCATGGACAGGTGTTTGATCCATGGGCCTTCGGGGAATGCCCAGTCGTCTGTTAGAGTGAAACTTGCGAGGGCCTGGAACCCGTGAGCGTATGGACCCTCAGTCGCGTTGAATGCGGCATTCTCTCCGTTAAAAGCGATCTCCGTTATTTTCAATCGATGTCAGAGGCCAGTCACAACGTGATTGCATCGGGCCAGGGGACAAACAGATGCTTCAGGAGCGGATTGAGCTAGCGGTGGGGTAGCCAGCATGTCAGAGTCCTTCTCAACCAGGTCTGTTCCTCAGGATAGGACCGATTTGTTGATTGCTACAAGAGCCAAGAAGTCCCCCTCTCAGGGGGATACAACCGAGAAGCAGACTCGGGTACCACAAACCACGACGCTGTCCTTTACCGGACAGAGCAACCAACTTGTGGATTTTAGGGCGATGAAAGAGCTAGTGGGCAAGCTTTTGCCTGTAAGCAGCTTCGCACGCATGCTGGTGCTAAGCCAGCCGGATTTCATGAGTCGAACTGAATTCGAAATCAAGAATGAACTACTACTCCAGTCTATAGAGCACGAAGTCAAGAAGCACGCTTGAACTAACGAGAAGGCAGACCCATTACCGCCTGGCCGTCCGGCAGAGTCAACTTGTATTCCCAGCCATTCTCGACCAATTGCTTCACCTCATTCATCGGGACGACTTTCTGACTGCCGCCGTTCAAGCCGAGAGACTCCATCTTCTTCCGGTTTGCGATGTCGGAGATTTCTTTGGCCGTCTTTTGCGACAAATCCCCTAATGCCGCGACTTCTTCTTCACTGAAGCCATTCATCAAGAGGCTCTGTTTATACACCAACTGCATTATTTCATCTTTGGTGGTAGTCTCTTTTCTGCCGGTTACAAGGTACTTGTCGGCAGCCTTCGCATAGGCTTCTCTCATTTTCTCAACTACGTCTTCCGTTAGACCCTTGTTCAGCGTATAAGTGTGCTCTATGTCACCTTCATGACCCATCCAAAACTCCCTCCAGTCTCTGATTATCAGGCCGTCTGATTCTGCCATCATCATTCGCGTATCGAAATATCGCCTTAGCACATAGGGCCTTGATTGGAAACCGGCGGCCCTAATGGGCTTCCTTATGATGTCGCTGATGTTTATCGAGGTAATATGCTTGCCCGCCAGTTTGGCTGCGGAAGGCGTTAGTATAGGTGATTCTGGGGTCAGGGCCTCCCCGTTCCGGATTCTCCATTCTAGGTACTGCTTAAGGTAGTTGCACCCTTCCTCGCAGATGAAAGTCAACCACCGCTTTCTTGATTTCGAAAGCGTTCGTCTAACGATGACCTGCGTCGGGACTTTCATGAATTCGATCGTGCCCTCGTGCGATCTCAGTTCGGGAAAGTCCTTGAGCTTCAGCCCGTCGTTGCCTTCGTAGTTGCCGAGCACTTCAGGTCTGAATCCACCAAACGCCATTAACGAGCAGGCCACCTTCGCCCTGAAGTCTGCCATATTCAACACTCTGCCAAGTTCTTCTGGTGTCAGTGTCTTCTCGTTCGCTACGGTGGTGACTTCGCCCCTTCCAGTTATTCTGATTCTACCAACTATGGGTTTGCCATTATATTCCATCCAGCTTTTTAGCGGCTTGATGCAATTCGAAATGTAGCTCCCGCTCTTACCTTCTTTCTGCAGTTGAGAAACAATGTCCAAGGTGAACTTGTAGACCTGCTTGCTCCCGATTTTGGCGAGTTGCGCGGGGAGCATATTAAACCGCTTATGAATGAAACCCATTCGTCTGAGCCACTCATGAGCGGTAGCAACGCTGCCTCTTTCGACATTCTCGTACCAACGCCTAAAGTCGGGATTGTCCAGCAAGTACACGTACGGTGATTTGGACATGTCCCTCGTCATACGTCGCAGGCAGCAGAGCGGTCTCTATAAAGGTTGTTAACCTGTTTTGGCATGGGGCCGGGCGGATTTGAACCGCCGATCACCAGCGCCCGAGGCTGGTAGCGTAGACCAGGCTAGCCCACGACCCCACTGTGCCCGTGTTGAAAAGAGAGTGTTATAAGCTGACCTCTGCTCAGTTGTATCAAGATATCCAATTTGACCAACTGACGCCTTTTTTATACACTGGAAACAAACATCCATTCAGCATGACAGACAATTCTTAAAATTCGGACAGATCACCTGAATGCGTATGGCAAACAAGATACTTGCATCAGCTATATGGGTGAATAACGATCTAATGTTACTGCAACATGATGAGGGGGAGTACCATCTCCCAGGAATCGAAGTCCAAGACGATGAGACAAATGAAATGGCTTTGACAGAATTCTTCAGGAAAAAGGGATGGGCAATAGCCGTAGGAGGGTTGAGATACTTGGTGGAAGAAATCAAAAATGATTCGAAGATATTGCATCTTACTTTCGAAATTTCAGTCATGAAACAAGGTTCCCTTGATGAAGACCTAACATTAAAACTTCTTTCTGAAATTGATGATCTCAATGTTCAACCAGTAGTATTATTTGGAAAGCTGTTGGCAGACCTTCAAAGCTCCAAGTCTTCTGGTTGCGTTACGTTAGTCAGCTGGTGAATCTCAGCTCTTCTCTTCCGCATTGGCAACCGCGGGTTGATCCTCAGCCTCTAGTAATGTCTGTACAAACCCGCTTTGCCTGCACTTTGTTTATGAATTGTCCAGATATGGCTCAACTACCCCGAAGCACCCCAAATCTTGAAAGGTTCACCTTTGTGATTGCGGACGATATATTCTATCCCCCTTTCGCATAAATCCATTCAATGCGGCTGCAACACAATTAGCTTCGACGCAAAGGATAGTCCCTAATACTTGCGGGATGTTTCTTTTTAGTAAGCACATCACAGATACAAAGTGACCACCATGTCGCAGACAAATTTGGAAAGACCCAGTTTCTTGGATTCAAATGATGAACCGGAAAGTGTAACTTCTTGGAATGAGACGACACAAAAGCTTAGGATTATTGTTCTTGGAAGTGGTTTTGCGGGGATGTCCTTCGTAAAGGCCTTCAACAGATATGCCACCCCGATACACAATTATGTGGAGGTCATGGTGATCAGCAGACGAGACTACCACCTCTTTACGCCATTACTCTATCAGGTGGCAACAGGTTTGACAGACGAACATCATGTAGCAGACCCAATATCCAAGAAAAGTAAGAAGTCTAACTACTCAATCTTCGAGGCAGAGGTACTGTCCATTGATTTCAAATCCAAGACAATCATGACATCCATCGGACGACTCCGTTATGATATCCTGATCATAGGGTTAGGGTCGGTCAGCAACGACTTCGGAATCAAAGGTGTTGCGGAAAATGCTATCGCTCTCAAGACCCTTTCAGATGGTGAAAAAATTCGAAACAGAATCCTAGAATCCTTTGAAAAATCTTCCATGTTGGCCTCTTCAAACGGCCTGAAAAGAACCTACCTTACGTTTGCCATTGTAGGCGGTGGTGCGACCGGGGTCGAACTTGCCGGGTCGGTCAGGGATTATGTTCGACAGCTTTGTGGTAAGTATTATAGAATTGACCCGGACGAGACGCGTGTAATTCTTCTTGAAGCTTCGAACAGGCTTTTGCCTGGATCAACCACACAATTCGCAGAAAAATGCAGGAAGGATCTGGAATCCGCGGGCATAGAGGTAAGAACAGGGGCATCGGTCGTGCGGGTTGATCCAATCGGGGTGGTTCTGTCCGATGGCTCGAGAATCGAAACAAGTAATGTCTTCTGGACGGCGGGGACCAAGGTCAACCCTGTAGTTGCTCAGATCCCTGAGACGATGGTAATGAAAAAGAGAGGTAGAATTGCGGTCAACGGCTACCTAGAGGTCCAAAACGTACCTGATGTATATGCAATCGGTGACAACGCCTGGATAACATCCGGATCTGATGCTACAACTGCTCCACCAACCGCCGCATCGGCCGTGCAGGAGGGCGAATACCTGGGCAAGTATGTTGCTTCGAAGCTCATCGATAAACCTATCCAGACTCCTTTTTCCTACAATGATCAAGGTGTGACGCTTTCTCTTGGCAGATTCAGCGGATTATCACAGTTACCGAATGGAATCATACTTTCCGGGTTTGCTGGTTGGTTGATGTGGAGGTTAGTTCACCTCGTCAGGATATCCACAATGAGGAACAGGCTGGGAGTGATGTTCGACTGGACGTTGTCACTGTTGCACAGGCGGATAGTCATCAGAACTGATTGAATGACGGCTAAAGCGTTGCCCGAATCGGGTGACCAAGGTTATTGTTTATTATGTTAAAATTAATAGAATGTTGGCAAGATTATTGAGAATTACGTATATAGTACCACAATATAAAACAATATATGCAAGAATTGGTTAAGGATAAGGACATGTCGTTGCGACCTATCAGCCAGTCGCAGCTAGAGAATCTGCAGGAATGTGGATTGCTCGGTGTGGATGGTAGGCTAACCTCAAATCTCAAATTCGATACAGCCCTGCTGAAGAAGATGTACGAAAGTATGGTGCTCGCCAGAACCTTTGATGAAAAGGCGATCAACATTTCAACTTTCAGAGAAATTGGTGCATATGCCCCATTTTCGGGTCAGGAAGCCGTTCAGATCGGCGCAGCGTATGCAATGGGTGATAATGACTGGCTTGTGCCCACCTTCAGAGATGACGCATTCATGATAGCAAGAGGTGTTCCAATGGAGAAGGTTTTGCAATATTGGAGTGGCGATGAATTTGGAATGAAGTTAGACCCAAGACTTCATGTCTTGCCGTTCACTATTCCGGTCGCAACGCAAGTAACCCATGCGACCGGGCTTGCGCTTTCACTGAAGAAGAAGAATTCAGAATCTGCAGTCATTGTGACAGTTGGCGACGGAGGGACATCCAAGGGTGATTTTCATGAAGGTGTGAACATGGCGGCAGTATATGACGTTCGTTTGCTTGTCGCTGTTGAGAACAATCAGTATGCGATATCTGTGCCGAGGTCGAAGCAGACTAAATCTACCACTTTGGCCCAGAAGTCCCTGGCGTATGGTATCGATGGTTTGACAGTAGACGGCAACGACATACTTGCTGTATATAACTCCGTGAAGTTTGCACTGGAGAAGATAAAGAAAGAAAGCGTACCCATGCTCATAGAGTTCAATACCTACAGGCTGAGAATGCACACAACTGCTGAATTGGTCTCCGCTAAGAAGAGAGCCCCAGAAGAAGTGGAAGCGTGGAAGGAAAGGGACCCGATAGAAAGAGTGGAACGTTACCTCAGATCCATTGGGGAATTGGACGATGATTACAAGCAGAAAGTCAAAGATGCAGCAAAGGAAACTGTGAACTCGGCTTTGGCTGCGTTCAGAAATCTTCCACGTCCTGACCCCAAATCCATGTTTGAATATCTCTGCTCGGACATTCCATCTCATCTTGCAGAGCAGTACAAGGAGATGTCAGGGGAGCAACTTTCAACTGAAAACGAGGATACCACAGAAAATATCCCACTAGACGGTCCAGAGATGAATATGAGGAATTCCATCAACTTGGCGTTAAAGCAGGCTCTCGCTGATGACGAACGTGTGCTCATTTTCGGAGAGGATGTGGGGAAGAACGGCGGCGTGTTTCAGGTTACGCGAGGGCTGCAGGAGCAGTTCGGCGAAAACCGAGTGTTTGACACACCACTTTCGGAAGCAGGCATAGCCGGTCTCTTCGTGGGATTGTCCATAGGTGGATACACGCCTGTTGCCGAGTTCCAGTTTGATGGCTTTGTACCGCCAGCGTACGACCAGATAATCAACCACATCGCCAGATATAGGAACAGGACAAGGGGAGGATTTACACTGAATGGTGTGCTCAGGTTTCCGTTTGGAGGAGGCGTGAATGGCCTTGAGCATCACTCCGATTCGCCTGAGGTATACCTTGCTAGCACGCCCGGTCTAAAGGTGGTGGTTCCATCTAATCCACGCGATGCGAAGGGATTGCTGATGTCCGCGATCGAGGGAAAAGACCCGGTCATTTTCATGGAACCAAAGAGACTGTACGACGCACCCAAGATGCCCGTATCCGAATCGAAATTCACCATACCGATAGGAAAAGCAAAAGTTCTAACAGAAGGGGATGATGTCACCATTTTAACTTACGGTGCGATGGTCTACCCGGCATTGGACGCTGCCAAGGATTTCTCTGCTGAAGTGATCGACCTCAGAACACTGTCACCGCTGGATATGAGTACAATAAGAAAATCCTTTGAAAAGACAGGCAGACTAGTCATAGTTCACGAAGCTCAAAGAATGTGCGGAATAGGTGCAGAGATATCTGCAAGAATCGCCGAAAAGTCCCTGGACTACCTAAAAGCACCGATCAGGAGAGTCACAGGATATGACGTCATAGTTCCGACGGCCAAACTCGAAGAAGAATACAGACCTAATGCAGCGAAAATAAAATCCGCAATAAAAGATGTTCTTGCGTACTGAGATATACCAGAAGACCTTCGGGATAATATTAATTCGGTTCTTTTAATTTATAACAGACGATTGAATATGGGAAATAGCGAGATTCAAGTACAGAATAAGGAAAGATTCGAATGCTTTTGCGGCGCCAAATTCACGGATAGATCTGACCTGGACGGTCATCTGCAGAGTGAACACCCGGAAAATATGTTCAGCTGCAGTTGCTGCCATAGACTCTTACCGAAGTCTGGAGACTGGACGGTCGAAAATGGTATATTCAAACTAACACTAAGAAATGAAGAACGCCAGAGTATGCCGGTCGTACAACAGGTGCCCAATGCAAGGAAAGGAAACTGACAATCTCGTGATAGTGTAAATGCGCATCAGTAGGAATTCAATAAGGGGAACACTTTGACTTCTTCCGCTGATTGATGGGGCATCAAAATCTGTTTCAATCTTTTGAGAGACGATCTGAATTCTTTAAAGTCATTGAGTCGAAGTGATGACCTCATTCTATTCAGTTCGGCAGTTAGATCGTGGTGTTGCTGCATTATGCCACTTATTGTCTCGTCGAACATGCCTAGCTCCACTATTTTCGGATACAGTTCGGATTCTTCTATCAGCATATGTTCTCCAAGCTTGTCATACATGTCAGTGGTTGGCTTTTCCAGAATCTGTACATTCAAAGGATTCGATAAGCAAGATTCCAGCTCATTCGCCTGCGAAAGGATTTGCCGATGTTCGTTGGTCAACCTCGTAATTAGGTCTTTTAGTTCCGCTGTGCCTTCAGATGTGTTTGTTGTAGTACTCATCTGAAGTTCATCCCTTTTGTCAAAGAATAATCAATCCTCATTAGGACTTCTACACCTACCGCAGGTGCAATTGTGGCTGTTTGGTATATTTCTTGTCCCGAAGGGGTTTGGATTTCCCCTATTGTTATCTGATATTAAATGATCCTGAACTTGATGTTTGCAGAATATGTTCCGGGTGATAATTCAGAAACGAGTTCTTCGTCTGTTGCAACCACCTTTCTAGCAATCTCTGTAGGATTTCACGGCTATATTTTATGTTTCGGGCTGCGTCATCTCTCATAGAAGTGATCCACGACCGTGACCTCAAAATTCTTTCACTGCAATAAGAGCATATTCTCTTGCGTTCATAGTTTATACTCTTTGTATGTTTCCCCTGTCGCATTAGTTTTACGCTCGTAACCCCTTATTAGATGATGCAGTGAAAGGCTCGCTTGCTTACCCTTATTTTAGGCCTAGAAAAGTATCCGGTGCACGCACTCTTGATTACTCTTATTTGCTTCTAACCGAAGTCTGGTTCAGGCTTGTAACTCCCTCCTCGGAGGCTTTTCAATCGTGCCTTCAACTTCCCTTCAGAAAGATATACGTCCGACTGTAATATGGCTGATGTATTCAAGGGCTTTCGCCTTCCAATAAGTAGCTCTGATAAGCCAACGTTTGGTTAATGATGACGGTATAGGGTGGAAAAGACCCAAACACGGCTCTTTCTCCATCACGCTATTTGGTCTATTCCAGTGAATGATTGTTGAAGCAAAACAATTTCTGAGAGCTTGACTGGTAGCGCGGGGTCGATTTGAACGACCGCTCTGCGGGTCTCTCAGTGTTACTTATGAGCCCGCCGGGATAGGCCTGGCTTCCCCACCGCGCTACAAGAGAGAACAGCGTCAAATTCCCGACTTTAGTCCATATAAAACGTTTGCTAGGACATCAGATAACGTAGACAGATTCACCGGGTTTGCTTAGGTGTCGTCTCGCACGAGGTGACACGGTATAGAGGCCCGGCTTTATTCTGCGGCTCAACTCGACAACCGTTGGTCTTGCGAGGGGGTCTCTGAATTTACATCTTGGGCACTGATACCCTTTATTTCTGCCCTCGCTCTTCATGGTCTTTCCACACCTAGGGCATTTGGGAGATACAGTACTTGTAACCGTGGCAGCCTTCATAAGCTCGAATTTTTCCAAATTGATGGTCTTGGACAGGCCCCGATGCTTCTTTACGGAGCCGTAAACTGTAACATTATCGCCTGGCACTAACTCCAGCACAAGTTTCCTGAAATGCTTGGTGGGCTCGTAGGCTGCACAGTCTATTTGACCCGTTTGATCCCTCAACCTGAACAGTACATGTCCTCCCCTGATCGTTGACGGCGCGCTACTAACCAGACCCCTAATCCTGACCGAAGAGTACACTTTGGCGTCTGAAATTTTTACATCGGCCAAATGCGCGTCCGTTCCCTGGTTCGTGCGATACAGTACAAACCTCTCAACGGGTTCCTCCAGCCTCAGCATCTTCAAAGCACTCTCGACCACGGCCGGGTCGGTTCCCCTTATGCCCAGATACACGGGGCATGGTGTGTGTGGCATTATCCTTACTTCCCCTGTTGTGTAGTCCACATTGTCGAACGTGTAGGGCCTCGTCTTCGTATCCATCTCGAATACGGAAGTCCGGTCTATGCTCCTGGGCGTACCCCAGTGCACCTTTGTTCTGTATGCTGTGAGTTCGTACGTGAAACCGTTATCGAATTTGTTGCCTATGGCTGCAAGTGCCCCTATGACGCCCCTTCCATACTTGAATCGATGCACTTCGGCACCTATACTCTTTGCCAAATCCAGGGCTTCCTTCATTGTAACCATTTCCTTTACGGCCTTGGTGGAAAACTCTGCAAGGGATGCAGGAATTCTGCCAGTAAGAAATACGACACCCGGGTCGGTCCCACGCTCTTCAAGGTCTGCCAACTCCCTGACCTTGGCGAGCACTACATCCTTGATGATATGTACTTCATCGGTTTCCACCATTAAAGAGAATGAAAGAGCTGCATTCCCCCTCGTTTTGTAAGGGCAGTTTGGATTCAGCCTGATGAGTTTTGGTGGTTCTGCTGCAGGAAAACCCATGTTTTTGAGTTCGTCCAGTATGACTGCTGTCACGTAGGTTGTGCACATCGCTTTTTTGGAATCTGTGTCATCCAGACCCACATGGAGCAGCCGTGGCATGTTCCGCCATGTGGATACTCGAGCTTTTTATAACTTCATGCAGAAAAGGAAATATTCGAATTTAGGTGTTTGAAACTTTAGACCGGCCTGGATTTCACTCTTCTACCACTATCATCGTCAGGGTGGACCTGACCTTTTCCAGTCTACGTATATGCCATGTTATTGTTTCCTTAACCTTCTCCATATCATCAGACTCGACTTTGGCTATCAGATCATACACGCCATACACCACATATACCTCTGTAACATTCTGAATCTTCTTCAGCTCACTTACGAGCTCGTCCTCGGCCCCCAGATCGGCATTGATAAGCACGAATGCCTTGGCCATGTTTCTTCACACTTACGTCCTTATAACAAGGTTTTAAGTGTTTGGGGGGTTGGTGTGTGCTGTGGAGCAAGTCAAAAGAATTGGTGTATCTGTAAACATAATGCATCTGCACCAGGACGACCCCACAAAATGTACTGCGGTCAAACTGAAAAAGTTCGGTCTGGTTGGTTTTTCATACAAAACCAGAAGAGGGTTACTGCTCGACCCGTTTGCTACTTATGCTCTTTCGGCCGAAGATAGAAGGACGATCGACAGAGAGGGGTTGGTCGCAGTTGATGGAAGCTGGAAGCTCGTCGACTCTACCTTCAGAAAGGTCAGATGGCCCGAACACAAGAGACGGGCACTCCCATACCTTATCGCTGCAAACCCAACAAATTTTGGTACACCCTGCAAGCTTTCGACGGCAGAAGCTATTGGTGCTGCACTATACATAACGGGATACTATGACGAATCTCACCTGATCTTGGAGCCTTTCAGGTGGGGGGGAACGTTTTTTCAGCTCAACGGAGCGTATCTCGAATCATATGCGCATTGTATGACGCATACTGAAGTGATAAAGGCGCAAAAACAGATAATGGAAGGACGGATCGTGGCCAAGCAATGAGCCATTCCGGAAGCAGGGTTTTATCCTCCAACCTTTAAATCCGCCTTGTCCGCGTATAATCTGGGTGCGAGCCGGTGGGCAGGCGCCGGGTACAGCCTGAGGAAGCTCCTCCCTCCGCGCAGGATGCGTGACGTTGAGAAGCGTGACGGGAGACCGTCGGCAATGGAACAGAAACGATACCCGTCTGGGCAAATGCGATGAAGGCTTTGCCGGAGGTCGTCCATGTACGGGGTGAAACGGCCAACCCACGCGGAGCAAGGTCAAACGGGGCCAATGAAGTTCCTGCCTGAGGTCCGGGTAGACCTCTTAGCCGAATCCTGCCTAAAACAGAAGGAGGGCTACGGCCGGCACGCACCTACGTTTTTGGTGTTTGTTGTATCGTTTCAAGTATTTTAGCAACGTTTATATCGGTATTTCGATATCGGTATTCCGATAGATATGTGGAAACACCATATGTTCCGAAGGCATAGAGGGCTACGCATCTGGGTCCTGTCTATTCTGAGTTCAGCACCTAAAACTGGTGCCGAGATAATGGATGAAATAGAACTTCAGAGCCAGGGTTGGTGGAGACCTTCGCCCGGGTCGGTATATCCTCTCCTAGGTGAACTCGAAAAAGATGGTTACATAAAGAAACAGGAAGACGGAAGATATGCTCTCACCGATAAGAGCAAGAGTGAAATGGACTGGTATCCCTGGTTCGGTGGAAAGAGTGTGTCGAGGATAGACGACATGCTGAACGAAATGGAGGGCTTCGTATCATACATGGAAGATATCTCGAAGGCAGAGAAGCAGAAGCTGGAGCCATATTCATCTCGCATCAACACGTTGAAAGAAAGGCTATCCGCACTTGTATCTGTAACAAAGTAAATTCACGGAGAAAAACTGTAATCATTTTTTCAATTCGGCCTCTATTACTTCCCAGTATGATTATTTTTGACGTATGCGTGCTATCAAAGTCTTTTTTACATCATGTGAGTCGCTTGGGATCAACTTCATATTTTATTCACATTCTTATTCTTAAATTTAGGCTTTCAATGTACCCGTGTAATGAAGCTCGGACACTTTATCACGCTCATCAGAATTCCTTCTCTATCTGCTACCCTCGTACCTGTCTGTGTAGGGGGAAGCATCGCCTTCAGACTGGGTATTTTCCATCCTTACTTATGGATTGATTTCTTCGGCGTCGCAATTTTGATGCAGATGGCCACGAATGTGTTCAATGAGCATGGAGACTACGTCAAGGGGATCGATAAAACGAAGTCTTATGGCTTTGCGGGATTAATTGTGGATGGCACATCGACTCCGAGGCAGATACTCTGGATCGGGATAACGATGGACCTGCTGGCGTTTTTCCTTTCAATTCCCTTGATACTTATCAGAGGCCTCATATTACTTCTGTTGGGAGGGATCGCACTCCTGATCGGCGTGATTTATTCCGAAGGTCCTTTACCACTTTCTAAAACTCCCTTTGGAGAAATGATCGTTGGGATCACCATGGGACTCGTTGAGGTTGTTGCTTCAGAATTCGTGAGCTCTGGTAAAATTGTTCCTCTGGTATACTACGTTTCCGTGCCACTATCATTGCTTGTGGCCATGATACTCCTGGCGAACAATATCAGGGACCTGAATAAGGACAAATCTGCAGGCAGGCGGACTATACCTGTGCTGGTCGGGAAGCGCTACTCTGAAGTGGTTTTCGCACTTATGCTTGTTGCATCCTACATATGGATGCTCCTCATCTCAGCGTTCACAGAATCGGTTAAACTCTTAACTCCGTTGCTGTCAATCCCCGTAGCCATCCTGGGATTCAGAAATTTACGCAAGGTAGGATGGCTGCATGGTGTCGAAATTTCTTCGATGATCTATCTTACCTTCGGTCTTTTGCTTGCCCTCGGAATAATTCTGTAAATTAAATGGTATCTTCCACCTACGTTGAATTATCGGGACTGCTCAGAATATGTTTGACGAGTAAATATCATTCAGGAAATGCCGCCTTCTGTCTTCTGTTCCCAAGAACCTCAGATGCCGTGAGGGAAAGGAATCCTGCGACCAGAAACAGTATCGCTGCTATGTAGAATGAATACTGAAATGAAAGTGTGGAGGGAGCAGAATAGAAGGAGGGTACTCCATTAATGTATCCTACGAGTATCCACGTCGTAAATGTGCTTATGAGCGACCCGGCTATCGGTGCTCCCAGACTACTTCCGAGCGTTCTGAAAACCGTGTTCAATGATGTTGCTAGCCCCATTTCTCTTGGATCCACCGTAAGCACAAGAAGATTGGCTGTGGATACCATCAGGGTTGCTATGCCCGCGGCAAATACTATCATTGGGACGATTATCGACTGCGTGCTTGGGGTCATGGCTGCAAGAAGGAATCCCACACTTCCTATGATCGAACCTGCTACGCTAAGTGGTTTGACACCCGTCCTTGAAATGATCACACCGCCTATCGGAGCCACCACGAACATTATCAGAGCGATTGGTGCAAGTGCCAGCCCGGTCGAAAGTATGTCGAATCCGCTACCCACCGGCGGAGGCAACTCCAGCCTGTAAACTACTGTCTGAAATGCCAGGAACATTCCTAGCCCGGCGATCAACACAACAAGATTGGCGTTCAGAACGTTCCTTTGTCTGAGAAGTTTCATGTTCAGCACAGGTTCCGGTGCCTTTCTCTCCCAAAGCACCAGCGGAATCAGCAGCACTACACCAAAACCTAGAAGTGAAAGTATCGGGTAAGATGTCCACCCCCAATTCGGTCCCAGCGATAATCCTAACACGATCGATGCCAGAGACAAAGCAAGCAGTACGGAGCCGGGATAATCCAGCTTTGCGTCAGGCCTTCGATACCTTGATTCTCTGACTCGTGTTGAAATAAGTATCGCAAAGAGGATCGCAAAGGGAAGAGCGGTATGATAGGTCGTCCTCCAGCCGTAATCATTTGAAAGGTATGCTCCAAGAGGCAAGCCTATGGCAAAGCCGGCGCCAAACATGCCGCTGAGAATACCCTGTGCTCTCGGTATCATCTTTCGCGGAAATTCCTCTCTGACTAGACTCATGGCTAGAGGAAACATTGTGAGTCCGATTCCCTGGATGGTTCTGGATACAATAAGGAACGAGAAGGTTGGTGAGAAGCCAGTTACGGTCACTGCAGATGCATAGAATATCAGTACGTAGGTGAACATGCGCTTCTTACCGTATATGTCCCCCAGCTTCCCTATGATCGGATTCAATGCTACGCCGCTGACCATGTACATCGAAAGAACGAGACTAACCTGTGATGCGGACACGTTGAATTCGCTTGCGATCGATGGTAGGGATGGGGTGAGCATCGATTCCACGTACATAACGAAGACGGCGAATCCGCCGAATAGCAAGAGGGTTCGGTTCGCGTAGCCAGTATCGAATTCCTGGGTCGTTTCTTCCTGCATCTAGCTCTTCCTTCTCCTACTTCTTACCGCGAGCACGATGGAGACTATGATTAACACTAGTAGCAAAGCTATAATTATGATCACGATGGGGTTGGTCAACTCTGAACCAAACGATTGAATGAATGATTGATGCACGGGAACCGAAACAGTGAATTGTTGAACGAAAGGTAAAGATGCGCCGCTCTGAATCCATCTCCCCACAAAGGTCAGTTGATATGTGCCGGCCGCTATGTTGGGGTTGACTGTGACCACATAGGTTACCTGAGCTGATTGTCCTGGAAGAATCGTGCCTGCAGAAGCATTAAGGTAGGTCGTTGCCAGTAGAGGGCTTGAACTCGAGGGTATGCTCGGTTGAAACACGTTGGAAGGGACTAAAGTTATGCTCGTTCCTTCCGCTGCGGCACCTCCTACGTTGCTTATCGTCAGTGTGATGTAGTCTGCGGTGTCCCCTATGTTCACCGTCGGAGTGGAAACGGATGTAATTTCCAGCACCGCCTTTGGATTCTCCTGGAACGGAATGGCGAATGAAGCTGAACCAACCCCGTTATAGTTGACCCTCAGACTCAACGTCGTGTTACTGGTTGTGGATGTGTTGGTTATTCCGAGCGGAAACACCACCGGCACAGGCTGCCCAACGGGAAGGAACCCGATGAATCTTGTTGTCGAACCGGCATAGAGTGGATAAACCGGTTCTGCAGTGGATAGAGATACATTGACATTCGTAGCGGGTGCTGTACCCGTATTGATCAGATAAACCTGGAGCTCTGCTGATGGGTATCCAGGATATAATACTGTGGGGATATAGTTGAAGGACGACAGCTGTATGTTCGCAGAACCCAGAACGGGGACGCCGACTGTGAGGGACTGGACGAAGTTTTGTGTTCCGTTGGAGTAATACAAGGTTATACTCTGATTGTACAGTCCACTACCCGTGCCGGCCGCTATGTTGTAATATCCAAGGAGTGTTATGGACGACCCCACCGGCAACACCGGTGCCTGGGAGGAAGGATGTGTCGACTGCCCCTGCACCGACGTGATCGGAGAGGAAGGATTGAATGTTAAGGTGAAGTTGAAAACTGTTTTGGGGCCCACGTTGTATACAGTCAGGACGAGCGGTAGGTTCGTGGAGTCAGGAGCAGCCACAATGGGAGACCCCGGGGAACCCCAGACTGCCGAGGCTTCAAACGTCTGTGGCCCCTGGGATGGACCCAGTATCGCTACGCTTACCCCGATCTTCTCCGTCGTCGCCGAATTTCCAGTTAGGTAGTTCAGCGTTATTGTCTCATTGTATACTCCCTGTTTTGCACTTTCATACACGCTGAAGTAGCCAAAGAGGGATATGGTCGAACCCGGGGGTAGTGAGGGAACGTATTGTGTTAAGTTGAATGGTTGCCCAGGGACCGGAACCAGTGGATAAGCCGTGTCGAATGTAGCGGTAACGTTTGTTACAGGGCTGGGGCCAAGGTTTATGATCGTGATGGATAAAGGCAAATTACTGGACCCTGGCGAAGCGACGATAGGGGATTGAGGTGAGCCCCATACCGCCTCGGCCTGGAACGTTTGGGGTGGAGTAAATGCTGCAGCGGCCGAAAGCGGCAGATAGAGCGTCAGAAGTGAAACAATAAGAATGATGGCTTTTGTGTTCATTGTCTTATCGCCTCCCCCAATCCTACATTGTACATCCTTCTTTGAAACCTATCAATTTCATGTCGGACCGCCGTGCTCAGATATCTCTTCTCCTGTGAAGTAAGCTCGTATCTCGGCTCTGTTAGGACAGATTCCGTAACCTTCAGGCTGACCTTTAATCTCTCAACTACGAAATCAGGGAGCTGTTCATGATCAATCAGATCCAGAATCAATCTCCACGCAAACATGTATTTCTTTGCCTTCGCATTCATATCTGAGCGGAAAGCCAGAAGAGACCTTCTTCCCTTACTAGTGATGGAATACTTCTTTCTTCCCTGAACAAAATCCACTTTTGCCCAGCCTCTTTTCACCAGGCGATTTAGCGTTGGATATAACGCCCCGGCACCAAGTAGCCAGGTACCATTGGTCTGTTCGAAGATCCTGTGAACAACGTCACTTCCGTATATGGGTGATTTGTTCATCATGGACAGAGCATAGAAACCCACCAGGCCGCTGTGGGTCGACCCTAGAGAATCATGTTCCATGCCGAACGCCTCCGGCATGGTATATAAATATATATCGAACGATTATTGCGCTGGTGTACCGAAGAACCGAGCAGATTTGAGTCTTCTGTAATCTATGAGGCTTATCCACTTCGGTTGCTCTTCAGACCGCACATGATTTCGCTGGCCTCCCAGAGCCTTGCCTGCAGGCTCTCATCATACGATTCTTGAGAAGAAGAAGCCTGTTGAATGCCATCGAAGTAGTTTCCGGATACCTGCTGAAGGTCGGGTGATGATGAGAGGTATATCACTCCCCTTGCACCCTCATTTGGAGACTTCATGAATGGCTTTGCAACGTTTGAAATGAAGCCTAATCCACCGAGTGGACGTGACCAGATGTTAGTCGCCACCGTCCCCGGATGTACACAGTTGGAGGTTACACCAGAACCTCTCATTCTGCGGGCCAACTCATAGGTGAAGAGCACCTGCGCGAGTTTGGAGTTAGAATATGCACCCATTCCTGAGCCCGCCTTGGAGCAGGAGTATGGATCCCCAATATGGCCCTGAAAATGACCGATAGAAGTGACATTAATGATTCTGGAAGGTGCGCTCTCCACAAGAATTCCGAGAAGAAGATTCGTCAGTAGAAAATGTGAAAGATAATTTACCTGAAATGTCGTCTCAAACCCATCTTCGGTGAGCGAGTGAGCAGCTTTGAACAAGCCAGCGTTATTTACTAGGACGTGCAACTTCACTTTGGCTGATAGAAACTCGCTGGCCGCATCCCTTACAGATTTGAATGATTCGAAATCAGCAATGAGCGAATGGATATTCTGATTCCCGGTTTTGTTTCTTATTTCTGTCATGGTGGATTCACACCTGGCCTCGTTTCTGCAAAGGAGATATACGGTGGCTCCCATTTCGGCTAAACCCGTGGCTGTGGCTTTGCCTATGCCGGAGCTTGCACCGGTAACAAGGCAAACCTTTCCTTCCATGGTGTGAAGCGTCAAAACCTCACATCAGATTAGCTGTCTTCAAATAAGCGTTGTCGATAAATCCGTTAAGAATTATGTTTGCCTCATCTTCGTCGTTTTAAAGATCGAACCAAAGTGGCAAGTCGAATGTCTAGCTCGCAACAGCATCACATATGACATCGACCCCACCGAGTTTTCAGGTTTTATTCAATGTGCAGTGATTCTAGTTATCGTCGCTCGAAAAGTGTTCATGATAATGTTCGACGGGCATCATGTACCCAACCGCTCGTTGCACAACCTCGCTGAGAGCAGGATGGATGTGCATTGCGTCGGATATTGTGCGCCAGCTCTTTTCTCGTGTGTACATTACAGCTATTATTTCATGTACCAAAATTGAGGCGTAAGGACCCACAATGTGCGCTCCCAGTATATGATCATTGGAGCCATCAACAATGACCTTCACAAAATAATCTTTGGCGTTCATGGCTTCGCCCTTGGCCGTGTCCTCATACCGTGCGTAGCCAATCAAGACCCTTTCTGTGCCCACCCTTTCTATTGCTTCTTTTTCTCTCATTCCGACACTGGCAACTTCAGGATATGTGAATACTGCATGAGGCACCGCGCTGTAATCCACCCTGATCCTGCGTTTCAGAATGGCATTATAGTATACCACTTCAGATTCGTAGTTAGCTACATGTCTGAAAAGGTGCTGCCCATCGGCATCACCCAAAGCCCAGACGTTGGGCTGGCTCGTTTCAAGGAATTCATTTACCTTGATCCAGCCATCAGGTGTGGTTTTCACGCCTCCCAGCTCGGGCTTAAGGATGTCGTTAACGGGTTCCCTCCCCGCAGCAATGAGAATTTCATTGGCTGAAAAAGTTCGTATTTCTGAGGTTGACCTGTCCAGTGCAGACAGCGTCTTGGTGCCATCCTGAGACTGCGTCACCTTTTGGACAACATGGTTGGTGAGTATTTTCATTCTCCTTCCCAGATGTCGTTTGACCAGAGCCGAAACTTCTGGTTCTTCTTCGGGAAGAAACTGGGGGTTGCGTCCTATGATTGTAACTTCGGAGCCAAGCGTAGCGAAGAAATGCCCAAACTCGGCTGCTATGTACCCTCCACCAATTATAGCCAGACTTCTGGGAAGTTCCTTCATTTCCATCCTGATTACAGAATCACTCGTATGATAGTGCACCTTGTCCAATCCATCGATCTTTGGAATGTACGGTCTTGAACCGGTAGCAAGAAAAATCATCTGAGCTGTGATGGTTTCATTTTCAACCTTCATCTGATATGGGGCAATGAACTCGGCCTCGGAATGATAATAGTCTATGTTCTCGGAATTCGATAAACCGTTTCTGATAGCATTGATGTCTCTATCGATGAGTTCCCTCATACGCTTCATAATTTTTTGATAACTCAGTGACTTCACCTTCACGTCGATTCCGAGCTCCTCGGCACCATCCAAAGATGCTGCGAGCTCTGTCGGATACAGCATTATCTTGGAAGGGATGCATCCTCTTGTCAAACAGATTCCACCAGGTTCATCTTTGTCTATGGCTGCAATCTTGGTTGATGGGTTGGCTTGAATTATTGGTTCGACTATGTTCATCGCAGAGCCGCTGCCTACAACTATAAGGTCATACTTTTTCATTTGATGTGTTGAACAAGTCTCAAAGGTGAAAAGGGTTTCGGTATAAAAAGACGAACCGTCAGATCGTTTTCAGCTCAGTAAGTTGCTCAATTGTTTCAGTGTCATATTTTATGTCCTAACTCTAGCTTATGTTTTACTGGGCATATGAAGAGTACACATCCGTAATTTTTGTTTCCGGTATAGAATGATAAGCGTCGATCATCAGCTGGGCAGAATCAGGAAACCACTGATACATCGATAACTTGGTAACCTGTGGCTCCACTTGGGAATGGGGCTTCTAGGGTAGAGATTTGGAGATTGCCTTCCCCATCTGTCGCTCTAACCATCAACTTGTATGCACCAGCTGCGGGGGGATTCCATTCCTTGCTCCAAAGGACCCATGTATAGTTCGAAAGGGGATCCTTAAGACTGGCCTGCTGCCATGTATTTCCACCATCTACGCTGACCTCCACCTTTTCGATTCCACGATCACCTGCAAAGGCTATACCCGCCACAGGAATGGTCCCTTCTGTGACCGAACTGTCTCCTCCAGGAATCATGAATCTTCTTCTTAAAGGGCTGTTGCCAGGTATCACTATGGTTGATGTCGTTTTATAAGTGGCGTCATTCGCCCAACCCCTTCGTTGCCAGAAACCCTGGTACACTTCATTCACGACCTGTATTTCGGTGATCCATTTAGCATTGTGCTGTCCGTAGAGGCCAGGGACCACTGCCCTCAGTGGATAGCCGTGCTCCTTGGGAAGCTGAGCATCGTTCATCATATACGCCAATATTGTTCCTGAATCACGAGCTTTCTGAATGGGTATGCCAACGTCGTAACCATCATAACATCGAAACACGACATAGACCGCTTCCTGCGATGCTCCGGCGGCCTTCAAAATGTCTTCAAGTTTTACTCCCCTCCATTTTGCGTTGCTTATCAGATCCCCGCCCACAACGTTACTGATACACTCCAGTGTGTTATACTGTTCCACATATGGCATTGACACAATGTCATTGTAGGTCAGGTCCAAGGGGGAGTTTACCATTCCTGTAACAGCCAGCTTCCAACTCGCAACATCCACTTGAGGTGCTTCTATATTGATGTCAACACGATAGAAATCCGGATTGGCTGTTACCTCGTTCATGAAGAATGCTTGAATTTCTTTGGAGAGGGTAGCTTCCGTAGTTGGCTTGGGAAGAAATATCTCAACACCACTGAGCAAAATTGCAAGAGCTACAGCGGAAGCTATACCCATTTTGATGTAGCGTCTCCGTACTGTATCAATGACAGGAGCCGGCCTTTTCGCAGCTTCATGTGGCTTGCTTTCCAACTCTCTTGAGTACAGAAAAGATAGAACAAAACCAAATGCGAGCTGAGGGGGTAGTGAACTCGTAATCAGCGTGTCCAAGCTAACAGGTTGACCCGTAACCACGGTCAATTCGAGCAGTGCTCCACCAATGAGCAGGAATATTACGTATGAAACCGTCGAACCCAGCGCTGTTTGAACGAGCGGGTTATTCAAGTGCAGCTTCCTAAAGAGACGATGTAGGTACAGACCTATCGCTCCATAAATAAACAGAACTACAAGAATTGCTACCACGAATGTAATGTACTTGGCAAATATGCCAAGAGATTCTGTGGCCACTGATTCAACAGATGTTGGAACATATGAAAAGAACGTCTGGGAACCCAACTCCGGGATAAACACTCCGCCTATCGAGATTCTAACCAAATACGACACGGCCAGAGCCAAGGCACCAGCTGCCAACGATTTTGCAAAACGTTCTCGCAACGATGGTTCTATACTTGGCTACATCAATGGCTTGTAAAGGTTGCTAAAGCGGCAAGAACCGATTGTCCGGATTCAGATTCGGATTTTTGGAAGGAAAGACCTAATTCAAAATATGGTTCGTTGTTGCTCTAAAATCAGTATTGATGGCTAAATAGGAGGTGATTGAACGGGTCTACACACGGCGCCCATCATGAAGCTGGCTATAATTTCTGATATACATGCGAACCTTGTTTCCCTGAAACTCGTCCTCGATGATATTGAAAAAAGGTCTGTAGACAAGATGGTCTGCCTGGGTGACATCGTCGAACTGGGGCCTCAGCCGCATGAAACAATTTCGTATCTAAAGCGGCTCGGAGGATTAATGGTGATGGGTAATGAGGATGAAGCTGTGCTGGATGCCAATGCATCCAGGATTTACGCTAATGAGACAGATGCTAAGATTCACGATATAGACAGGTGGACCTTTGACAGGCTGACAAACGGGGACCTGGATTATATCAGGAGTTTCGAGCGCTCACTTGTTATTTCCCTTCGCGAAAGTGGTACTCAATTGCTGCTTTGCCATGGTTCACCCAGATCCAATAAAGAGCGTATATTGTCGACCTCACCATCCGATGGAGAGTTGCAACAGATGATTTCTGGATTCGACCTACCATTGATGGTAGCCTGTGGCCATACACATACTCAGATGCTGCGCAGACTGAATGGTTCTGTTGTCTTTCTGAATCCCGGGAGCGTCGGAATGCCATTCAGGGACGATGTTCTGTTGGATCAATCAAAGATGATATTCAGATATGCTCCGCGTGCGGAGTACGCCATCGTGACACTCGAATCTGATGGGAAGATTTTTGTGGAATTTCGAACCTTGCCAGTGGACACGAAAAAGGTAGAAGAATCTATTCAGACGAGCGGAATGCCACACTCTGATTGGTTGATTTCTCACTGGAGAATTTAACAGCGAGGTAATGGACGAAGGCAAAGGGAAGTCCAAGTCTATTAAATGAATAGTACGTCTGAATTATATCAGGCATAAAGATGTATGACTTATCTTAAAGTACAATATGGATAATAAATAATAAAAAAGATGTTTTAAACTGGTTTTGTTTCGCCTGATGCAACTCCGATGGGAACGCCCTTGCCCGTTTCTACTCCCTTTGCACGCCATAGCAGGATAGCTAGAAGCCCGCACGACCACACTATTGCATTGAGTAATGTATACTGCTGGATGCTCCAGGTTGCAGTGACTAGGATCACGGGTATCGATGAACCAATCGAAATGAATCTTGTAAGGGCGGTAAGAGTTCCTCGTCTGCTTGTGTGCCACAGCTCGCCCTTCAATGTGTCTTCAGAGAGATAGTTCACGCCGACGAATCCGTAGAACAGTATCAGCATCGCCCAGAACAGGGTTATGCTGATCGCCCCAAGGCCTACGTAGTAATACATTACCCAAGTGACAGCGACTATACCCACCGAGGAGTAGAGAAGGAGACTGCGCCTGCTCAACCTGTCGGCTACAGTGGCTATGATGGCTCCTACGATGAAACCGACAACATTAGCCGCCAGAATGTAGTATGCTGTGAGACTGGGGTTGAAGAATGGTCCAATAGTATATGCCATCAAAGTGAAACCGATAGTGTTCGAAGCTGCCACGATGGTCGTTACCAGAATCTTCACCCAGAGCGCGGGGATCTTGAATCCGGTCACCGTCGGCGTTTGAAGGGAGGCTGGCTGGGCAACCGGAGTTTGTGCTTCATATGGAGTTGCATAGTACTTCTGCATTATGTTTGATGCATCCTGAGATCTTCCCTTAGCTTCAAGCCATCTGATGGACTCCGGCATTTTATATCTGCTGTAAGCCAGTATGACAAGTATGGGGAGAAAGGTTACGGCGATCATCTCGCGCTGGAATGACACCGAATTGTAAAGATTTGCTGCGATGATTGCTACAACTGCGAGGACGGTTCCTCCCAAGTTGATGAAATTAACTTCCCAGTACATTGACTTGCTTCTGTGCCTCCTCGGCATGACTTCGTGAGTAGCTGTCATTATAGTGTTCATTTCTCCGCCTGCTGCGAACAGGAGTATAGCCAAGAAGGGAAGCGTTGTAAAGTAGGAAGTACTGAAGTAGATGCCTATAGCTCCAATCGCATACAGAAGCATTGTAACGTAAAAGGTCCTCTTTCTGCCAAGGGCATCCGATAGAGGGCCCGCGAAAGCTATACCTATGATCAGGAAGAGCGGGGACCATATCAGAATCAGCGTACTCAGTATGGAACCGCTTACCGGATACCAGCCAGAAGCGATGAAGGACAGGCCATAAATGTAGGCTTCAAGGAACATGCCGAATGAAAATGCTATGAAGGTCCATGAGTGAGCCGACGTCCATTTTGATTCCTGAGCTGCATCTGAAAAGGAATTCTGCATTAGCCCGACTGTGGCATCTCTGCTGATATAAACATACATGAGAGTGATGCTTCAATGCTTGATTACTTTATGTCGTGATGCTGCCCGGCCCTTCGGGCAGGTCTGTAGATAAATAGTCTACAAAATGAGGGTTAGTTGGGTAGATCCCGTTTGCCATAAATACACGGCAAACGAGTTAAAATCGGACGATTTGTCAGATATAAGATTACCTGGCACGCGTTACATTTATCGTGGTGCTGAATACAATTGCTGTGCAGCCTCGTTCAATTTAACTAGAAGACATGTTTAGCCTTGGTCACATGGTGAAGATTTTTATTCGAAGAAGTAAAAAGGAGGACTCGCGAGAATTTCTCGGACTTGTCGAAGCGCTAGCCAAGTTTGAAAAGCTGAACCCACCAGACAAATCTGCAAGAAGAAGGCTGATAAGGGATATTTATATCAAAAAGCGTCTTAATCTGTTTGTTGCTTGCGTAGACCAAAACCTGGTAGGCTATGCCCTTTATTATTTCTCATACTCTTCATTTCTTGCCAAACCCACTCTCTATCTTGAAGATTTGTTCGTTTTGGAGGGCTACCGGAAATTAGGCGTAGGAAGGCGCTTGTTTGCCAGGTGCGTCAAGGAGGCTGCAAACATGAAATGCGGAAGAATGGAGTGGGCCGTGCTAACATGGAACAAAAACGCAGTGGATTTCTACGAAAATATGGGCGCCAAACGACTTGATGAGTGGCGCACTTACAGACTCGAGGAGGCGACGATAAAGAGTCTTACCAAAAGTATGTTGGAAGATGATTAAATTCGTTCCATCCTGATTTACTCAAGTATGTCCCTCTACTCGTTTTGGTTCGTACAGTTCTTCAAGGTAGGCCATCTCTGAAGATGATATCTTTACCTCAAGGGACTCAACGAGCTCATCTAACTGCTGAATTTTTGTAACGCCTATTATGGGTGAGACGACTCCCGGTTTGTTCAACAGCCAAGCTAAAGCGAGCTGTGCTGGCTTGACGCATTTGTCATGTGCCAATGAAACAACCCGGTCCACTATGCGAAAATCTTGGGGTTTGAAGTACCTCTGACTCAGATACCTGTCTTTTTCGTACCGTAATCCAGTTGGCTTCTTTCCTTCCTTGTACTTGCCCGAGAGAAAACCTCTTGCCAGAGGACTCCAAGGGATGATTCCTATCCCTTCCTCAAGGCAAAGCGGCACCATTTCCCTTTCCTCTTCCCTGTACAGCAGGTTGTAATGGTTCTGCATGCTTATGAATCGTTCAAAGCCAAATTCATCCGAAAGCCGAAGTAACTTTTCGAACTGCCATGCCCACATGCTGGAAGCGCCAATGTAGTTGACGGTACCATCCTGATGTATAAGATCATCAAGGGTAGAAATTATTTCCTTCATTGGCGTGTTTGTATCAAGCCTGTGTATCTGATACAGGTCTATGTACGAGGTTCCAAGTCTTTCTAGCGATGCCTTCACAGCCATTCTGACGTGCTTTCTTGAGAGGCCGCTGTTGTTTACCCCCTCCCCCATGGGGAAGAACACCTTGGTGGCTATGACCAGTTGGTCTCTGCGACCGCTGATTGCTTTGCCAAGGATTTGTTCGGACCTTCCTTCTGAATAGTAGTCCGCAGTGTCGAAGAAATTTATCCCTAGGTCAATGGCCCTGTTGATTATCTTCTCAGATTCCTTGTAACCTAGGGTCCAACCGAAATTTCCCACTTCTGCGCCACCAAAGCTCATGCAACCAAGGCAGAGCCTTGATACCTTCATCCCGCTTGTTCCCAGCCTGAGATACTCCATGACCGTTCCGTCATCACCCTTTGATTATATCTCTTCTCAAATTCCAACCATGAATGCGGGTGTGCTATTATGGCTACCAAAAACGTTCATGGTGTTCCTGACATCGCCATGAGCGGCAATGCTGCAAACACCTTCGTATCATTCAGGAGATTGCTTATCTTGCAGTATTCGTTTGGTTCGTGGGCTACTTCATCGATTGTACTCCAGACAGCCGTAGGAATTCCAGCTTTCCTGAATAGGTTTCCGACAGTTTGTCCTCCGATCCCGACATATCTGGGCCTCTTGTTGGACATGGTTTCGATTGCTTTTGCAAGCAGTTTGGCAACTTCAGAATCCTCGGATGTTGCAGGACCAGCATCGTCCCTTTGTTCTATACCTACAGAGATGTTACAGTTGTATTTCTTCTTGTAAACTTCAGCCGTGGATTTGACATTTTCTATGACATCATCCAGACTATACCTGGGTAAGACCCTGCAGTCAAAGTACTGTACATCGAGCCCTGGTATGGTGTTCACGTTTGCCACGTTCGTTTCCTTCTTTGTTGGTTCAAATGTAGATAGTGGTTCATTAAAAAGGGGGTCTGCTGCATCATATTTTTTATGAAGAAATTCGTCTATTTCAAGTGCATATCTCATTCCTATTCTGGTTGAGTTGATTCCTTTGCGGGGCAGGCTTGCATGAACCTGCTTGCCAGTGGTGGTGATCTTCAGCCACAGAAGACTCTTTTCTGCGATTTCAATATCTTTACCATCCGGTGAACCGGAATCGGGAACTACGACGATATCATTCTTACCAAAGTAATTGTGAGCCAGAAGATGCTTGATTCCGTATTTGCTGCCCGCTTCTTCATCTGCAACGAACCATACCCCAACGTTAAAAGGCAGACGAACATCGAAAAGTGTGAGCTCTCGGAGTGCAAACAGTGAAGCTACAAGAGACTGACCGTTGTCTTCCGAACCTCTTGCTATTATCCTCCCATCCCGCACCTGAGGCTCAAACGGGTCGCTATCCCACAGGTCCAAGCTTCCTTCTGGCACCGTATCCATATGCGAGATAAGCCACAGGGTCCTGGAACTGTCTACGCCTTCAATCGATGCGGAAAGATTGGACCTCGTTACTCCTCCATTTTCATCATCATTTACATCCACCCTCTTTACTTGGAAGCCCTGATTTTTCATGAATTCTTGAATGAAGTCGGCCCTTTCATGCTCTCCTCCGCCCCCGCCTCTCGGGTTTACAGCTCGAATCTTCAGCATCTGAACAAAGAAATTAAGGATCTTTTGGGAGGAATCATCAACGTCCTTGTTTATTCTTCCTATCACGTCATAAGGAGTGGACACCATGTTCAAACAGAGTACTACCATTTTGACGGCTTTAATCTTAGCGCTTGGGTTTCACATGGATAAGCACTAGATGGGCTATGCCTGAATTGAGAGCCGGCAGCATCAACTAAATTCTTGGCCAAAATCAGGAACATCATCCCCGGTATGCGTTTTGTATGATTATGTGTATCTTTTACTTGGATCAAGGAACTTCCACTCAAAGTACGGTGCAACCTACGTGATTCTTTTCGAATGAATTGTTTGCAAGTATACCGAGGATGTCGTGCGAAAAAACATGGTCTTTGTAGACTATCCGCCCTTATTCCCTATATTTCTGGTTCAGAAAGTCAGAGAGCTCCGCAAGTCCGCTGGCCAGGTCATCTTTGTCTGCCGTAAAGCAGAGTCGGAAAGATCTTGGTGCACCAAAATAGTCTCCAGGGGATACAAGCACACCCTTCTCCTTCAAAAGTTCTCTTGAAAGTGACTCGGAATCCTGTTGGTTTTTGTATCTTACCAGGCAAAAGGGGGCGGCATCCGGCAGTATAGCAAGAATTCCGTGGGTGGCTTCCAAAAAACCTCTAACCAAGTCGATGTTCTCCTTGTACAATTTTTTGGTTCTTATAACGAAGGTCTCCCTATTTTTCAGTACCTGTCTCGCTATCCACATAGAATACTCTGAGCTGTGACCACTTATCAGTTGCTTGGCCCGGCGTAGACGCATCGCATTCGATCTCTCTGCAATCAGCCATCCAATGCGGAGCCTTCCCAGGCCATAGAATTTGGTCAAAGAGCTGCAAACTATAAGGTTGTTTGTCTCCTCAACAGAATACCTGGTTGGAGGTTCGAACTTGAAATCACGATATGTTTCGTTTACGAAGATATACCCGTTGCGTTTTTTCACATTCCGGACCAGGCGCTGAATTGACTCATCGTCGACGTATTTACCCGTAGGATTGTTCGGGTTTGTCATCCCAACTATAGAGCCTTCTTCCACCATACCATTTCGAAGGGAATTGGAAACCTTCATCCCCAGGGATTTGGGTACTGCGAATATGGGTTCATAATTCGGGAGGGGAACAACCGCTTTCCCTCCGTTACCGAATACCGAGTAGGCGATGAATATAGCCTCTGAGCCTCCTGCAGTTATGACAACGTTCTCAGGATCCACTCCATGCATTCTGGCTATGGTTTCTGTCAGCAATTTCTCATGCACGTCCGGCTCATTCACGAAGTCTTCAAAATTCGTATTGATTCCCATTTGATTCAGGTTCGGCTCCTTCATGCCGCTCAACGAAAGATTATGCTTGACGCCTCCTGATGCACTGAGTATCCAGTTCAGCAATCTGAACTCCAAAGTTTTCATGTCGTATAGCCTTGTTGCGTATCTAGTCTATAAATCAGAAGATTTCCAGCCAGTTTCCGTCTGGGTCTTCCACATAATAGATTCCTCTTATACCATTTTTATCTTCCGGAGTAAGAGCAGGCTTCGCACCGGCTGCGACAAGTTTCCTGAATGCCATTTCCGGGTTTGCGACCTTGAAGCCAATGTGGTCCAGACCCTCTCCGGGCACGTATTTTGAAGCGAAAGGTGAATCCTGTGGGTACCAGTTCAACTCCAGCCTTTGGTGCGACCGTGAATCCTGAAGTAACACCCATCTGCCGCCATGATACATTTTGCCTTCACGAAGCTTTTTCAGACCGAAGTTTTCCTTGTAAAACTTCAGTGACCTATCGAGATTTGTAACCCTAATGCCGAAATAACGAAGGACCATACGGATGAGGACACAGAGTGTGGATATAAACCAATCTTTCTGATATCAAATGTAGAAATGCCGACAACCTTCATTCAAATCTTCTTATAACACGTTCAGAAATGGTTACGATACACGGATTTGTCCAGAACGCTTGTGTACGGACATAGAGGAGCCAGAGGGTATGCGCCTGAAAACACACTGGAAGGCTTTGAACTCGCGAAAAATCTGGGTGTGGATGGCATCGAGTTTGACGTACATCTGTCCAAAGATGACGTCTTGGTGGTCATTCACGATGATACTGTGGACAGAACCACCAATGGATCCGGGCGGGTAAGAGATATGACTCTGTCTCAGCTAAGGGAACTTGATGCTGGAGTGAAATTTAGCGCAAAATGGGAAGGAGCGAAGATTCCAACGCTGGAGGAAGTGCTAACGAAAATCAAACATGTCAGGTACAAAATCGAAATCAAGCATGGCAGCAGCGTTTACCCTGGTATCGAACAAAGGCTTTTGAACCTGATCAAAGACCTAGGGGTCAAGAAGTCGGTAAGGGTCACATCTTTTGACTATGACTCTTTGAAGAATATGCGTGCGTTGGATGACACGATTGAACTCGGCTTGATTATCCATGGTAAAATCAGCTGGTTCATCGAAATCGCCAAACGCCTTCGCGCAGAATGGATTCAGGCTAACTATGGTCTGCTGGAACAGGGTGATGTCGCGCTAGCTCATGAACAAGGGATAATGGTTGGCGCCTGGGGTGTAAATAATGAGAAAGAGGTGTTGAACCTGCTCCAGATGGGTGTCGACGATGTTACACTGGACCGTCCCGACATGGCATTAAAAATTATGAAGCAGATTCCATGATGCTCCTTTCCACAAAACACCGAATGTATTCTATCATGCTTTCTCGGTGATATTCTGACGTGGTGACTCTATCATGCTCCTTACTTTTTCCCAATCCGGATCTACTACGATTGGTGGAAGCGACCATTCTGGATTGGCATCGATCTGCTTGAGGGCAGTCGAAGTCAGAATACACACAACTCGACTGTCCCTATCCACTTCGCCTTCGCTGATTAATTGGTTGACAGCAGCCACCGAAGCGGCAGACGATAGTTCGGGCGCCAATCCTTCGAGTCTGCCAAGGTCGCTCTGTGCGTTCAATATTTCTCTGTCGTCCAATGCACAACTCAAACCCGATGATTGCTTCAAAGCGTACAGTGCATGAAATCCGCATACGCTTGTCATTATCGAGAAAGCCGCTGTAGAATGCTTCATCGCGACCTTTCTGATCCTGTTTGATCCGGATCTGTAAGCTTCATGCAATGGAGCACCTGCGGAAGTTTCCACCGACACCATTCTCGGGACGGACTTTGATATCCCAAGCTGGGTGAGCTCGTGGAATCCCTTCCAGATCCCATAAAGGCCGTCTCCATAACCGACTGGAACAAATACAAAATCTGGAGTGGTACCACCCATCTGCGAAAATATCTCGTATGCGATTGTCTTGTATCCCTCGACTCCGTATGGGTTTCCCGTCGGCCATGTTGTGAATGTGCTGAGAGGGTACATGTGTAGTTCCTCAACACATTTTTTCATCAGCGTCCATCTCCCCTCACTCGAGCTAACTGCCACCACATTTCTGGCATATGCCTTCATCTGCGATACCATGACCTTTGGTGCAGATGCGAGGGTGAATACCAAGCACTCGAGCCCTGCCCTTGCACTATATGCAGATGCTGCGGAGCCGTGGTTTCCAGAACTTGAAACCACAGTACGCGAGGCACCTAAATCCAAGCCTTTGGACACGGCAACAGAAGCAAGCCTGTCCTTGTATGACATTGTCGGGTTCATAGCCTCGTTTTTGATGTAAAGATTAGGGAAGTTCAGTTTCTCGCCCAATCTTTCCGCCTTGATCAGGGGTGTATCCCCCTCTCCTAAACTGACGAAATTGTTTTTGTTTCCGACCGGCAGAAGGTCTTCGTAGCCCCATAGCTTTCTGGACTGATTGAAAAGTTCATGTGTCAAGGTTTCCTTTACCTTTTCATAGTTATAATCAACGGTAAGGTTGGAAATGAATTCGTCTGTTGCACAGCTTCTGCATCCTTGAAAATACCAACCAAGGTCATATTTTGTTCCACAGTTCAAGCAAATTAGAGATTCTGCGTACGACAAGCAAGTTCTGCCTCAAGTTGTATAGTGTTCTTCAGATAGATATCTGTCCATGCTGTCCGGAAGAACCGTGACCACATTACCCCTACCAAGTTTCTTGGCCAGTCTCAGCGCGGCTAAGACGTTCGCTCCGCTTGAAATTCCACAAAAGAGGCCTTCTTCGCTAACAAGCCTGTGAGCCATTGTAATAGCTTCTTCGTCTGTAACCTGAAGGATCTCATCAACGAGACCGGCTTCGATTATATCAGAAATTATTCCACCAGAAACTTCTGTCCTTACGATCCTACCTAGCTTCTGATACTCCTTGAGGAGGGGAAGCTTCGTCGAAGCCGGCTCAACTGCGACTATCCGAACTCGTGGATTTGACCGTCTTAACTTTCTGCCGATGCCAAGAAGGGTGCCGCCGGTCCCAATCGATGCCGTGAAGCCTGAGACCTTTTCATCCAAGGCCTCAAGTATCTCCGAGCCAGTCTGACTCTGAGCCAATGTGTTAGATGGGTTGCTGAACTGTCTCGCCCAGAAGGTGTTTGGCTCTGTTTTCTCCACCTCGGCGCATTTCAGCCTTCCGGGAATTTCGACGACTCCGCCACTGATGCTCTTCTCCTTCAGCCTTCTTTCTTCTTCCTCACCGATCACTTCCACCTCGGCCCCATACCGCTGGATGATTCGTGTTCGTTCCGGGCTCACTCCCTGAGGAATATATATGCGGACCCTGTACCCCAGCATTTTACCGACGTAGGATAATGCTATGCCTGTGTTTCCTGTACTGGCCTCCACTATTGTGGAGACTCCCGGTTTCAGTCTTCCCTGCTTCTCGGCGTCGCGAATTATTTTATAGGCTATCCTGTCCTTTATGCTGCCACTTGGATTCAGGTATTCGGTTTTGACGAACACCTTCGCATCCAAACCCTCCGTTACTTTTCTCAGTCGGAGAAGAGGCGTATTACCGATCAGTTCGACAGAGCTCTTGAATACGTTTTTTGACATGTTCGCAACAGAACCGTTATGTTACATAATATCTGTTTTGCGATATGATGCCAGTATTGCCCGAGCCCGTCCTCAGCCGGCCTTGGTTTGCGTGGCGATTGAGGCTTTACTCCAGCTCTGCATGGTTTGTGGTATCGAAAGAAGTATGTAAATGAAGAATGAAATCAATGGTAGAGAGTGCCACAAAGTATCCTTCAGGTATAGGCCAAGATACAGGTTAATCACGAGCGTGACGAAAAATGCGGCTATGGCTCTCCAATTGATGGGCTTGAGCCCTTCAAACCCCTCCGGATAATGCATCTTTCTTACGATGAAGTAATCTGCAATCATTATTCCAGGGATAATGGGGAGGGCATAGCCGATGTAACCTATGAACGTCAGGAAGCTGGTTATGATCCCCTGACTAACACCGTACCATCCGATGAATATTCCAATGATTCCAACCGCGAGATTTGTGGTGAATCTCTTGACACCAAATGTGTTACTGACTGCGAGGCTTGCTGCGTACAGCTCATTCATTTCAACTGTGATTGACTGGATGACGAATGCAACTATGGCCAGTGCAGATATTCCGAGGAGCCCAAACGCCTTTCCGAGGTCGGACACCCCCAGCCCAAGACCCAGCACCAATCCAAGGAAATTGAATCCAAAGTTTCCTACAAGGAATTCCATTATGGTCGATATATAGACAGCGCGCTGGTTCTTGCCGAACCTCATCAGGTCGGGTGTTACCGTAGCGCCACCAAGCCATTTAGCCACGCCGAGCCCGATTATGGCTGGAAGACCCAGCTTTCCTGCATCTTTGGGAACCGCGGTAAGGATCGCCCCAAAGCCATGCACGTAGCTTATGGTGGCTGCGTCGGCAACGACTACAAGAAGAACCATTAAGGGTACGCCGACTCTTGCTACCCACTTCAGTCCCCGTTTGAATCCCAGACCAGATATGATCAGGAACACGGCACCGAGGATGACGCTGTATCCGATCAACGCTATGTTCCCACCTTTGGGAAACACGTCCACCGTTATGCCTATGATGTATCCATAAAATCCGGCTATAATCGCGGCTATGATGAATGAGGGTAATCTGCTACCTTCTCTTCCAAAGGCAAAACGTGAAGAAAGAGCGAAGGAAGTCCTCTCCCTGAACCCTATCAGGCCCATGAGTATCGAAACGACTGCTATTATCGCCGAGTATGCGAAGGCGACTCCTATGGCCTGCCAGAAGGCAAAATAAAGCCCAATTGTGTATCCAAACAGAAGGTCTGACGAAGATACGGTAAAGCCCATTCTGACAAGCGCTATGTCTGCGGTCCCCTGAAGCGAAGATTCTGGAACTTTTCTGAGTGAAAAATCGTCACTACTATCAGACAAACCACCTTTTGTCTGTCCTTCGGGGTTGTTTTCTTTGTCTGAACCCACACATTCACATTTGATACAGTAGATTTAAGCTCTTCTGAATGAATACACAATCTTGTTTCCTGTTGTTTAGCCAAAAAGACAAATTCAAATTAAAAGGATGGCATGACTTCGCCTGCAAAGAATTGCATCATGGAGATGACTTCGCTGATCGTGTTCCCTATAAAATCGAACCACAGTGTGGTGACTCCGCTCTTGATGTACGAGTCGATTGTTTCTGATATTACATCAGGTGTGCCAACGAAGTTCGACTTTACAATCGAATCTTCGGACCCGAGGTCGAACTCCTTCAGTGTAGAACGAGAAAGTGATCTGATGTGTTCATACATTGGTGATTTCATAAATGCATGCTTTGCGTTCTCATAAGTAGACGATACGGACATGGCAGCTTCCATTGCAACATCCACTTCGCTTATGGTTCTGCCATTCTGCCTAAGCAAAGTTGCTAGCTCTTCCAGGCTATCATGGAGTTTGTCCGCTGGCATTATTGCCGGCAGCCATCCTCTTCCATATTTTGCTATTCTCTTGAGATGCTCATGGGCATTACCTCCGACGTATATAGGAAAGGGTTTTTGCAATGGTTTGGGATTGAGGTCTATATGACTGAATTTGAAATACTTCCCTTCAAATGAAGCGTCATCTTTTGTGAAAAGTATGCTCAATGCCCTTAATCCCTCGTCCAGTATTTCCCCCCTGTTACCTCGCCCACCGATGGATTCGAATTCTTCCCTGTATGCTCCGATACCCAATCCCAGAATAAACCGTCCATCTGATAGATTATCGAGTGTGGCGGCTTCCTTAGCAAGATTGATGCAGCTTCGCAGAGGAAAAGGAACCACCCCGGTTCCGAGCCTTACCCTTTCTGTTTTAGCTGCAAGGTATGCTAACGAGGTCATGACTTCGAAGTAGTTAGGTTTTGGGACGATCCCTTTCAGATAGGATTGTGTGGTTATGTGGTCGTTGCCCCAGACACTGTCAAAACCGAGTTCTTCGGCCAGCAGTGTTATCTTTACAAGAGATTCTTTGCTACAAAATCCGGGGGGATACATCAGACCGTCTCGCGATGTAGGAATACCAACACCGAATCTGATTTTGCTCATGCCATTTCACCTGTGTATATACATATTTAGAATTTGAGCTAGTGATATCAGAAGGCGTCGAGCTCCCTCGGTAACTTCGACAGCAGCTCTGGATGCCTCTTGCGTATTACCATACAATCTTCAACTATGAGACCCGTAAAACCGAGCTCGTAATAGGGAGTTTCCAGGTTCAACACCATACCTTCTTCCAGTACAGTAGAGTCTGTTGGAGAGATGGAAGGAGGGTCATAAACTTCTAAACCTATTCCATGTCCGGTGTGATGTCTCCTGTAATGTTTGATGCCATTTTTGCTTACAGTTTCTGTCGCAAGCCGAAACAACTCCGACGCCTTCGCCCCCGGCACTGCGTTGTCAATTGCGACCTCAAGACCGCGTAATGTGGCCTCATAATAATTCCGAGTTTTCCTATCGACACTGCCGACTGCAAGAGTTCGCCCAAGATCGGAGCAATATCCCGACAGGTTACACCCCACGTCAAAACGAACAACATCAGAGTTTGACAGTCTCTCGGTGGAAGGTGGAGCATTGGGAAATGCACGATAGCCACCCGACGCTACAACTGTAAAGATCGGCTTGGCTGAAGCTTGATATTCAATCCTTTCTATCTGCTTCGAGATTTCAAGTGTGTTTTCACCGGGCTTTACGAATGAGACAGACTTCTTTATCGCATTTTCCGTGAGTGACACCACCTCTCTGATCTTTTGTATTTCTTCCTCTGTCTTGACCATCCTTATCGAACTTAGGATTCTCGAGCCAGGGATGATTTTTGCTTTGGGCAAAAGCGCTTTGATCCTGTCGAATACTCCAAAAGGTAGACCAGTTTCATCCAGAGCAATAGTGGAGGAATCCAGACCAAATTTCTCCAACAAGGAAGCGAGAGCAACGGTCCCCTCAGCGGCGGTCGGGCGTGAACAGAGTTCGTAGAGTCTCTTTTCTCTGTATCCAACGTGTTTTTTTGAAAGCTCGAGAGGGAAAGTACCGTACAGTTCCACATCTTCGGCTTTGGTTTCCGATGCAGCAACTATGTCTCCTTCGCTATATGAAGTGACTAGTTTTGCTTCGGATGATTTTGAATCAAAAAATATCCCAAAGACAAGCGTGGATGGTGTCACTTGCTTGAGAAAGGAGTTGAATCCTGTCAAATACAGGACGTTTTGCAAGGATGTCCCGACAAGACAGTCCACCCCCGCCTGCTCCATGATCGATTTTGCGCGTCTTCGGTTTACCATGGTGTTTCACATCTTGGCTAAAGGTACCCGTACGCCGTCCAGCCACCATCTATCACGATTGTCTCCCCGGTCATGTACGATGAATCCCCTGATGCTATAAATGCGACCAGCTTGGCGATTTCAGAAGGTGAGCCCATTCTTCCCATTGGTGACCTCTTCACTATAGGGTTTTTTGAATAATACCCCTTTGCGATCCTCTCCTTCACGCCTTCTGTCTCAACCCAGCCGGGAGCTACGGCATTAACAGTAATACCATGCTTAGCCCATTCTATAGCCATGGCCTTGGTCATCATGATCAGTGCCGCCTTTGATGTGCAATAAGCCAGACGCAATGGGAATGGAGTTATGCCGGCTGCAGAGGAAATGTTGATGATTCTGCCGTATCCTTTTCTGATCATCACCTGCGCCGCCGCTTTTGAACAGTAAAAGGCAGAACTCAGATTTGTATTCATCGTCTTCTCCCATTCCTTTTCAGGGAAATCCTCTGCCGGATGAATCACCGTAATTCCTGCATTGTTGACAAGGATGTCAAGCGAACCAAATTCTGACACCGCGAGGTTGATAAGTGATTTACAGAATGATGGATCGCTGACATCTCCTGCTTTGTGTATGGCTGTTCCACCAGCTTTCCTGATTTCTGACTCGGTTCGAGATGAATTTTTTTCGGTTGCAGAGTTCACTAACACGGCACAACCTTTTGATGCAAGCTCAAGTGCTATGGCCTTGCCAAGTCCCCTGCCAGCCGCGGTCACAACACCAACCTTTCCCTTTAGTTCGTCTTTTGACGTCTTCAGGTTCACACCCCTCTAATTCTGGCCGCAAGCCTGGCTGTCGCTTTGTAGGTACCAGGAACAGGCATTAGCACGGGCAAATCGATGCCTGCCTTTTCAAATCTTGATAATGTCTCTTCGCATTTTGAAGATGCCCCGCGTACCACGACCTGATCGATGATCTCCTCTGTCAGATATGACCTGGCAATATCTCTCCTGCCCGCTTTCATAGCTTCGACCATTTCATCCATCTTCTTTTCGTTATACGTGCCCTCGGCAAGAACCTGCTTCGCTCTTCCAGGTCTACCCAACATGTCCAGCAAGCTGTTCACAAGTGCAGAATTGGTTTCCTGACCGATTGAACTCAAGATCAAGGAATAAATCAGGGGAAATGAATTCCTCCCAGACGCCTTTGCCGAATCTATCACAATTTTTCTAGCCTTCTCGACATATGAAGGGGAGCAAACTGCTGTGAGGAGGATGCCGTCCGCGTTGCGTGCTGCAAAGTCTAGCATTAGAGGGCCGACCGCAGCTATGAATATAGGAATTCTTCTTTTTGGCACATATGTCAGCTTCATTCCCTTGGCTGTGAAGTATTTACCTTCAAAATTTACAGTCTGCCCCTCCAGCATTCTCTTAATTATTGTAAATGATTCATTGATGAGTGTGAGGGGCCTGGTATGATCGTACCCAAGCCTGTCCAGCCAATTCAAGACAGTCAGACCAAGCCCAAGAGTCATTCTGCCCTTGCTGATTGATTGCAAGTTGGCCATCGACATCGCCGTCAAAACAGGATGCCTTACTGTTGCTCCGACTATACCCGTGGCCAGATGAATCTTTTTTGTCATGTATGCTAGTGTTCCCAGCACGCTTATGGCGTCGCCCGAGCAGAAATGCTCTGGCACCCACACCTCCGAGAAACCGTTCTTTTCCGCATCTAATGACATCTTTACAATTTCATTGGGATCGTAATAGTCACCCAGAGGACACAAACCCAAAGTTTTCGAGTCTAATCTCACCTCATTGTGCACGTCCCAAAGACGTAGCCAGCCTCGGCAAAGGGATCTGCATTGTCATATAGACCGTCAGGATGTCATATTTTTAACGGTGACGAAAGAGTAACCTACAAAATCTGGCGGAACAGAAATTCCAAACTTTGGCATAATCGTATGGAACCTGATTCAGCTGGCAATCACCTCAAATTAGACTGTCAGGTGTGTTTTTGAGTGATATCAGAAGAGTTTTTCATATGATACGTGTAAGCAGATGAAGGTGGATTCGACTGTGGTCGTACAGACAGTTCGCTTGGATATCTCTACGAGGTGTGAAAATGATGTGGTGGATATCACAGAGGAGGTTAGAAATGCCGTCTCCAGTTCAAGTATTAATTCAGGATTGGTTTGCGTCTTTGTATCCGGTTCTACAGCGACAATCACCGCGATAGAGTTCGAAGCCGGTTTGATCAAGGATTTTGTTACCACATTGAGCAGAATCGCACCTGCCGATATAACGTATGAGCATGATAAACGATGGCAGGACGGAAATGGCAGGTCACATGTCAAGGCTTCTTTGATAGGACCGGATCTGGTCGTTCCTCTCAGTAACGGCAAATTGGAGCTCGGGACGTGGCAAAGGATTGTGCTGGTTGAATTCGATATAAGACCGAGGCGAAGAAGTATCGTAATTCAAATCGTAGGGGAATAGACTCGGGTATTGAATGATCATAGGAAGTTGGTTTGGCAATAAATATCTTGACTTCCCGTAGTGCGTCTTTGGAACCGTCTAAAGGAAGCAGTTATATTCTTGATTGGTGGATTTCTGGTTGTGCCATCAGACGGAGTGGAGTTCAATCATGTCATGGTATATGTTTCAGACGTGTCGAAGTCCCTGAATTTCTATCAGGGCTTGCTTGGATTTGATTTGTTAGAGAAATCTGAAAACTATGCGAGGCTGAAAAGTCCATCCGGCAGATCCACAATTGCCCTTCACAGGGCAGACGATGTTCAGGCTGGAAAAGGCATCACCCTGTATTTTGAAACTAGGAACTTGGACAAATTTTGTAACAGTCTTTCAAGAAAGGGAGCAAACTTCACACAAATGCCGAAAGTAATGCCATGGGGCTGGAAACATGCATATCTCTCAGACCCCGATGGATACACCATAAGTCTGTACTGGGCCGGTCCCAAAAGGCTCAAAATATCTAGGCAAAAGTAAGATGACGTTATGGGGATAGCTACATACTATTTCCAGAATCGTCCAGGTTGGGGCGATAATCATTTTCAAATAAACGAAATTTGCTCATCATAATCCGTTAAATGCAATTATTTGACAACTTGGGTCGGTTTCATGCGAGTAAAGCTTAAATAGGTATCTTTAAACTATGTCGGCTCTATATGGCTGGGCAGCTCAAAAAAGATACGCTCGTGTTTCGAGAGGTACTTTTCCAAGGTATAGCGGCTTCTGCTCCTGCGGGAGCAGCCGTTGCGACCCTCACTGGTTCTGCGGCATTTGCGCTTGGCTCGCTTCCGCTCGCCACGGTGGCGGCCTTCCTTCTTGTACTCATGAATGCGGTAGTGATAAACCGAATTTCGGAACATGTCGCTGGAGCGGGCGGCTACTATGAATACGCCAAGCAGGGTTTCGGGATCGCGGTCGGCTCGTTTGTCGGCTGGATATACATAATATATCAGGTATTCGCGCTCGCATTCATAGGGTTGAGCATAGCCGTGTTCGTACCGGCCCTGCTCTCCTCTGTGTTCAATTTGAATGTGCCCAGCTGGCTATGGTTCCCGCTACTTCTTCTGACGGAAGGCTTCGGCTTCCTGGTTTCATACCTTGGGGTCAAAGGATCACTCAGGTGGGCAACCGTGATGGGCTCTCTTGAGATACTGGTTGTCGTCGTTATTGGCTTGGTGATCATTCTGTCTCACCCGTCCATAAACACAGTCACCGTGTTCACGCCTCAGTACGCCCAGGGGGGAATCAGCGGGGTCGCGCTCGGTGTGCTGTTTGCATACACAGCATTTGCGGGGTATGGGGGTGCGACCCCTCTGGGTGAAGAGACCAAAGAAGCAAAGAGAACTGTAGGAAGGGCCGTAATCTTCACATCGGTGATACTGGGCCTCTTCTTCATCTTTGCTGCGTATGCCTTCACCGTAGGCTGGGGACCATCGAATATGAGCTCATACGCCAGTGCTCTGGTTCCAGGGATCTCTCTTACGCTTCAGGATGTAGGCCCGATAGCCGCTGTAATCATAACCGTATTTTACATAAACAGCATATTGACAGATGCCGTAGTGTTCACCAACAGCGCGTCAAGGGTGATCTTTTCCATGGGCAGAGACAAGGTGCTGCCGACCAGGCTTTCTGCAGTACATGATGTACACAAGACACCGCACGTATCTGCCATAGCTACTGTGATTGCAGCCACCGCGGTTGCCTCAATATCCGTTCCACTCCTCGGTGGAGGAGGTTTCAATGCGTTCATCTTCACAGGTGTAGTTGCTACTCTTGGCACCTTGCTTGTGCACATGATCGTAAATGCCGCACTTCCGGTGATTCGAAGAAAACGCAACCTTGCAATCGGAGCGCTCAACATCCTTCTGGCCGTCGTCACCATAGGGGCGCTCATCTATGTTTTCTATGGGACGTTCATTTCAATAAGCACACCAGTGGTTGTAGCGGCTTACCTATTCACGGCTTGGAGCATAGTCGGCGTGCTCTACATACTGATTAGACGTTCAAGGGCGATAGAAGTCATGGAGACTCCTACGACCTGATTTTTATATTCCACTGAATGAACCGAGATGAAGGACATGGTTTCCACGGAAGGGTACTTTAACATAAATGGGCTCAAACTGTACTACAAAAAGGTGGGTTCGGGAAGGAGGAAGGTTCTGACTCTGCATGGTGGCCCCGGAATGTCTCATGATTATCTTTTGCCCCTCGCAAACCTGTCAAGCTATGATATGACCGTTCTATTTTATGATCAGTTTGGATGTGGCAGGTCAGACGAGCCTGCTGAACTTTCCAAATTCACAGTGGAGTACGCGGTCGAAGAGGTTGAAGGTGTTAGAAAGGCTGCCTTTGGTGACGAGAAAGTTTACCTCTACGGAAGCTCGTATGGAGGAATGCTTGCACTAGCCTATGCGGTAAAGTATCAGGACAGACTAAAAGCGCTCATCGTGGCAGGAGGATTAGCCAGCGTCCCGTTCGCCGCAAAGGAAATGGCTAGGCTGAGGTCAGAGCTCCCCAAGGATGTTCAGGCGACACTGGACAGGTATGAGGCTACGGGTGATTATAACAACCCAGAATATCAGAAGGCCGTGGAAGTGTTCTACAAGAGACATCTTCTCAGACTCGATGATTGGCCTGAAGATGTGATGAAGTCTCTGGAGTATGCCGGAAAAAGAAGAGTTTATCCTGTAATGAATGGGCCAAACGAGTTTACGATTACTGGCACGATAAAGGATTTCGATATTACCGACAAGTTGAGCGTGATAAGGGTGCCAACTCTGATCACTGTTGGGGAATATGATGAAGTTACCCCGAATGTGGCGGAAGTTATTCACAAACAGATCAGAGGTTCTCAGATCAAGGTGTTTCCAGCCGCCTCACACCTGACGATGTGGGAAAAACCAAAAGAATATCTTGACACGGTGAAGGATTTCATTCTGCAGCATTAAGCAAAGTGATACTATTGATACCTTTTTGTATAAGGTTGAAGGTTTGAATTCTATTAGATAGGGGTATGAAATGGTAAGCCTCTTTCCAGGCTAAGTCGTGTAACGTGGATCCCCGGCGATCTCATGTATGACTGCAATTATTCATTTGTTTTGGATCTCTTTTTGATGTAGCACAGATGGTCAAACTTCTCCCAAAAACAATTAATACCTTCTATAATATATGATGAACGACATTGCCATCCTTCTCCCCAGGAACCGCGTTCGCCCTTACACAAATCCTCAGAGGATTCTCCCAGGGAAGCTTTTCTGATGTTGTATCTTCGTATGAGAAATATACGAACCACTATTTTTTCCATCCTGCGCTGGAAAACGAAATTCCTGTTCCTCAATCTGACATCATCAATGCGCTGGATTATCTGGACAATCAAGGCGTGTTGCTATCTGAAGAGACAATAACGAGATACTGCATAGACTGTTTTAGCCTTGATGTTGAATTATCCCAGAAGTGTCCTTCATGTGGCTCGCTGGACGTTCTGTTTGGTAAGACCCTCACCCACAAATGCGGATACAAGGACATCGAGGGAAATTTTGGAAGTCCGGAAAATATGATCTGTCCCGGTTGCAAGGAAGGCATCTACTCGATATTCTCTGAATGCCAAGTGGGGGAACCAACATTCATGTGCCGTACCTGTAAATCATATTTTGAAGTGGCTACACCAGCCTATGTGTGCAAGGACTGCGGTCGAATTTACAAGGCTGGAGAAGAGCCTTATGTTCGAATAAAAAAGTACGAGCCTGCACCCCTGTTGATAGCCCTCAAGCCGGACATCATATCCACATTCAAATTGTATGAAGCGCTGTGTGGTTATCTTGAGAAGAAAGACCTGCAACTGCGAAAGAATGCAATCCTTGACGAGGGCGAAATTATTACTTACTGGAATGCGCTTCTATATGCACAGAACTCCAAAGAAAGGTTCGGGATATTGGCGCTGGCCCCCATCGAAAAGTTAGATTTTGAGACTGTCGAGAGTCTGATAAGAAGCAAGAAGGCCGCAAAGTTGGATGCGGTATTTGCGATTCTCGCATCAAATGTGCCACAAGATCAGTCTAAAAGATTGTCTGATGAAAGGATACTTATCGTTAATCCACGATTGACGAGGTTCGACATTGAATCAGAGCTGGGAAAGACGGTCTCTCCCCTGATCAAATAGACCGACCGCCGCTTATTGTGCAGCGTTCAAATTATACCGTTCGGATAAAATGATATTTGTATACCATCAAAACATACCAATTTTTCATATCTTACAGTTTGCCTTGAATCCGCTTAGGTCGAGAAGCTCGGCCGAAACTGTATAAAGAGGAAACAAAAAATGGCTGAGGTAATTCAAATCAGCTTTAGGATTCGCTCTGAGAGGCCTTGCTACTCGATTCGCTGCCAGAGATATCTTCCAATTTCCTGTCTAGAAGTTCTATCTGCTTATTCAGAAAAGTCTTGTATGCTTCAAGAAGCGTGCGTTGTTCCTTCAACGTCCTCTTATCGATTGTGCGGAGTGCGTCTGTGAAGGCGCCTGATGCTTTATCGATGGAACTATCCAGTGTGTGCACAAGTTTTGGTGACTTGGAGGTGATTTCGGCATGAGTTGCTTTAACGACCACTTCCATAAGTTCCTTCACGCTCTTCACTGTCGTCTTGAGCTTCTCCTTCACTTCCTTGGAACTCATCATGAATTGGTGGGGTAGGGTTGATTATAAGCTTAATCGGATCACTGTGCGAACCCGCACACTCTTCATAAATTGGATTCGTTATAGAATCAACATCAGGTAACAGCGATGGCTCTTCCTCAGTTCAGCGCCCCGTCTGAATAATTCAACATCAATTTCACATAAAACTTCTCGCTGTCTACCAGTCCCTTGACCTTGTCGTTACCATCTATCACATAATATTCATCCGGTGCGTGGGCTCTTGCGCCATGTCCCAACCCAGCACCTATGAAGGGAAGTGATAGTGGGGGTTTCGTGAACATGTATCTCGGTGCGCTGCCCAGCATGTAGGGCCAGACCTGTGGTTCAAACCCAGCTTCCCTGTAAGTATCGATGGTTATCTTAACGATTCCGGACTTTGGATCAGTGCGTGACCAGTCGTCGACTCCGTTTTCCTCTGGGTATTCCCTGATCTCGATGTCTGGGTATCCATGCTCGTCCAGGTGTTTTCGTACTTTCTCCATTGTTTCTGTCATGGTCTGGTTCGGTATCAATCTGGATTCGAGCTTTGCAACAGCCATCTCGGGCAGTACAGTCTTGAAAAGTGGACCCGTGTAACCTGCGTACAATCCCTGTATGTTTAAAGTGGTCGTGTAAAAGGCCTTCATCAGAAGCTCCTTGCCGTGAAGGTCATTGTAAAAATGTTCCAGACCGTTCGCCTTCTTGACCGCTTCTTCGTCATATACCTTTGCAAGTTCTTCAATCAAAAGGAGATCCTCCTTTGTCGGTGGTGCTACATTGTCGTAGAATCCTTTGATCAAAACCCTCGATGGGTCATCTGGGTCCGTCATGGAGGCTAGAGCCTGTACGAGCCTCCAAACAGGGCTTTCGACGATTGCGTTCATGCTGCTGTGGATTGCTCTTTCGACTGGACCGCGCCTCCAATTCTTCCCGGAGCATACCAATTCAAATTCTGTCACACCCTTACAACCCAGGGTCAGTGTAACATCCCCCTTGATGCTCTGTGATCCGCTTGGAGAAAAGACTGCATCCACATCCTTTAATTTGTCCAGATTTTCTCGAATAAAATCTATCAGATGGGTGCTTCCGAGCTCCTCCTCCCCCTCGGCAATGAATTTCAGATTAACTGGAATCTCGAGCCCAGAGGCTTTGATTGAAAAAAGTGCATTAAGAAAGGCCATTAGTGGTCCCTTGCTGTTTGTTGTGCCTCTACCCACGAGGACTCCTCCAAACGGTGACATTTGTACAACCTCAGGACTGAATGGATCTTTTATCAGAGTCCATCTTTCACCAGAAACCTGCTTTACATCATACATCAGGTATACGGCCAGTGTATTTTTGGCACCTGCATCATAGTGAGCGTATACAACGGGTTGCCCCTTGGTTTTGTAAATACTGGCTTCTCTGCAGCCGAGCAGCCTGAACTGGTTCTCCAAATATTCCGCACACCTGCGTACACCATCCGGGTTTTCCGCGGCTATGCTTGGAATCCTGATGATCTCTTTCAACTTTTCCAGATGTTCAGCTTTGTGTTTGTCAATGTATTCAAAGACGGTTGAGCAGTTCGAATTGTTCACGAATTCCCCATTCATTTTTATCCCTGGAACGTGTGTAGGATGCAAATATATTTGTTACCAAAACAGGTTAGTGAGGGGTCCTCCCGCCAGACTACATACATGAGTGTCTCTGCAACATATCCCGTTATTCACTGAAGTCATCAAAAGGATAACTTTAACATCACCATATGGTCAAACCCTCTTGTTGAAAGTCGTAATTTGTGTGTTCCAAGGAGTTGAAGAACTTGATTTCGTTGGTTTCTTAGAGCCTTTAGCGATCACGAACAGAATTCTCAAATCCAAATATTTTGAATACTCTTTAGCCGGTATCGAGAATGATCCTGTGATCTGTAGTGGCGGAATGAAGGTTGAACCTGATGCCGTTTTGGACGAACTGAAGTCGTCTGACTGCGATTTGCTGTTTGTGCCAGGTGGTGGTGCTTCAACAAATGGTGGTGTTACAAAATTATTACAGGATGAACACATTCTCAGGAAAATAAAGGGATTCTATGATGAAGGCAAGCTGGTCTGGTCTGTTTGCACGGGGGCGTTGGTCCTCGGGAAGGCCGGTTTGCTCAAGAAGAAATCGGCTACGACTCACCATGGCTACCTTACCAAGTTGGAGTCTTATGGGGCTAATGTCTTGGCAAGGCGTATCGTGAGAAGCGGAAGGATCACCACAGCTGGAGGGATATCCTCGTCCATCGACCTCGGGCTGGAGCTTGTAAGAAGCGAACTGGGTAAGAAGTTTGCCATGGAAGTCTGTGAAAGGATGGAGTATCTGCCACATCAGTAATATCGGAGCGATGAATAATGTGGGAAAGGCAGTCGTTCACGGTACGGACATTGGCCAATCTTGGATATGCTACTTTAGCATCGGTTGTGAATAAGGGCATGTTAATGTGTTTGGACGAATGTATCCAAAGTCCCTATCATGTTGTGTTCGAGTTTCTCATGCATTTCAGCGTCTTTGGCCCTTTCGAACACCTGGACGCACAGGGAGCATTTGAACAGGATTTTAGGCATCATCAATCATCAATACAATGTAATTTATAGAGGCTTTCAACATATTCACTATACTATATATATAATACAAGGATTTTCGACCATCATTTACACCTGAGCTTGTCTCTTGAACGACGCTCAGCCCGGTCAATATATATATCCCTCCACCTCTCGACCTGACACAAATTTGCCCGATATCTGGGATTATCTTGTGCAGGAAAGAAGGCTGCAAAACGAGTATGCTTACGAGTGGCCTGGAATAGATAAAAGACGCTGGAGACATCATTATGCGGAGACGGAAATCCGGCTACTTGAAGAGTTCAACGAGTCGCTGAGAAAGGCCCCCCTTGTACATCTTCAAGGTTACGTCAGTAGAGTGGGCGGTAGGAAATTCATACTGAGGCCAGGCCTGGCCTTTAGCTACGGTATCCTCTGTAATGCTGAAAATTGTCGGTATCTGCCGGCAGACCATGAATTTGTCGAGCTATCCGGCTACAGAATGCTGCCAAAGAAAGGTGATGTACTTGCATCAGATGAAATAATGGTCGAAAATGTGAGACAGTCCAGACTTGATGTGGAAATCCTCAAACAGGAGATTGGCATGAATGAAGCGGCGGACAGCCTTCTGGGTAGTAGCTCGGACGCACCTGCTCAACTCCGCAAGGACCTCATAATATCTCTGACCAGCTCTCCATCCGACCCATTCAGAATGGGGGGACTTACCGCTACCCTTCTGCCACTTGAAGACGAGTTCGTAAAATCTCAAATTAATTTACTTGACTATATCGTAGAAATGCTACCTGGCGATCTGACATCAAAGACAACAATTGAGATTCCCACGAGGAACTCGGGGAAATTCAAGATTTCGCCTTTTCCATGGGATGTTATGAGTGGCATCAGCTCGAAACTTCAAAAGGGAAGAGAAGTTGTGTTAGCAAGACAAAATGGTAGCAAAGGTCTTCTGGAGCTTTCTATTGGAATCTCTGCAGAGACGCTGGCTCCAAAGAACATAGACGAAGTATGGATCAAATACTCCGATCTGCCTTCATTTATTGCTGAGGATGTTGGTGTCCCGCAGGGAAGAAGAAGATGCAGACTCGAGCTAGCAAAATACCTTATCGTATCCCATCTTAATAGACCGGTGCTCGATACCGATGCATCTGAAAATGGGTACAAAAAAATCGTGAATACGTTGGTGAAGCTAAGAAGGGAATATGACTCCGATGGATATGCTGGACTGATCGACCTTGATACAGAGTACGGAACGCCTAGAGCCATTGTACATTTGGCCAAGGCTCTGGCAAGGGCTGATGGCAGAACTGTGGTTGATGATACAATGATAGGAGAAGCTCTTAGATACTTTCTTGAATCTAGACGATCCGTATTTGAGTTATGGAATGATCGGAATATAAGATTTCCGAACAAATCCAGGGAACAAAAGGCAAGGTATCTTAGTCCATCAGCCAAAAGAATCCTGAGATTTATTTTAGACCGTCCAAACTCAATAAGGGCAGAAATAAGAGAGAACTTTCCTAAGATATCGGATTCCATATTTGAGCAATCCTTAGCAACATTGGTGAAGGAGGGTCTAATCTACCGCACGTCCGAGATCGACGAAAAATATGCGGCGGTTTGATAGAGTGTATAAAACTGAGCCTAAAGCTCCAAGAGAAGATCGGGTAGTTCGTTCAGATTCGATATCATTCTGTCAGGCTCGTCGGTTTTTTCAGCATCTATGTGTGAATCTCTTATCAGAATCGATTTCATTCCTGTCAACTTCGCACCCTTAACGTCGATGTTTGGAGTGTCGCCGATATATGCTGCATTCTCCGGTCTGACTTCTAGCTTGTCCAAGCACACCTTAAAGATTCTTGGATCGGGCTTTCTAAAACTGAATTGACATGATGAAAGTATGGGGAAAAAGAACCTATCCAAACCTATTAGATTCAAATGTGAAAGCAATGCCTCATGATTATGGTGATTAGAAATTACGGCCATTCGAAATCCCATTGTTTTCAGGCGTTCTAGAGTATAGTATGCGTCGTCTCTAACTGCGTAATTTTCGACAACAACTCTCCAAAATGCTTCCGTGGCTCTCCTGGATGTCTCCTTCTTCCAGCTGTCTTGTTGATCTGGAAATAAATCCGCGACAAATCTGTCGTACTTTTCGGAGTCGGGGATGTCCCTGCTCTCTTCGGTTTCAACTTTTCCTAATTCATTGAAAAGGGAAGCTTCTCGTGAAATGAAATCATCCGGCGGTATTTTAAGACCCCTTTCTAGAAAAACTTTGTAGGTCGCTTGCACCGCCCGTGGTTTTACCTTATCCCAGGGCTCTCTGCTCCGTACGAGAGTACCACCGTAATCAAAGATCGCAACATTTATCATTTGAGACACCCCCATCAGGTAGAAATAGAATAAATTTTCTGGTGCAGATTTGTTCAACTGGAGATGGGAGGGAAAAGTACGTATGATGCATTATCAAAGAGACACTCATTGATACTGATCAAGATTCAACCTGAAATGGTGCACAATCAATTCTTTTAGTGCCCTGGGCTTCGTCTCATTTATCGGTTTAGCATTTATTTCGAAAAGAATAACATAATATTGGGCTTGGTTTTTGATCTCCATTAGTATTCGTTAGATCAATGTTGGATTCTTAGCCTCTTGAGCCTCCAATTTGGTCTGCCACTGCAGACAATCGAATGTCTTTAGCAGAGTACTATCTGCAGGAGTCTAACGTTTAGTGCCAAATAGGTCGTCAGGTCGTTGTTTGTCGAGGTTAATGACCAAGAAAGAAAGTTACCCCCAGATATGCAAAATGCTTTTGAGATAGCGCAACAACGAACTTACGATAAGGTAACGGGGATTTGCCACCACCCGCCGTGAAAACCATCAGGGACCTGATCTTTTATCGATATGCGAAGATTATTGCTAAACGGGCAAACCGGCGGGACAATTACGGTTTTATCATGGAGAGATTCAAATCGCTAAAGGAAGGCAGGATAAACTGGAGTAATTTAACAAGAGAACACAGATATGCTATCCTGCGGGGACAGTCCTGTGTGTACTGTAACTCACCTTCGGAAATACAGATGGATCATATCATTCCTATATCTAAGGGCGGACCGGAAACCGCTGATAACATGATAGCTGTGTGCAAGGAGTGTAATCTTTCTAAAGGAGACCGAGACCTGTATTACTGGTGGATCAGAATCAAACAAAGAGATGATGATGATATTCCTCGTATTGCGGAAGGAAAATACCTCAAGTTGATCTATAATATTCACAAAACGAGAGGGACGCTAGAAAGTACTGACCTCGATGGGGATGGCAAACTCACCGTCTTCGACTTGGGGATTATAGCTGATAGGAAGCCGACGGCGGGGCAGAGGGAGGCCGCGATTAATGAGGAGACGAAGTACAATGCAAGGCTTGCTGCTCATAATTCAGTTCATAAACGTGGAAATCCGGCTTCGTCCAGAAAGAAGTATCTAGCTCAAAGAAGAAGGACAAGGCCGCGCAGGACATCTGCGAGACCAAGATCGCCTGACCACGGAAATAATCTAATAGACAAGATAAAAAGAAGTTTGGGTATAAGTTAGACAGCTTTACAAAATATCAAGCCAAAATTCATCCCAAAGTATTCAGCAAAGGAGCGGATTACACATTGAGTGATTTGTTTCCGGCCCTTTCTGCAATAACTATCCGACTGGTGAGTTATCATGGACAACTAGCGATTGATTCTGCTTCGTTATTCGATACAAAGATTATATTCGAGAATGTTCAAGTATGATTGATTGAGAGGCCATTCTGCTATAAGGGCTGGAATCAGTAAGCCAAAACTTGCTTTTATTGTTGCCTCAGTGGTTGTGTCCGCATTATTGATCACCTATGCAGTGGAGACTGCCCTGACTCCCTCGATAAGCAAGGATCCGTTACAACACATAATCATAATAATGCAGGAGAACAGAACGTTTGATAATTACTTCTGGACTTACCCTGGACAAGTGGGATACAACAGCAGCCTGTGTATTTACATTAATCCGTCCGATACAGCAGAAGGGTGCGAGAAGCCGCAACTTTCCTTGGATCCAGCTCTTTCGGGTGACCTGCCGCATGATTGGCAGTCAACCTGGACTTCATATAGCAACGGCACATTAGAGGGTTTTCTGAAAGCTGCTAATGACAATCCGGCAGTCATGTACTACTACAACAATCAAACAATACCCAACCTATGGTCATACGCCGAACATTACGTTCTGGCTGATGAGTTCTTCTCGTCGGTCAAAAGTTACAGCCAGCCGAACCATTGGTACATGATTGCGGGGGCCGCTCCGATGGTTTCTATATTTCAAGGTGCAGCACAAGAAAAGAAATCTTGCTATAACCCCGTCACGAAGAGTTTGACCCTCGCGACCTGTTCGTATATCAATGAGGCGCAGGATATCGAAACTATGGCTGATGAATTGACCGCCTACGGAATTTCCTGGAAATATTATGACACACCAATTCAGTCTGGCCAGACCCTTTCGAAGGCTATTATAAGTGGAAAGGCTTTTGATTACTGGAATCCACTCGACGCCAAAAACAGCACTTATACCAATCCATCGTTCACAAACAGCATGGCTGCACGGGAGCAAATTTTTTGGGATATTGGGAATGGTACGCTGCCCCAAGTTTCATGGGTGATCCCAAGCGCCCCGATAAGCGACCATCCACCCGCAAACATTACGTTGGGAATGTGGTGGATAACTGATGTCGTAAATGCGGTTATGCAGAGTAAGTATTGGAAGAATACTGCAATAATCATATTGTGGGATGATTATGGTGGCTTCTTTGATACTGTTCCACCGCCCACGGTTGATTCATATGGCCTCAGTTTCAGAGTTCCTGCTCTGTTAATATCTCCTTATGCGAAGTCAGGGTATTTGGACCATACCATTTATGATTTTGAGTCGACTCTGAAGTTCATTGAGTGGCAATTCAATCTGCCGCCTCTTGGCATGCGTGATGCCAACGCAAACAACCTTCTGAATGCATTTGATTTTAGCCAGAATCCTCTGCCGCCAGATGTCATACCTTTGACCCAGCAGCAGCTCGCTACGATACAACCATACATTCTTTTGGGCTCGTCCTCGGAGCCCAACCCTCAGGGGATTCCCGGAGCACAACTTCAATTTATCAATAACAACCCTGACTGACGGCCGAAGAGAAGCTAATTTCTTCAAACAGTGTACTCTAGAAGATGGTGTCAAGACCGCGCAGATTCTCTCATGAAGTCAAAAGAACACTGAGAGAACAACTTTAGATATTGACATCTAATCGATGGCTTTCGACTAAGAGTCTGCTTTTATATGGGTGCTGCAATGCAACATTCAGTTTGAGTGGAGAAAATAATCAGAGTAATAATACGGACAATGAGTTTGACGCTTTGAAGGATGAAGTTTCTGCCCTGGTCAGCGGCGGAAAAATCAATACAGATCATCAGTTTGCCTTGATCGATTCGACGAAGGCTGCTTCCGATAAGATTGATGGATTGAGAAGTTTTCTTGACGGACAGTTTGGTAAAGGCTGGATTCCCTCCATTGAGCATCATGCTCCAGAAGTGGCTCATAAGACGGTTCTTGATGCTGTAGCTGGATGCCTTCTTCATATCAGCAGGATTAGTTCGTTGCTGCCCTCGTTGACCGACTTGGGGCAAGAAACTGCTGTCAAATTGATCACCTTTATTCTGAACAAACTGAAGGCTGTCTTGGACGACTTCGGCAAGCACCTTCAGTACCAAAATTGGTCCATCTCACTGTCAGGGGGACTACCATTCTCCCTCCAAGCGGGAATAACAATAACATTCCAGTAGGAGTTGGAGACGTCAACGGTGATAAAGGAAATAAACTCCATCAATAGCGAGTCAAAGAATATTGAGTTCGAGTTTTTCGGCGATCAATAACATAGTCGTGGTGTTACAGGAGAATCATACATTCGATAATTACTTTGGAACCTTCCCGGGTGTGGATGGCACCCAAGGGAAGAAAATTTGCATCCCAAAGGCTCAAGGTTCTGAGGAGTGTTTGTCTCCTTTTCATGCTTCTACACTGACCCCTGCAGACATGAATCATACATGGAAAACTGCTCATGAAGATTTCGATTCCGGGAAGATGGACGGTTTTGTATATTCTGAAGGAAATATTCTGACGTTGTGCTACTTCGATGGTGGCGATATTCCGCGATATTGGAATGTGGCAAAATCTTACACCCTCTGTGACAGGTACTTTACTTCTGTGATGAGCGAATCCGCTCCAAATCACCTGTATCTTGTAGCGGGCACTGCCGGAGGGTTGCTGGATGACAGAGTGCCGCAGACTCTGACCTTTCCGCCCATCTTCGAGCAACTTGACCTGCATGGTATTTCGTGGAGGGTGTACTCGAAGCAGAGCTGGTACCAGAATTTTGAGTATGTACAAAACAATGCCAGAGCTAGCAAAAATTTTTCGCCTTCGTCCCAGTTCGCACTCGATGTACAATCAGGAACCTTGGCTGATGTTTGCTGGATAGTGGGCGCTCCGGGAGGGGATGAACACCCCCCTAAGAATGTTCAGACGGGACAGAACTCTGTGATTGACGATATCGTTAATCCACTCGGGACGAGCAAGTATTGGGATTCGAGTGTTATCTTCATCACTTGGGATGATTATGGTGGATTCTACGACCATGTTTCTCCGCCTCAAGTCGATGAATATGGGTATGGTTTCAGGGTTCCCTGTTTGATCGTATCGCCGTACGCCAGGGCTGGTTATGTTGATAGTGTAGTGAACGACCACACTTCAATATTAAAGTTCATAGAAAAGAGGTATTCGCTTGATTCATTAAGTAGCCGAGATGGCTCGGCCAACGACTTCTCTGAGGCATTCGATTTTTCTTCTGCTCAACATCCATTCGTTAAGTTCTGAAATGGGCGTTTCTTCCTTTTTTACCCAGGTTTCCAGCAGGACCCCTTCGATCTATCATACCAGGCGTTGACGTACTCACCAGTATCGATCTGCCTGCACTGGAACTGCTGATCGCAAAAATCGCAAAGCTCCAACTGCCCTATCAACCATCCCGTGCCTGGAACAAAGTCTGTTTTCAATTCAGTCATCTCTTCCGACAATCCCTGAGTCAGAGTATCGAATGGATTGGCGGTGCATTGGTTGCATCCACTGCTGCAAGGATACGGCTCCACCGTGTAAGCATGTTTGCCTGTGAAGTTGTGGAAGTCACAGAAGGTTGCACAACTGCTGTCGCCCTGCAAGGTTACAGATACTCCAGGGCCCAGAAATATGTTATACGCTCCCTTCATCCCGAGGTCTGGCAGAACGCCTCCGTCGATCCAGGTTTCCAGTTGCTTCTGAATCTGAGAGTCGTCAACGACCTGTGGCGGGTTCGTCGGAACAACTTTGCTGCCCATCAACGAACTGATTCCCATATCTCCGCCAGTGGCCGCATACTGTTTCAAACCGCCGGAATAACTCGCATTTGTTTCTATGTCCATTACAACCTTATCAATCTGGTCCATGTTAAATGGCAGATTCTGTTTCTGCCAGTAATCTCCCCAGAAGACGTCAAGCCACCGGTATCTTGTATTCCAGAGGGGACCGCCGTTGTAGACGACCTGTACAGCTCCTGCTTCAACCTGGACCACTTGTTTGTGACCACATGGTACTGCGTAATGCCAGATTCCAGAACTGTTGGTTCCTGCACCTCTCACCCCGACATGGATAAAATCAGATATTGGTTGACCGCATACCTTGCATGCCTTGATCCCTGCGCAGTATCTGCAACGAGTCATCTCTCCTGTTCATTAAATGACGAATGTATAATTGTGTCGGTTGTTGGTTGTATACTCCAAAGTGCTTTGTCTGAATTTATTATGAAGATTAAAACGAATTGAATGTAAACCCTGGAAGTTCTTGCGAGATTGGTGGCAGAAGCAGATTATGTAATCTATTTGAATCGAAGTCTCAATAAAAGTGTTGCAGAAGTGTCGATAACACGTTAGATTTATACACAAAATTCGCACTTGTGGAACCATGGAAAGCGAAGGGAACGGCGGTGAATCCACAACACGTAATCTGGATGATGTATTGCGCAGTGCTGAAGACTGGTACATCTACCTCAGGAAAAAACATGATGGAGAAACCATCGCCTGGACTGTTGCCATGGGTGTTATAGCTTGGCTGGCAGCTCTTCTGATTCTTGCATTGAGTTCCTTTACGTTATTGCATGTCTTCTTTGCTTCATACCTTCTCGAAGGTATCACTGTGATAACCATTTTGGCAGTGGCTGTTAGCCTGTTGACGTACTTCATAAGACGGAGGAGGGCGTTTCCTTTCGTTGAACTGCGTAACCTAATTGACAAGATGAAAAACGCAAGTGAAATATCTTCCTATGATTATTTGAAACTTGTAGATCAGATGCATGATGTGCTGCTTGCCGTGAAGAAAGGCAAACTTGACAGTGCGCAAGGTGACGGTATCGTTGCTTTTATTGTGGTGGCCCTTTTTGGATTCAACATAGGATTGGGATTGCTTGCTGGCATCATCGTTTATTTGTATTTCAGATATGAGGCAATTAGAGAATATGATAACGAGACAAGAAGGTATCTAGAAGCCAAGCGGGAATTCATTGAGGGCCTGTGAAATCAAATTGGAAAAGCCAGACATGTATGTGCTCGCCAGATTTCTAGATGTCTTGTATAGGGACGGGAAGCCTATGAAAAAGACGAACCTTCAGTCACTCATCGGAATAAGATACCCGAGATTCATTGAATACCTGGATTGGATGATGACCAAAGGTCTGGTTCAGAAGCTAGATGAAGGAGACTCGGAGCTGTATGTTCTTTCACCAAAGGGAGCAGAGGCATATCACAGATTGGTCGACTGGCTAAGGGATATGATGAAGGGAATGAAAATTTAGGAGGCTATTCTAATTTGAAATGCGGTAGCGGGATAATTTGTAGTTTCTGTTTACATAGTTTATTTTGTTTGCCCTGTAATGCAATAATTTTATCCCGAAAGCCTCGCATTTCTCAGTTAAACAATGTTTATATGCTTCGATAAAAGATAATCTTTGCTTGACTTCTACAGATGAAACACGCCAAGTGTTAGAAAAGTATCTGCATGGCCATGATGATTCGATGCTCTCGGACGACGTAGTATTTGAGGTGATGGCAACGGGACAGAAATCTGCGGGAAGAGAAGCAGTTAGACAGTTGCTTGATTTCTTCTACAATAAAGCGTTCACAGCGGACTTCTCTCTTAGATCTTTGGTTGTGGCAGAGAACAAAGCCGTCCTCGAAGCTGATTTCTTCGGTAAACAGAACACGGAATTCTCCGGAGTCCAACCCTCAGGGAAGGAAGTGCACGTGCCGCTCTGCGTCTCCTATGAAGTGTCCGATGGCAAGATCAGATATGCAAGGATTTACTTCGAAAGTGATGCGCTGCGAATGCAAAGATGAATAAATAAGTAGCCGTTTTGTTTGACCACTCATACCAGACACATTCTACGAAATCAAAAATATTTCATGTCAGTAAAGGCTATGAACATTAAAATCGGATAAATAGTGTTCCAACCTCGATGCTGGTGTTATTCTAATGGCTGACTAATTATGTTCAAAAATAATCCTGTATCCAAGGATGCGCGGAACCTCCACGCCATTACAAATTAGTCGTCTTGTTGATTAATTATGCCTAACGCTTTTTAGTCTATTCTAACCGCTCAATCTGCCTTAACGCTCGCCACCTTTTCTGTCCCACTTTTCACTAGCGCACTTTTTCGTGGGTCATCTCAAACAGAAGGGTTCCATACTATGTTTTTCAATCCCCCTTCGCCACCACCCGAACGATTTATCAACTTCTCCCAGCTCGCATATACATTAGCTATATGCTCCTCCGAGGGAAATCCTCTTTCGCAAAGAGCCTTTAACTCCTCCAGTATCCTAATCGCTTCATTTGTATCGCCTTTTCTGGCTCGAATGTAGCCCCAAACCGATTTAAGTAAAGGCTCCTTTAGCCGCTCCTTCCCGAGGGTATCGAACTCTCTTTCGGCTTCGTCTATCCTCTCTTCATTTATGAGAAATATGAGCTTGTAAACGTGCCCAATTGGACTTGGGTCCAACTGAATGGAGTAATCTAAGGTTTTGAAGGCTTCATCTTTCTCCCCAGATAACCAGAGCATTAGAGCCTTCCACGATAATACAATTCTATTGAGTGGGTCATACTCCTCTGCTAATCCAATCTGCTGTCTGGCCTTCTCCAGATCACCTTCAAAGGCAAGGGTTCTTGCATAAAACAACCTCGCAGAGGAGTCGCTCGGATTCAATTGTATGGCTTTCTCGAATTATTTCTTCGACCAGACACCAGTTTGGATATTGAGCGACTAAAGGGTAGACTCACTCAGGCTGACATTGGTTTTCTTTGAACTCACAACAGGAGCTGGTTGACTGAGGTTTTCCTTGGCGATCTTTACTGCTTTGGTGACATTTCCCAGACAGCATGAACCCTGAGGGTTGGTCACTTCGCATCTACAATTGCCCGCGCGGACCTCCGCCCCTATTCTTGATATTACATCCGTGCCGCCTGTTTGGATTATTTCATTCTGAATCGTTACAACAGAATTATCGAAACAGTAGCAGGCTGGTACCTTTGGGTCGTCCTCCTTTTGCCAAACCTTTACGCGGATATCTGTCTTACTGAATTGTACCCCTCTGTCCGTAAAGTAAACCGTGGGACAGGACCTGGTTTCGCACATATAGTAACTACCGGGTGGAAGGCTTTCTTCATGGAGGTAAAGCCTAGGGTCTCTTAGAAACAGGGAAACGGTAAATGATGAAACGCTCTTACCAACCGCTCCACAGGCGGGGCATTTGCTCTTGGTCGCTGAAAAAACAACCTTGCAGCACTCATCCTGATCGTTAGGCATCAAATTCTTCTTTTCCTCTGAATTATATCTTCTGTAGAGTTCCTGTCTTTACCTTGTCCACCAGATCATTCCACTGTTCTCTGGATAGAATACATGTATTGTCATCCTCACCAATGAGGATTTGGTCGTTTAACACTTCTACCGACGGACAACATCCGTTTTTCCCACACAAGTAGACCTTCATGGCGTGCAGTGTAATCGGTGTCAAATATCAGAATAGTCATTTAATAAATGCAAGTATAACCTCTGATTCTATCTATAAAGTTAGTTGTTATTGTACATACTTGCGTTCTGTTCTAAAACTGAATTCTGTTTTATTATTGAATAGAACCTTCTCAATGATGGTGTCAATCTATATTTTAAAATGCTCAATAACTATAGCTATATAATTAACTGAAACGAATGCGACAGGTTTCCTTATTAATGAAGGGAGAAAACGTAAATAGGCTCATATTATGAAGATTAACATGAATAGATCTTATTATGATAAGGGTATTTGTAGCTGGTCTAACCCTTTCAATCGTCGAAGCCGGTTCATACCCCCACAAACATTTCATTCTGGTGAGGGTGTCATACGAACCGTTAAACCAATGAATGTCTCGCATGCTTGTTTTCAAGCGTGTCCTTCTAAAATAATATCGAGACCGAATTTTCTGAGGGGAATAAATTATGTCTTTACAACTTGACAATACAGATGCAAGAATTCTTGAATTATTACAGAAGGACGGAAGAATGATGTATAAGGACATCGCCAGAGAAGTGGGAATAAGTCTGCCCACTGTCAGGGACAGAATAAACAAGCTAATGGAACTTGGTGTAATTAGGAAGTTCACTGTAATAGTAGATTCAGAAAAGTTATGGGGTAGGGCAAGGGCGTTCGTGCTGGCACAGCCTGTCGGTGATGGTGTGGATGGAATCTTGGAAAAGATCAAGAACATTAGTGAAGTGAGGGCAGCGTATCTTGTTGCAGGCGAAAAGCAGCTATTGCTTGAGGTTGAGGTAGACGACCTGCATCAACTGGGTGAATTTGTTGCAAAATATGCGCATGCACAGCTGGGTTTATCGAACACCTCCTCATTCGTTATTACGAAGATTCTCAAGGAAGAGTATGGTGCAGCGGTAAAGCCCAATGCCTCGTTGCAATTCAAATGTGATTTTTGTGATTGCTTGATATATGGTAAACCCATCATAGAATACATAGGTGGGGGTAGATACTATTTTTCCGGGAAAGACTGTGCGCAGGCATTCAAAGAGAGGAGGCTACACCCTGCTGATGCGTCGCCAAATCTGCCGAAATGACTGCCGAAGAAGTTGAATATTCTGACACACCATTGATGTACTCAATGAACCATCAGCCTCAGCCGAACGATTACTATTATCAAATACCTTCTCCCAGACAGGTTATACGCATGATTACATCTTTTCAATTAGATGGTATAACATGACCGCCTTATTTGCAGATGAATTCCGAATTAATTTATTGCGTCATTAAAGCAGAAACCTTATCTAATTTTCACTCGCGTCGCAACCAAAGTTGCCACGTGAATTTCTGCTTCCCAAACGGGTAATCAACCGGCAGCCAGACAATGCACCCCCTTTGCGGAAATCTCTGGCTCTTCTGTTCACGATGTTTGTGTGTTGTGGTTTGTTACCTATAGCATTAGCAGGTGGAGGATTGGTGGCGTTGCACTTCATAGAAGATCAAAGGCTTCTTCTGTTCATACTGACCTTCCTGCTAATTGGTGGGTTGATCTCTGCGATAGCTATGAGTAGGAGACGTCACAAGCATTCATACACGGTCGATCCGCAAGTTGATGATTGTTGCAACCAATGACTTCGAAAAGTTTGAGGTGAGCAAAAATGAAACGAAGTCTGATCCAGTATGAGTTCAATGCGCTGAGCATTTTGACTTCAGAAAAGAAGTATCTAGTCATGTTGATACTGCTTTCTGTTTTAATTTGTACCCTCTACCTTTTCCTCCTCCCTTCATTGCCGGATGGGGCTTTGGTGTTTTATGCCATCTATTTCATAACACCGCTTCAGGTGGCATTTGCCATCGGCTTTGGTGTACTAATAAGTTTGGTAATTACTCTCAATGTGTATGCTTACAGAATCAGGACGTCTTCACGAAAAAGCCTAACAGTCGGATCTATTCTGGCTAGTCTTGTGAATGGATTATGCTGTACCCCTTTAATCCCCTCGATTGTAGCGTTAACAGGCGTTTCTACCCCTGTGTTGTACTCCATTTCACCTCGAATCCAAGCCTTCTTCGAGTTCAATTACGGATACTTCTATGCCCTTTCGCTGTTGCTACTTCTCGTTTCAGTTCATTATTTGAGTCGTAATATCTCATGTTGTGTTAACAAGGTGACCTAAAGATGCCGAGATGCGAAAAATGTGACAAAAATTTCAGCTCTGAGGCTGCTTTGCACCAACACAACGTATCTAAACATCCAGAGTCATTGAGCCTTGTCAAGAACAAAAGCTCTTTGAAAAAGGATTCTTCTAGAGTCAGGACTAAACGTTTGGGGAAAAAGACCAAACAGAAAATTATTCTTATTGGTGTGCTCGCCGTCATCGTCTCGATGATATCCTTAGGAGCGATCGCACTTTCCAATAATCATCATTCGGACAGTGCCGGAGGTGTCGGAATAAACGTTGGTGACGTTGCTCCAAATATACCCCTTTACTTGACAAACGGAAGCAGTGTAACTCTTGATCAATTTGTAGGCCATAAAGTACTTCTCTGGTTTATTACCACCTGGTGTCCGGGATGCCAGCAGGGGGCAGATTTACTTGCAACACAGTTCTATTCTCAGCTACGTGCGGAAGGGGTTATTGTGCTCACGGTAGAATCGTATAACGACTTGGGATACTCTGGACCCACCATTAATCAATTCGCCGAACAGTACGCTGGTGGTTCTTCCACTCAGGGCTGGTTGTTTGCAACAACAACTCAGTCGGCGACCTACACCTATAACCCACAAGCCGATCTTGATATCTATTATCTCATTAATCCTGATGGAACGATCGTCACTGGTGGAGCCAACATGATTTCAAATATACAAAGTATTCTATCCTCGGCAAGCTAGGCCCAGGTAACAATTTTTAAGAATTCTTGAACTGCATAGAATAAAAACAATTATTGCTACAATTCTATTAATCGCCGCCAAAAATACTTGCGTCTTACGCTGCAAAACCAAGAGGAAGCCGTGAGATTGGTTGATTGATTATACATTACTTAATGTAAACTGTCTCTAGATAGAATGGAAGTAACTGATGGTTGAATAACGTTTATCGAGTAAGATATCATTAAAATGCCGCCTTTCTCATTCTTTGTAAATCTGGAATATGTCAAATAGCAAAGTTTCCAACCAGGATTACATCGTCCAAGCGACCAAAAATCGGTCAAAGTGAAGATCAGTATCAGTTTAACAGTGCTTTTATTATATAAGATAGGTTGCTGGCAATTTTTCCCATCAAAAGATAAAATGATTCCCCGTAAAAGGATAATAAATAAAGAAGTAAGCTAATAAGAATCTCAAGGCGCGGTTCCAGCGAATGAATGCAAGTTTGAGGAGGTATCACCTCCTACCTGAATAACATATTCCACAATATTCAGGCAAACTGTCAGCAATCGCTCGAAATGAGGTAAGGAAGATAATGGTAGGGGGACGGATGGTGTTGTAAGATGATAAAAAATCGTCCTGCAAATCTCTCATTGTTCAAGTTAATATTCTCTACACGGAAAATGAAGTTTCTTGCGATTTGTGCGGGAATAGGTTACTGGCTGGTTTATCTCTTCTCAGGTGGATGGCTTTTTTATTCACCGTTCGATGTTTCGAAAATACTGGCTGAGTATCATATACCAAGTATTCGTTTTATCCCTTCTTCAGGAGGTCTTTTTGGTTTTTATAACGCCGGATTGGCATGGAATGTTACGGGCCACCTTGAATTAAATCTGATTTATGGGCCTTTGTTCTTCTCCACACTACTAGCTGTCATGTTTTCTATTAGCATAAATCTAGCGATTGTTAGCCTTCGATCCTCCCGTTTTACAAGAAAAGCTGGCTCAATGGGCATGCTAGCGGTCCTACCTGCCATATTTTCCGGTGGATGTTGTACGACGCCGATCGGCGCTATCCTATTTGGGGCAATCGTGCCTTCTGGAATCCTGTACGACCTTGTCTGGGGATATCCATTTGTTACAAATTTAATAATAGCCTTGCTGATGGCTGCCTCTATCCTTTACACCAGAAGAAAGCTGCTAAGAATGTGCCTGTTATAGATAATAAGCAAGGTAATTTTTATCCAAATCCATCAATAAATACATTAGCAGCCATCCGTACATATTTTCTTACTTGCAGGCAAATAAACAGATAAAAGCATTCACAGGACATGTAGGCATGTTCAAAAGAAAAAGGTAAGCCGGCTGACTTTGCGACAAAATATAGCGATCGTTTCTGGCGGCGCCAAAGCTTGAGGCGTTCCGTCGTTCCTAGTGCTCATGTATATGGAGAACCCTAGGATGCCTATTACACTCATCTGGGACAATGCTCAGACCTACAAGGCAAAACTGACTAGGGAGAGGGAAAAGGAACTCATCATATGAGCCTTCTTCTCGCTATGCCCACCTGACCTGAACCCAATGAGGTTCGGTTAAATGCCTTAAGAGAGAATTGAGCGGTACGTCGAGTTCGACAGTGCTGCGCAGGAAGCCAGATTTATCGAGATGAAGCTGTTGAGAGAGAAGGATAGACTATACATCACACCGGACAGGAGGTTCATTGGCGACAGAGGTAGACCGATTAACTATAATTTCAACCAGATATGCCATGGGTGGTCTGAAAAATAAAGAATTCGCCGAACAAAATAACACTGAGGAATGTTTTGACCAACTTTACTTGCATTTGCATAAACCTAAAAGTATTTTTCCTCTGATATAATAAAGCGCTTTGAATTAATACCATTGTACCCGACGCTGCTTCAGGAGGTATGAAAATGTCAGAAACATGTGAATTATGTGGGACAAAGGTGGGGAAGGATGATGCTTATGTGCGAGAAATACATCAAGTGAAGTATACCTTTTGCTGTTCACATTGCGCGGATATGTATGAGATGAGAGCTACGGGTCATCTACACCAGTAGTCTTAGATGTACCTTGCTTTGTGTTGGACAAATAAACTCGGTGTTAAGAGTTGCCCCAAAATTATGACCTCTTGATCATAGGTAGAGGAGCCGGTGCCTTTTCTGCAGCCATAAAGGCTAGCGAATTGAGCGAAGGTAAAGCGAAGGTGGCCATGGTAGGAAGTGGCCCTTTGGGAGGAACATGCGTGAATGTGGGTTGTGTTCCTTCCAAATACCTTCTGGAATCTTCCCATAGATATTACTACCCGCAGCATCCGGTTTTTCCTGGAATCGATGCTGTTCGCCCAAACCTGAACTTCCAAGATGTCATGGATGCAGTACGAAATCTGGTAAAAGGATTCAGGGAGGCGAAATATGAGAAGGTTCTTTCATTATATCCCAATGTGGATATGTACGAAGCTAAAGGGCGTTTTAAATCACCCACCGAAGTTGAGGTGTTGAATGGTAACGCAAAAACGCTCAAGGCAAAGAATGTGATTATAGCTACCGGCTCTAGACCAACGGCTCCCCCAATCGAAGGCCTGAAAGAGGTTGGTTACATCACAAGCGATACCGTATGGGACCTTGATGAGATGCCAAAAAGGCTCGCAATCATTGGAGGTGGCGCGATCGGCCTTGAACTTGGTCAAGCTTTCTTGCACTTTGGTTCGGAAGTAACTGTGTTGGAAGCGTTACCTAGGATCATGGGTGCGGCAGAACCCGAGATATCAGAGATGCTAAAGAAGAAGCTATCAGAAGAAGGAATGAGGTTCCAAATCAAGGTAAGAATAAACAGGGTTAAATCGGTCAATGGTGTCAAAATAGTTGAGGTTGTTTCTGAAAAGGGTAAATCAGAAATTGAAGTTGATGAGATACTTGTGGCCACTGGTAGGATACCGAACACAGATGGACTCTCTTTGGAAAAAGCTTCGGTGAAGACAGACCAGAAAGGCTTCATCACGGTGGACAATACCATGAAAACCACCAACAGTACGATATACGCCGTAGGTGATTGTGTCTCAAAAAGGTTGATGCTGGAGACGCTCGCCGCAAGGGAAGGGGTAATCGCCGCAACAAACATAATGGGGATGAATGCAACCGTGGATTACCTGTCTACACCTTGGGCAGTCTTTACGAACCCTCAGATCGCGGTTGTCGGATATACAGAAGACGAATATGTTAAGAAAACCGGTGCGTGCTCCTGCAGAAAGTTGGAGTTAGACAAGGTACCGAAAGCCGAGATCCTTGGAGAAACCGACGGAATGGCCAAGCTGATTATAGACCCAACTAACGGGAAAATTGTTGGATTGCACATATTGGCCCCCGCTGCAACAGAGTTCGTACTGGAGGGTGCAATTGCCATAAAGTATGGTCTTACCTTCCGGGATATAATCGATACGACTCACATCTTCCCCACCCTCTCTGAAGGAATAAAATTAACCGCACAAACCTTTATGCGAGACGTAGACGCGATGAGTTGCTGCGTAGAATAGTGAGAATATAGCAATGAGTAAGAGTCGAATTAAAAGAGCCACCATAAGAATCAGCGAGATGACGTGTGTATGTTGTGTGCTGCGAGTTAAACGAGTATTAAGCAATATACAAGGCGTGTATGCTGTAAACGTTTCGTCTTAAGACGATGTCGCCTCTATCGACTTTGATCCAACACTTATATCATTTGATGATGTTTTACGAAGCAAGGTCTCTACGAAAACTATTCATGTTAGGTACAGAAATCCGAAACTGATAACGCATAGATAACGAGCTGACCTGATTGTTAGCCGAACCCTTCCCAATGAATTCTTAATCAAAAAATTCAAGTGTAAATCGATTAAGGGCTTCGATTATTTAAGAAGAACTCTTTCAATCTGGTTTGAATGATATTGCTAATAATTGGATTCGCGCAATGCTTCTTAAAAGTGATTACCGCAGAACCGAATGAACTGTAATGCTGTAAGTCAATCATGTAACTTTTCTGTGTCTAACTGATCGGTCAGCGATTTATCAGGTCAACTGGGCATATTCAAATCTATACTGCTTGCACGGCTGTCTTGGATACTGTTCAATAAACTCGCCTCTTGGAACAGACTTGGGCTTTCAAAGCGTATTATATGCTAACACAAAACGTATGATCGCTTATGGGAGCCGTTCAATCTTTGTCCTAAGAAGGATAGACCAAGAACTAAAATCTTTATCTTAACAGCATCCCAGACATTAATCAAAATAACTATAAGACTCTACGCAGTTATAAAGATGAATTGATAGACACTTTAGAGCTATACGAGTACGCCCATAAAGTAAGAGCGAAATTTGCTTCAAAGCTTTCTGAAATACCGTGGGACGAGGTCTGCAAGAATAAAGAGGCAAGCTTCTACAGTATGAAGAACATACTTCTGCATATGATCGATAACGAAGACTGGATGGTAAACTGGGTTATCAAGGGTAAGCAAGAACAATATGTAAGGAAACGCTGGGAAGAGTACAGCTCTATGCAAATGGTAATCCAGCATATGCAGGATGTGCAGAGGAAGGTAGATGATTATCTTCATAACGAAGGTCAAAGAGAACTCCAAAGGAAGGTGGTTCTGAAGCTTAACGAAAGAGAATTCACACTTAGTATTGAAGAATGTCTGTTACAATCATTTACGGAGCAGCTGTATCATATGGGCGAGCTTATAGCGCTATTATGGCAGGTGAATATCGAGCCTCCTAAAATGCAGTGGTTCTGGAATAACCCGAGGGAAAAATCAGAAAGATAAATTCTCTTAACGATGCTCATCTACTTTGCTTCCGTTGTGGATGATTATTCCCTTCACGTTGCAGGCCAGCTTTAATGTATTAGTAACGTAACAATCCTCGGCAGCCTTTCTCGCCAAGGAAATTATCGTTTCATCCTTTTCGTCACTCTGTATCCTTACTTCGTATGTGATCTCTGTGAACCTTCTTGGCCTCTGCATCGCAATTTTTCCTGCTATCTTCATCTCAAGCGCTCGCAGCTTTGTTCCGTCCATTATACAATGCTCCGCATAATGAACGAACTGGCAGAACCCCATTGCGGATAGGAAGTATGAAAGAGGACTTGCCCCTTTTCCTTGGCCTCCTCTCTCTTTGCTTTCGTCGGAAAGCCAGGTAAATTCCGACCCTTCTCTTTTTGCTGCCGAGAGGAAATCATCCATCTTTTCTACCTGGATCACTATGGTTCTTGGTCCAAGCTCGGCTTCATGCTCTCTTATGTAATTCATTGTCCTTTTTGTGAGCTGCACGACAGTATCGCTAAAGGATATCATGGTCTATCACCTACTATACTGTTTACCCTTAAGGATGTTTTGCTTCGTACTGCTAGGAAGGTTACGCTTCCCACCATTATCCAGAAGATCAGATGGGCAAAGAGGCTTCCTACAACCATCATGCTTACACCCAGCAGGGCAGGCATGAGCGGAGCCATCAACGGCATGAAGAAAACAAGCCGGACCACTATCCCGGCAATTGCGCCTAAGGCTATTCCTTTTCCTATGCTACTAATGTTCAATTTCTGCGCAGTGGCAATGATGTCACCGAATATTGCTCCTATGATAACACCTGTAATTATGTGCATTGTCCAGCCAGAAGCGTATGCCATAGACCCCAACCCCGTCAACATGGCAGCAGAAGCAGCAACAAAGAACGGTGCACCTCCAGTGTTTGGCACAGACATCATGTATGCTATAGCTCCCATTACCAAAACGCCGAAGCCACCAAGCGCTGCTAAAGAAACAACCCTTCTTCTGGGATAGTCTAACATTTTTAGTTACTCTTCAATGCAAGGTTTATCTTATCTCTGTAAGTGGCGGTTGACTGCACGCCTGTGATCTTAAAGAGCACTCGCCCCCTCTTTGTCAGTATTAACGTTGGAATTGCAAGTATGTTGTATTCTCTTGCCAGTGATGCGTTTTTGTCTACATCTACCTTCAGAAACTCGACCGAGCCGTCGTACTCCTTTGCCAGATTTTCTATTATCGGACTGACCATCCTACAAGGTCCGCACCAGTCGGCGTAAAAGTCAACGACAAGCAGTTTTTCCGAGGCTGAGATCTTTGCTCTCGGCTCCTTTTCACCTATGCCTTCTTCCTTTTGCATTTTTATCAGAGTTGATAGTAAATCAAGTAAAGATAATCCTTTTGCTTAAGGGTTTAATACGTTTTTCAAATGATAATTTTATAGTTAAAACATAGGCATAGATGATAAACTTGGTTAAGGAGCTTTTGAGGGTTGAAGTACAATAATGGTAGCACCGCTTGGAGATGATATCGAGTCGATCTTCGCAGCCATTCGGAGTTTCCTACAGAGAAGGTGTACCTGATATCAAACGGGAGGCAATCAGAAAAGGTAGAGGAAATAAAGACTGTAACAGACAGATCGGGTATAGACATTCGATTTTTGGAAAACAAGGAGGAGCTTCTTCAGCGTATGTTTCGCACATTTGCTTACCTTAAAGCTATAAAGAACGAGAACTCGATTCTTATCAACGTTGCATCGGGAGATAATATGAGCAATTTTGCTGCACTGTCAGCTGCTTTTGTTAACGGGTTAAGGGCATTCATGGTAGTAGATAACAGAATTATATTTTTGCCAGTTCTAAAATTCTCATACTATAGGCTATTGCCTGACAGAAAACTGGTGATACTGAAATTTCTGCTGGCACAACCCGATTGCTGCAGTTCTTTAGAGGAGCTAGCAAACAGGACAGGGATGAGTCTCCCCTTAGCTTCCTATCATATAAACGGAGGTGCTGATACTGAGGGTCTGGTATCCCTCGGACTGGTAGAGACAAGGGTAGCGACCAAAGGCAAAACCAGAGTGATGTTGACAGAGCTTGGAAGACTTATGGCTGAGGGAATAATCGAGCCAGCTGAAATAAGGAAAGGCTGAATCAATGATTATGATTTGCATTGGAGTAAAGCTGCGTTTTAACCGTTAAAGGTAAATGATAAGTAAGCCAAAAAATCAAAAACCATAATGCCAAAAAAAAGATATTCTTTTGCAACGCTAGCTGTATTTGTCTCTTTGATATCACTGGTTTTTACAATGCCTGCTTTCGCGGCTCCAACATCCGCAACCTTTGAAGGAACAGGGTCTACTCATGTTGTGGCCAAGGTTATTTCGACTGGCGAGATAGTAACACTCAATATCCCCACGTCGTTTACTGTCACGGTGACGCCGGGGGGGCCCGGTGTAGGAACACTGGCATTGACAATCACTCTCGAAGGAATCACTACCATGGCAGCTGACGGTGGTGCCCATGATACTGTAGGAACAGGTCAGATCAGGATAACCGCCACTAGTGTAACTGGAGGAGGTACCCTTAATAATAATCCTACTGGTTATATGTCCCAGTTTGGATTTGGAGTAACATCGCAGAATGGTAACGTCGAAGGGCAGTTCCAGTGTCAGAATACAGGAAGGTCTGCAAGCGTAATGGACATGCCGCTCAGTATGTTGCTAGGAGAACAGGTTGACGTCCTGCAGATGACGGTTCACGGGACAGTGACAACACTCAACATCGGTTAGAGCTCGAAAGTTTCCACCTGAGTTTTTTATTTAAAATTATGAGTATCCGATCAAATTAAATGTGAATTTTTGGTCTCGTTTGTTTTCCAACTTTGCCACAGCCACACGGACCTGAGAGGTATTTCCTGTCTTAATAGAGATGCTTTTCTAAAAGCGTTGTAGAGATTATTTTGGATGTATGTCTGGTTATAAAGGCAGTTGAGACAAGCTAATTTACTAAATGAAGATAAAGAGTTAGATACAATCTTTTTCTAAATGGTATCAGGCACTTTGATGTTTTTTGAAAATAAGAAATTCCCAGTGCTTTCCTAGTGGCTACGCTCTAAAAACGATTCCCTCAACAGGTGTCACTTCTGGTATATTCTCGCGTGCTTCTAGACCTAGCTACGAACCTGTAGTATATCATAATCGACAAGTTTCACTAGTTTCATACGGAGGCGATTGAACGTCATTACAACTCGACAATATAGATGTTGAGATATTTGAATTGCTTCAAAAAGACGGCAGGATGACGTATAAAGATATAGCAAAGGAGGTAGGAGTAAACCTGCACACAGTAAGAGATAGGATACGAAAATTAATAGAATTCGGTGTAATTTGCTCTGTCGAATAACTGATTCGAATTTGATTCGTGTCACTAGATCGCATGTTTTTCCTGTCCTTTTTTCGGTGCTACGCCTTCACAGTCAGGAACATGTTATATGTACAGCCTTGCCTTTGCGAACGTCTCATTCACCATGTGCTTCCATTTCTTTGATGTAACATACTCCCCGAACATCCTCTTGAAGGATGATATTGATGATTCCACCCTCCATCTCCTTTCATATCCATGCCTCTTCCTCCATCTGTCATAATCAGAAAGCTGCTCTATGACGGCAAGCTTTCTGGATATGGAGCCCCTTGCCTTTAAAGAAGAGTTCTTTCTGACTTTAATGACAGGTTCTATATTCTTCTTCCTTGGATAGATAGTTGAATATGCTTCTTCTGTCATATGCTTCATCCATAAGTGATCTGGATATGTTACCTACCCTTTTGGATGCCGATTTTATAAGGGGAATAGCCCTTGCTCCATCAGTTATATTCTCCTTTGTAACATCTATGGATAGTATCTTGCTTGTCTTCGTATCAACAGCGATATGGAATTTGATGAATCCCTTTCTCTTTGTATTGTACCACTTCTCCCTTATCCACTCTCCCCTGTTTGAAACCTTTATCCCTGTTGAATCTACTGCAATAACGACATCTTTATCCATATCAACGGTAGGGTCGATATCCACCTTTACCCTGGCCACCCTCCACCATACCGTTGTATAGTCAGCCGGCCTTCTTCCTCCTTCCTTCTTTTCCTTTGAATACGTCCACGTGCTCTGCGAACACCCTTAGAAACCCTTCTATCTGCCTGTAGGGAAGAAGATAGACGTGGATGGCTCTAAGCGAGCATATTCATTAATGAGTCTGGATAAAGAAATATACCTTGCCCCCCTCCTTTTTCTCGTTCAGCCTGTTTACCTCTTCTTCCCACCCAGATAAAAAATCAGGGTCAAACAGTAACTCCCCTCTTCTTACAAGTTCTCCATTGTACTTCTTCCAGTCCCTCTTTTTCTTTTTTCTGGAGCTCAACAGCAATAATGGTTAATCTTGATTCAGGTAAACGCACTAAGGAAAATAAAAGATGACAAACATATCTAGTTATTCAATACACCATTTATGTTTTAATCATTTATAAAGGAGAGAAAGTTATCTGTAAGTTATGCAAATAGTAATGTGTGAATGAGAAAGGACTGTTTGTAATTAGATGTTTTATAAGCGGAACTGTGTCAGAGTCGCTATTTTTAACAGGTGTTTGGCTGTTGGGTCGTGTAGACACGATACAGTCATTCCTTTTAGGTTCACTTGGCTTCGCTGTATCCCTGCCAGTAACGTTTATGCTGGATAAAAGAATTGAATCTGTAGCAACTCGTCTTTATGAAAAGATGTTGAGTAGGGGCAAATGGAGGTAGAGTTAATTGATTGCTGGACGGAATTCGTTTCTAAAAGGAGAACGAGATACCTCAGCTATGGAATAGCCAAAATTTGATACTCTTACAAACTTAAGGTCCAATATGGAGCTTTATACTCTGAGCCTTTCCACACAACTCTTCTAAAGGTAGAGGCAATACGGCATCCTTGCACAAACTGTTCTTTTATTACTTATTTTGAAGAAGATAAAGCCAGGGATTTATCTTTCTATAAACAAATTGCCATTCTTGTGTAAAGTATGCCGAGCATATGTTGAGTTAAGGTTTCTGCATTTTCTTCGCTACACACTAGCTAGCTGATAGCTGCTACCCAAGTCCTTTGTTCACCTGGCTTTTTGAGCTGTAATCCCGTTGACACTATAGGGAAGTATGGCTATCGGTGGATGATGCATTTTAATCATTAAAAATCGAGCCGTCAGGACTATTTTTAAGGGTAATTATAACAACGAAGTGACCCTAAATGTGTAAAAAAAATACCCCATAAAGCTTCATAAATAAATGAAAATAGTTGTTAAGCAGCCATTTCATATCTAGACCGATACAGAATATGAGTGAAGCGATAGAATCGATGGTAAGAACGCTTGCTCAGTTACCTGAACAACAACAAAGACAGATGATCAAGACAAGGTTGGAAGCTTTTGCTGCAATGCAGGATGAGCAAAGAGTTAACGCTATGCAGGCTATGGTGAACGCAATACAAAAGCTAGACCAAGACAGCCAGAGAAATCTGACATATGCGAGGTTGGAAGTGCTTGCAGAAGAATTCGACGATGCGTCCAGAAAAAAGCTGATAGGTACCCATATGCAGGCCCTTATGGGTCTTCCTAAGGAAAAGATGATGCAAGACCTTAACACTATGGTCTCAGTCATTAACAGGTGCCACGAGGCCTGCAGAATGAAGGATATGAACACTATGAAACAGCTTATGATGGAGATGCCACAAGAAAGAAGGGAAATGATGATGCAGATGCTTCCAGAAGAAGTTCGAAGTATGCTGCTGCGCTAAAAGTCCAAATTAGACACTCTTCCGGTAGCTGTAGAATGAAGATGCCAATCAGCATTGACAACAATCTGTTGGTGGGCTTGGACCTTAGGGTTAAGGACGTGATGGCAGCAGGCCCTCTAACAGTGGGGGTAGACTCCGGTATACACCTTGCAGCCAAGGAAATGGAAAGATGCGGTTGCGCATGCTCCCTTGTCGAATCAAAGGGATAAGATAATTGAGATCATCACTGAAAGAGATATTGTAAGAAGGGCAACTACAGAGGGCTTTTCCGTTCAAAAACAAGGGTACGGAACATCATGTCATCGCCAGTCTTTGTTGTCAAGCCAGAAATTGGTAATGAGGAGGCTTTGACCGCTATGGCGAATCATAAGATCAAGCGTCTGATCGTTGGAAAAAGAGGGTTGGTAAGAATTGCGTCAATGATAGATACTGCGAAGGGACTTTTCATGGGATGCGCGTTCTCAATTGCTTTTATCACTGGTAGTTCCAAGAACGGAGTTCGAAACATCTTCGTGCTGGTTGGAGATAATAGCAATCATCCACTTGGTCGTGTGGTTGCAAGGGTCATGCCAAAGCTTCGCGAATCGGCGGTAATCAATCTCGATCAGCCTGCCCGAATACGGTTCAAAAATAGAGATTCCTTCGCAGGTGGCCCCTGTGACGAGAGAATAATGACCGTCACCCTTGAATGTCCAAGCAACCACCACAGGTAGACCCCTTAAAATGAACCGCCGTATGTCATTGATGGTTGCATTGTGAATCTCCGAGTAGCTTAGGCCCAACTTGCACAACACCCTCTTGAAACCTGACGGCTTTGTGCCCAGCTTCGTTACGGCCATATGACCAGCTAACCAGGCTTCGTCCACCTCTAACCCGAGGAGCTTCAAAGCTATTCTCAACGACGCAGGGCCACACGTGTTCGCCTTCCTCTGCTTGTACTTTGCTACGTCGAGCTCGCCTTTGTACCTCTCAAGGAGGCTGGCCTTATCAGATCGACTGGTCATTGCCTCAATCAAAGCAGGTTACTTCGACCTTATCATTACGCTGGCCAGGAGGCCCACGAAAGTGATAATGCTCACAGTCAAGAACCCGGCAAACGGTGAAGCCACATCAAGCGAGTAGCCGATCAGGAGCGGACCGACCAGCATCCCGATTATCTGCGCCGTGAAGAAAAGGCCGTACGCAGTCCCCGCACCCTCCGGGGAAGCAATGTTCCCAGGTATGGTCAGCGCAGCCGGGAAGAACATCGAACACCCCGTCCCCATGGCTCCGATTACGAGGATGAGAGCTGGGGCGACCAGCCAAGAAGGAGAGGTAGCGGCGAAAGGAACGAAGAGCGACGCCATGGCATAGATCACAAAGGCCAGGACGACAAACAGCTTTCTTCTTCCTAGCCTGTCTGACAAGGAACCCCAAAATGGGCCCAATGGGATGTCGATTAGAAGGAGAATGGAAGCGATTACGGACGCGAGCCAGATCGGAATGTGCGCGTAAGAAACGAGGGTCGACGGCGCCCAAGTCGTGAACCCTATGATTGCAGTGTAGCCAAGAACGACCGTCACGATGAGCCTCAGCATAGCGCCGTTGCGCAGGACTGGAGCTATGGAACTAGAGGAAACGGCCCTCGCCCCAGTTCTGGGCTTGGCGACCAGTGAGTAGACCACCAAAGCAGCGATGACGACTGCGGTGGCGATTCCTGTTTCTCCACGCCATCCGAGCTCCTTGCCGAACGGGGCAAGGAGATCGAATGAGATGCCTGTGCCAACTGGAAGACCCGATACGAATAACCCGAATGCCAAGCCCTGCTTGGTCCTTGGGATCTCGTCCATCAATAGCTTTAGAATCGAGACAAGCAGCAACGCAGATCCAAGCCCGCTGACGACGCGGCCTCCGACAACGGAAGTAAAACCAGGCGATAGAATAGTGATTGCACCGCCGACGGCCATTATGGAAAGACCAAGGACGCCTGTTCGCCTCGCCCCCTGGCGATCAGCAAAGAATCCTGCAGGTATAGCAGTGAAAGCCATCGGAAGAAGCATAGCCGTCATTACCAGCGATGCTGTTGCATGATCAATACCGAACTCGCTCTGCAGCGACCGGAGGAATGGTGGAAAAATCTGGAACAAAAGACCGAAGGACATGTACGAAAAGAGTGCCGCGAGCAGCGTCCCTCTATACTTCGAGCTAACGAGCATCCTGAACGGACTTTGGTGCACCATGCCATTGTCGTCAGGAATGGTGTTGGATTGCAGCGGACTTGTGGTGTGTTCACTTGTTGTTCGGTCCGGACTTTCCATCACGTGAAGGCCTGATTCAGACGCGGATTGGCTGGAGATTTGTGGGCAGCCATTATCGCGGACCTGCAACGAGCGTACCATTATGCCGCCCCCAACTTGCTCAGTATTACGAATACAATTTCGCCTATGACGCCTATGCTGAATATCGCAGCGTCCAATGTCGCTGCACCGTATGCTATCACCAGTGCATTGGCCCCGAAGTTTATCCACATCAGCTTTTTGAATATGGAGGGAGCGGCCGGTATCTTCTCCATCTACATCCCACTTCCCATCATTATTTTGTCCATCGTCTTCATCAGTTCCAATCTCATCTCTTCCGGAAGCGAAGCCAGAGCTAATAGTCGACTCTTGAAGACTAAAGACCTCTGTGGCTCGGGGAGCTCCTTGAGCGCGTTGTCCATGTTGCGCATGTGCTCGAGCCTTCTTTCAGGAGGGAGCTGGTAGAACACATGCATCCGCTTCGTCATGACCTTCATCCTGATCTCCTCTTCGACATGCGCAAGTACCCAGAGCATTTGTGGGATTTGCCCCTTCCTGTCATTCATGAGCGACTTCGCCCTTCCGAACACGATCAACACCAGGCCTCCGACCTCAACCAACCCTCCCACTACCAGCCCAAGGGAGCTTGACGGTCCGAAGAACTTCCCCATGAAGAGCGATATTAAGCCGTAGAACATCACCACCACCCCGAGATAGAGGAGCGCTTGAAGTCCAACAGTGGTTGAAAACTTCATCGTGATCCTATCATACCTTAGCTTGAGCCAGCCCCTCACCGGTACGAGTATTATGAAGGAGAGGATGAGGAATACGAGCCCAGGCCAGTACCTTGGATAGACGACTGTGAAGGGAACATACCCCATGAAGACGTTCAGGAATCCGTATGCCAGCCCAGCGAAACCGATCCAAAGCAGTCCTTCTTCGATCAGCTGCCCGCTCCATCCCAGATACTTGTCGTACATCATCCTTCTCATCAGTATCTGCATCTTTGTCATCCCTCTCACGGCGACCAGAAGCACCATGGAGATCACGGCCCAAGTCAGCCCCCACCAATTCCATACGGGGAGCCACCCCCACGTGGCTATCTCTGCGGGGAACGTGGTAAGGATGAGCTTCATGCCGAGCCCAGTGAAGATTTCACCTCTGGCTAGGTTTGCGCCTGTAGGATAGATCAGATCCGGCCTGAACTTCCCCAGCTCGGGAATGAATTTGCCCTGTATCTTTGAACTAGCTAAGATTATTGTGAATCCCCAGAAGATTGCAAGAGTTGTGAAGAATGCCACTGCCTTGCCGAAGCTCCCCACGCCGGGCGGACCGGTGAGGATGAGAGAAAGCCCCACAATGATAATCCAATTTTCGGCCAGTACTGCTATTGTGTATAACGGGCGTCTGTAAGTCGTCCATTTTTCGGTCTTGCTGACGTGCCAAGTCATGATGAGCGTTACAGCCAGGAGCATCGCCAGCGGTGGGATCACGTACCAACCGAATCCCGTTCCTGCGCCGAAAGGTCCGAACATGCCGCCTACCATGGATTACCACCCAAGTACATTGACCTCGAAGCGGTGTAAAGTTGGTACAGCCCAAGAGCTATTATTACGAAGAATGCGTACCAGTTACCCACTGGCGTGTCACCGGGTGGGGCGTTTGGGAACATGAACTTCGTTTTGATGACCAGAGCTGCGATGCCACCAGCTAGAATTCTGTTTGAACCAACTTTGAGGTCTGGCCCAAGGAACATTCTTACTGGCTTTCCAAAGGCCCTTGCATGAGCGACTTCGACTCCAAATAACCCTATGATGACAGCAATCAGTATGACGAGAGCCACATGCTCTGCCGCCTGGTCTGATAGAGGTGTATATATTATCCAAAGCACGCTCAGCGGAACTCCAGCCAAAGACAGTACAGATGCTATGAACCATGGTGTCCGATATTGAATATACTTCAGCCCAACTCTCCGCCCCACCGGCCAAAGCATTATCGTCGTGGGCGAGAGCCATCCAGCAATTACTAGGGGAATGCCGGACCTAAATGATAATGAAAGGATGATTGCGACGACCCAATAAAGTAACAACAATGGAAGAATTTCATTCTTGAATCCCGGAAATAGAGATAGTTTGAGACCGCCAGATGACTCAAAGTTAGAGGGATTCGAGGCAAGAGTATTGAGATGATTATTTTGCTCAATTCGGACTATTTTGTTACTTGTTCTTTCAACTTGGAAGTTTGCATTTTGCATGATTTAACATAAACAGATAAGTGGTAAAATCCATTTCCATTTAAAAAGTGAAAAAGATGTAGCTGTTTAATTGATTGATAGAAAATAAGAACGGCCCAAGTATGGTTTGATCATGATATTGCGAAGGTCGATTTTCGTTTACCATACACAGCATACCCGCTTCGTGTAACTGATGTTCTGATATTGATTACTATTTCCCTGATTAAGTTGATTCATCAGAATGTTTACGCTCTACGTAAACTGTTAAGATAAAATATAGAAGATATGAAAAATTTGATTCGTGAATTTTAAATAAAAAAACAGGTCAACAAATACGAACCGATCTAAATACTATTGTTATGGGAGCATCCTACTTGAGTGGTGGGGTATTTGCAGAAGGTGTTGCAATTCTTGTAGTCGGGCTCATTGCTTTGAGTGCAGGCATTATATACGGAGATCTGGCAAGTGAATTTACGGGAGCAGTGGTCCTAATCATTGGTGGCATCGCTGGCGTATTCGCAATTATCTTGAAGTATGATGAAACTTGAAATTCGTGCAAATAGCCAGTAAGGTCGTATTCTTTACCTTCTTTGGCGACTGAAAGGCGAGATGTCTGTTAATGAAACTCGAAACTTTATATGTTGTTTGCATGGATCTAACTAAAAGATAATAGTTTCATTCTACTAAAATATTGTCCACATAAACTTTAATTTCAAAAATTATTCTTTATAATTTTATGGACCATGAATGTCGAGAGATTGATATATTTTCGCAAAATATCCAGTAAAAATAATATCTGGTACACTATTAATGTAATGTGATGTTCGGAAAGAGATTCGTTCTCTCTGCAGATCGATCGCAGATGTCCAACTATAGGGGTAACTTTCTTTATGGCTTTTTGTCGTGTGGGCCTGCAAAGGTCTCTCCTGAACCGATTTATAGTATGATTTGCCCGACGACGGACACATATAATCAACGAACAGGTGAACTTATTCTTGCTCCCGTTGGATTACGCAGAATACAATCCTCTTTAGAAAAGACCTTCGGTTCATCAAGCGTGCATTCACAACATCCATTTGAGGTTGAAAAAGCCATCAATGGGAGTACCACAGTTGTTGGTCTGACAGAAATGAGCCCTTTAGGTATAGGTACGGTTGATACAGCAATAAGTTGGAAGAATGACAATTGGAATCGTAAATGGTTTATTTCGTTGATGCAGAGGCTCAAAAAGCTAAAGGAAAGGTTCGGTTTCAAGGTTGTCGTCGGTGGCCCCGGCTCTTGGCAGCTTCTTCACCCATTTACAGACTTTCTCAGAAGACAAGGAACTAGCATTGCACGCTATGCGTCCCATTTTACGAACAGCCCTCGGTCCTTCTCAACAAAACTTGACACGAAGATAGATGAATGGGTTAAGGAGGAACTTGGAGTAGACCACGTAGTTGAAGGTGAAGCTGATGTTACAGCTCCTAGAATATTCGAACAGATAGAGTCTGGCAACGCTCCAGAAGTTATAAGGTCGTTTACCAATACAATTCAAAGTATCGAGGACATACCTGAAATAACAGCGGGCACCTTGACGGGTTCCATTGAAATTATGAGAGGTTGCGGAAGGGGTTGCGACTTCTGCGCCCCGAACCTTAGAATGAAAAGAGACTTTCCGGTTGAAAGAATTGTTAGAGAAGCCAAAATAAACATGAAATTAGGTCACAGTTCAGTCTGGCTTCTTTCAGAAGAACTTACTCTTTATGGTTGCGATAGCAAGGACAAGACACCTAATGAGGATGCCATCGTTCAACTTTTTCTTGCACTAAAAAATGGGGGGGCAAGTAGGATAGGATGCACTCATTGGACGTTTGCCGGAGTAAGGGCTGCGCCGAACATGATTAAACGGCTTTCAGAAATAAATGACCTCAAAAATGATTGGATGGGCGTTCAACCGGGTCTGGAATGGATTTCTCCAAGACTTGTTAAGAAATTCATGCCATATAAAGTAAAACCCTACTCACCTGAAGAGTATCCGGAGACTGTGGAGGAGGCAGTAAAAATCATGAATACTAATCACTATTATCCAGCAATAACACTAATCGTAGGACACCCCGAAGAGCAAAACGATGAAGTTGATATGACTACACAATTTATAGAGAAACTCTCAAAGGTCAATAGAATGAGAGGCATATTTGCGCCTCTCCTCTATGTGGATTATTACAGGCCGGAGAGAACGATGGATTATGATATGATGAGTGAACATCACTGGAGGCTCTACTATGCGTGCTGGAGGCACAATGCAAAGGAGTTTTCCGACAATATCTGGCTGGCGACTCAACAGTTCGGAGCTTTAAACAGGTTAGTCACTGTAATAGGGGTGCATGTACTTAACTTCTACATACTCAGGTTCCTGAAGTCTGAATTCAAGAGAAGATTCGGTTTCATACCGAACTGGATGGAGTGACCAACAATAATGGTGATCTGAATGGACGGGTCTTCGGCGAGCTCTCAAAAAGTGTCGGCCAAATACGTCGTTCTTTCTGACACCACTCTATGGTACAGCTACAGAGACTTTCCGTTACTTGACTTCCTCCCCTGCGCTCCGACTAACACTATTCCTGATTTTGTGTATCGTTTACTCAGAGGGCCTGCCCCTGCCGCGCTGCCTGACGGAAGAGCCTTATATGCGCCTTATTCGATCAGACTACTTGAGAGTGCCCTTCTCCAAAGGTATCAAGAAGATCAGGTAGTAGTACCTCACCAGGATTATATTGAGAATTTTATAGGCTCGGATACAGAGATAGTGGCCGTTGGTACGATGGACCCTCTTGGCTATGGTCCATTAACAATGTCATTCACCACATTATTCAATAACTACTATCCTTACGTCAGGAAGGAATTCGAAAGACTAATTCTGAGAATAACGAAGTGTTTGAAAAGAAAAGGCAACAAAAAAGCTAGGATACTGGTAGGTGGTCCAGGCGTGTGGGAATTCACCATATCACCCGAAGAGCTCGATAGACTTGGAATCAGCTTTGCATTCCAGGGTGAAGCCGATGATATTGTATGTGACCTATTTGGCTGGCTTTCAGAAGGCGTTGCGTTAGAAGCTCATGAATCGTTGTTTCCTGGATTCTATACTTTTGATTCAAACTTTCACAAGTCCTGGATTACGAATAAGAAGTTCATAACTAGGGGGGCGTTTTCTAGACAAGCCCCAAAACTTGAACAGATCCCAGAGATAAGACGCCCATCGATGAAATCATTGGTAGAAGTGATGCGAGGGTGTGGCATTGGGTGCGATTTCTGTGAAGTCACACTTAGACCTTTGAGGTATTACCCTCCCGAAAGGGTCGCAAGAGAAGTAGAAATTAATGTAAGGCTCGGCGGCTTTCGAAATGCTTGGTTGCAGACGGATGAGGTGTTTGCTTACATGCATGGAAAGAACTTCGAACCAAATCAGGAAGCTCTGATTTCCCTTTTCAAAGCCGTCATGTCGGTAAGAGGGGTAGAAAGTACAAACCCAACACATGGAAGAATATCAATTCCGTCAGCATATCCAGACCTCATAAGAAACTTATCCCAAATTGCAAAAGCTTCACCATCTAATTGGATAGGAATACAGGTAGGAATAGAGACGGGAAGTGACAGGCTTGCAAAGATTCACATGCCCAACAAAACATTGCCGCTCAAAATTGGACAGGACGGATCATGGGCAGAGATAGTCTGGAGAGGAACATATGTACTGAACAAGTACTATTGGAGACCTGCATTCACAGTACAGGTCGGGCAGCCTGGTGAAACACCCGAGGATAACTGGGAGACTGTGGCATTAATCAATTGGCTCAGCAACTCATCATTGGATGACGGAAGACCATTCGAATTTACGGTTACGCCGATGCAGAACGTTCCTTTAGGTAGGCTCAAGTCCAGAAACCTTACTGCAAATATGTTGGATGAATCTCAACTTGCAGTTTATTATGCTAGCTATAGACACTTGGCAAAAATGGCATCGAGAAATGCCATGCGGGACAGTGGTGGAAACCCATTGGTCAGGTTAGCCACAGCAGCAGCTATAAGTTTCGGAGGGAAGTTAATGTTCCAAACAATCAAAACAATCTGTAAGCAAAGAGGCATTGATGTTGATAAAGTGAATGTTCATGGATTGGACAGGAAGCTTTCACAACCAAGGCTACTGAACCCTCGGCTAAGTTGAACATTGTGCCGTTCAACAAAAGTTGTCCAGTGGTGATTGTCATAATATATTTTAGTTCTCCTTTTTGTCTCAATTGTTATTGTAATTATATACTGTATTAATACACAAGTGAATTATTTTTAGATTTATTTTCCATAAATGAAGATAAAAGGTTTCAAAGCACTTTGTCCATACCTACACGGTACAATTATGAGCGAGACAATGGAAGCCATGGTCAGAATGTTGGCACGATTACCGGAGCAGCAACAAAGGGAAATGATAAAAACACGGTTGGCCGCTTTTGCAGATATGCGTGATGAAGAAAGGCTAGGCGCCATGAAAGCGATGATAACGGCTCTGCAGAAAATAGATGTAGAAGACCAGAAAAAGTTGACTTACGCGAGGCTGGAAGCACTTGCCGAAAGTTTTGACGATGTGACGCGCAAGAAGCTGATAGGTACTCACATGATGGCATTGATGGGGATGCCGAAGGAACAGATGGCGGCTGATCTGAATATTATGGCTTCGGTGATGAGCCTCTGTCATGAAGCTTGCAGAATGAAGGATATGAATACAATGAGAGAATTAATGATGGGGTTACAACCTGATAAGAGAATGATGATGATGCAGGTGCTTCCTCCAGAAGTGCAAAAGATGATGATGGGATAATGCGGAGACGGAAGTAGGTTGATTCAAGTAGTTCTCCCGTGGTGACCTTAATGCAAAATGAAGATCAGGCTTTGGAAGAATTCAATCTAAAAGTTAAGGATGTTATGACTAGAAGTCCTCTCAGTCTAGATGTGATGGTATCGGTGGAAGAAGCCGCTAGGGAAATGGAATTATGCGATTGTGGATGTTGCCTTGTTGAATACAAGGGAAGAATTGTTGGGATTATAACTGAGAAGGATATCGTTAGGAGAATTGCAGCTAAAGGTTCTTCCGTGAGGAATACTACAGTTAAAGCGATAATGTCATCCCCTATAATTGCAGTTGAACCTGAAGCAACGTTAGAAGATGCTCTTAAGACCATGGCGAGCAACAGGATAAAACATTTGGTTGTGGTGGATGATGAGGGTCTTGTCGGCATCGTGTCAATTATTGATATCGCTAAAGCCCTAGCAGTAAAGGCAGGTCGTTTTAGTTTATTATTCAATGCAATACTGCGGCAAAATCCAACACCAAAGGATATCTACACTTAAATCCGCTTTAAGATGAGTGTGTGGTTTATTGTTATAGGTCGTTCCGTTGGTTAGTGAAATCTATCCAGAGGGATTTCGCCCTTGGTTTGTACGATCTGCTTTATCATCCCTTTCCATGGTTGTCCCTGATGTTTTCTCAGGAGATGTTCGAAAGCCAGCTCTCGGGTATCGAACACCTCTGAGCAGACACGGCAAATCCATGGCAACTTGGATACATCATTTATACATAAATGAAGAAGAAACCAATAAAGGCTTTCGCAAAATCTCTCTTCGTTTTATATACAGATTAGAATGCGTATCAAAAAACCTGATATTGATTTTTTTATCCAACTTATTATGAAGTCTCTTCTAAGAATTATATCTATCTTGTTATACTTTGTAGCTTATTTACAACCAACAACGCTCTATGCTATTCTGCAGAAGGTAATATTATTTGATGTTACAGTATCGTTTGTCATAAATTGATATCAGTTTAAGAGAAAGTGTTTCGGAGTTTCGGTATGAAACTGAATAAACTCACGCCCGAAGAGGAACGTGTAATTGTATTCAAGGGGACTGAGCCTCCTTTCAGTGGGGAATATGAAAACAATTACGAGCCCGGTACGTACATTTGTAAAAGATGCGACAGTCCGCTGTACAGGTCGGAGGATAAATTTGATGCTGGTTGCGGTTGGCCCAGCTTCGACGATGAAATACCTGGCTCCGTTAATAGGCTGCCGGACTCCGACGGTGAAAGAATTGAGATACAATGTGCTAACTGTGGCGCACATTTGGGTCATGTCTTTCTGGGTGAAGGCTTCACGCAAAAGAATACAAGGCACTGTGTGAATTCGATCTCACTGAAGTTTATCCCCAAAGAAAACCGTAGTCATTCGAAGGACTGACTAATTTTGTTCAAAAATAATTCTGCATCAGGGGTGCGCGGAACCTCCATGCCATTACAAATTCGTCGTCCTGCCGATTAATTATGCCTAACGCTTTTCAGTCTATTTTAACCCCGCTATCGACCTTAGTGCTCGCCACCTTTCTTCGTCCCAGTTTTCCCTAGCGCACATCTTCGTGGGGTATATCAGACAAAGCGGCTCTATACTGTGCTTTTCAATTCCTCTTCGCCACCACTCGAACGATTTATCAACTTCTCCCAAGCCTGCGTAGACACCGGCAACATGGTCTTCCGAGGGAAATCCTCTTTCGCAAAGAGCCTTTAACTCCTCCAGTATCCTAATCGCTTCATTTGTATCGCCTTTTCTGGCTCGAATGTAGCCCCAAACCGATTTAAGTAAAGGCTCCTTTAGCCACTCCTTCCCGAGCGTATCGAACTCTCTTTCGGCTTCGTCTATCCTCTCTTCATTTATGAGAAATACAAGCTTGAAAAAGTGCCCAATTGGGCTTGGGTCCAATTGTATAGAATAATCTATGGTCTTGAAGGCCTCGTCTTTTACCCCAGATAACCAGAGCATTACAGCCTTCCACGCTAATACAATTCTATTGAGTGGGTCGTATTCCTCTGCTAATCCAATCTGCTGCCTGGCCTTCCCCAAATCACCTTCAAAGGCAAGGGTTCTTGCATAAAACAACCTCGCAGAGGAGTCACTCGGGTTCAATTGTATGGCTTTCTCGAATTCTTTCTTTGCATCAGAAAACTTCCAATCATGATTCCAGAGTAAGAATCCGAACACTGCATGCGCTTCAGAGGAGTCTGGGTCAAGTTCCAATGCCTTTTCAATCATCTTTCTCGAGAGATGATATGATTCGTCCCAAGGGATGTAACTGTGGTGACCTAGCCTCTCGTATGCTTTTGCAAGGCCCGTATAGCTGTCAGCAAATCTTGGGTCTTCGTTTACGGCCCTCTGAAAATACTCTATAGCCCTCCTAGCCGACTGCTCTGTGCTTCTCTCTTTCAGAAATTGTGTGCCAGCCAAATACAGTTGATAGGCGACAGGACTGATCGTCTTCACTTTGGATGTAGCCTCGGTTTCGCTTTTCGATAGTCTGATTTCGAGGGCTTTGGCGATTTCAGCCGCGACAGCACCTTGCACCTCGAAGATGTCAACAAGCTCTCGGTCGTATGAACCCACCCAAAGATGTTCATCGGTGATGGCATCAATCAGTTGCACCGTGATACGGATCTTGTTTGCCGTCTTTCTGACGCTTCCCTCAAGAACCGAACCGACATTAAGTTCTCTGGCTATATCCTTGAGCTTCTTCGTGGTGTTCTTGTACGTCATGACGGACGTCCTGGAAATTACCTTCAATCCGGAAACCTGAGAGAGTGTGGAAATCAGCTCTTCGGTCATCCCATCAGATATGTATGCATCAGCGGGGTCAGGACTTATGTTGTTGAAGGGAAGTACTGCTATCCGCCTCAATTCATGATTAATTGAAGGTGCTTCCTTTTCCTCCTCCCATGGCATCACTATTTTGAACACTTCGATAGGTTCGGTGACATTCTTCATAGATTTTGGCCCGAGGTATGCAAGGGGAAATACAGTTTTGTTTTTTACATGATCGTAAACCTGCCGGGTCAAGCACACACCGCCGTCCTCCGCGATGGACTGAACCCTAGATGCGACGTTTACAGCGTCCCCCAAGATGTCGTCACCTGACCCTATAACGTCGCCCAAATGAATCCCAATGCGCAGATGAATTCTTCTTTCAGGTGGAAGGGAAGAATTGTGCTCTCTTACGGAATTCTGAATCTCATGTGCGCAGTTTACCGCATCCAAGGCGCTGGAAAATTCGACAAGGAACGCATCGCCAATTGTCTTCACTTCCCGACCGTTATGGCTGGTGATTATCGGCCTTAACAGCCTCCTGTGTTCTTCAAGGAGTTCAAGCGAGAGACCTTCGTCTTTTTGGCCGAGCATTGTGTAGCCCACGATATCTGTAAACATAACAGCGGCCAGTCGTCTCCCCGCTTGATTCAAATGCAGTAAATAACATAGATGGAATCAGTAATAAAACGTTTGCCTTCAAATTTGAATCGTTGTGAAATATCCACACATTTTTACTGTTAATTCGAGTTATTGGATAAATTCTGTGCTAAACCGGTACCGCTTCAAGTATAGAATGATATGATTTGGTCTTTATCTCCCTCGTAACTGCAAATCCGGATTCACGAAGCAGCTTTTCATGCTCCCTCCTGGTGCGGTCCCGGCCACCCAGTATAACCAGCATTTCAAGGTCGTCAAAAGTGCCAAGATGCGGCGTTTTTGATTCTGGCATTACTGGTTCCACGACTAAGAGTTTGGCGGTCGGTTTCATTGCTTTCCTGCAGTTTCGAAGGATCTTCACGCAATGCTGATCATCCCAGTCATGCAGGATGAATTTCAACAGATATGCATCTCCTCCCCGTGGTACTGTTTTGAAGAAATCGCCCCCGATAACCTTACTTCTGGATTTGAGGCCCTGCCTTGCGAAGTAAGCCCTCGCCCTTGCTATAACGTAAGGGAAATCGAACAGGATCCCATTTATGTGTGAATACTTCATAAGTATCTTGGCCAACAGGTAACCCTGCCCACCCCCTATGTCGACAATAGTTTTGTAAGGCCCAAAATCATAAGCTTCGATTATCGCAGGTGCTTCGATATTCGACAGATTCGTCATTGCGGAGTCGAATATATTTGATGCATGCTTGTTGCTAGCAAAATACTCAAACATGGATGTACCATGCACTTTCTCCCAGACCGGTTCTCCTGTTCGAACACTTTCGGCTAATTTCTCCCAGCAATGCGTGTAAAATGGCTCGCCCGTGAATTCGACCCAGCCCCTCAGAGAGTCCGGAGGATCTTCCGCAAGCAGTTTTCCCAAGTCTGTAAGTCTGAATTTTTGATGGTCACGTTCTTCAACAATCCCGATTGTGGTGAGGGTTCGGAGCAAGCGAAACAGAGCTGCGGGGTTTGTCTTGGTCAGTTTGGCAAGCTGAACTGGTGATAATTCTTTCCCGTACAAATAATCAGGGATGCGAAGCTTGACTGTGCCGTACAAAGTATAATGAATCACGAATGACAATGACATTATGAGAAGTCTGTCCACCGGTCCAGCCTTTTTGTTTACTGCTTCGGAAATGATGTCAAGAAAATCCATAATTCTTTTCAGCTAGATTTATGCGGACTCGCACTTAAACTTTTGAATTCAGTTGGCTGCAAAAATAAGTTTAGGCTTGGTCGACCGATGAATAGGATAATTTGAAGAATAGCCAGTTCGATTGATCCAGTTAACGGGATCCATTTCGGTTCATATGTGTGCATTCGAAGGTTTATACGCAAGAATATTTCAATCCGACCGAGGCGATAAAATATACTCCCATTAACGGAGCGTTGGGCTAGGATCGGTCCCACCAACAGGTCGTGGATGATTCATGTGCCAAAGGCGGGTCTTTGTCTTTCCGCTTTTTTGGTCGTAACTGACCCTGATAGTCGCATACTTGTTGGATTGCCTAGGAGACATAAGGCCTGGCCCGAGCAAGGAGGATTGCCTTTGAGGCATGCCGGGGAGCTCGAAAAGGAGGGGGAGTATCTGCTCCCAGCAACTCACCTTATGATGGAAGAGTCTCCGGATGCAGCGGCTTTGAGGATTGCCCGAAGGTGGGTGGGATATCCTGAAGCGAAACCTTCATTCGTTATGGTGCAGTCACATTTGAGGCCGTCGAGTTTGTGGAAGGGCCAGACCATATACCGTCAAGGGTCGAATCATTGGGATATCTGTTTCGTGTACACGATGTGTGAAGAAAGGTTGCCGTCAGAGATCAAACCATGGTGGAAGGAGATGAAATTTGTTTCGCCATCAGAGTTTACACGGCTCGCACTTGGAAGAGGACACCGAGACATTCTGGAAGAAGGCGGATTCCTGAATAGAAAACGTCTGATGCCGAAGTAAACATGTTATTGATGAGCCATAAATCGTTGGAAGTCTACTGAATTTTTCTGATATGCTACCAGCAATCTGATTATGTAGCGAGTGGAAGAAAGTGTGGCTTTGCTTTATTCGATCCCCAAGCTGGATTCAGTGCTTACGCACGCATTATTTGGTTTTCGTTTTTAGTTTCTGTTTTCAATGACTCTTTGATTTGTAATTTGAGTCTATGAAGGCCATCGCCTCGGACCGCGGATATTCTGACTGTTTTGAATCCATGCCCTGCGTACTCCTTTTCCAATACGTCAACGTTTTCACGCTTGGCCAGGTCCATCTTGTTCAGCACAAGAAGTATCCTTTCCTGGTCCACCCCAAGCTGCTTGAGGATATCGAACGAGCTTTCCAGTTTAATCTGTATGCTTTCCGAAGATTCACTTGCGTCGACAATCAGCAGGATAAGGTCTGCTAAATTCAATTCCTCCAGCGTGGACTTGAAAGATTCTATGAGGTATGTGGGTAACCTTGAGATGAATCCGACGCTGTCAGAAAGGAGGACTTCCGAGTCAAACAGTCTTACGGCGCGAGTGGTTGTGCTCAGAGTCGTGAAAAGACTGGGCGACTCTTCTTTTGTTTCAGAGGCTAATTTATTGAAAAGCGTCGTCTTGCCACTGCTTGTATATCCAGCCAGAGAAATAAAGGGAATCTGGAGTTTCTGCCTCTGAGCTCTCTGAAGCTGCCTTTGAGTCCTTGCCTTTTTCAGCTTCTGATTTATGAATACCATCTGTCGTCTGAGAGCCTTGAATCTGACATCGACGGCGGTTTCACCCATCCCAGAAAAGCCCATCCTTTCTCCCTTGACCGAATACCGGACCTCATCCCGAGCGCGTGGCATTTCATACTTCAACTCAGCAAGCTGGACCTGGAGCTTCGCCTCCACAGTGGCTGCTCTTTTTGCAAATATGTTGAGAATCAGTCTTTCTCTATCTATCACCTCCGCATGTGTTACTTTAGAAAGGTTGTTCGCTTGCGATGAGGTCAACTTCTCATCCACAATTATTGTTTTGGAGCCGTTCTCTTCGACCATATTTTTCAGCTCCTCTGCCTTGCCCACACCCACACCGAATTCTGATTTGATGATCCTTCTCTGTGTTATGATTTCCGTTACATGATAACCTGCAGCCTTTGCAAGCTCCCTTATCTCAGCTTGGGTGAATAAATCAGGAAAGCTAACGATAGTAGCCGTTTCCGTTAAGTGATTAGAGTCACTCTTTTTAGCACCGAATGTTGTTGAATCCAATTAATTTCACGGTTGGTGGCGTGTTGCTTGTATATACATATGATTACTGTTCTTGCGCTCACAAGAAATAACAAGACGGCCTTGATCATCAGATTTGAATTATAACGCACACAGACTATTCCATAATGTTTAAGCTCTTTTGCCTCAATTGGTTCAGGTAATTAATTCAAGAAATTCTCTTTGCATAAAGTCTAACAGTAAATCGAGATTGGTTTGCTAACTCCCTTGGTTGTGAGATTTTGGAATCGGTCTAGTTTTTATGATTACATTGAAACCGAATCTTTTCAAAAAAGATGTAGCTTGCAGTGCACCATCTTCATTCAATTGAAAGAAATCTGATAATAAATGAGCTTCGTCTGCATCCTTGATGGAGGAGTCGAATAAGTCTACAAATATTCTTGTTCCCACTTGTTTATACGTCTCAATTCGCACATGACCGTCTAGTCTACCGTCCTCACTGAACAAATCTGTTCCTCTCACTGTAGGAATAATACACACACTTTTTCCTTCAAAGTTGGGTTTCAAAAATTTTCACATTGTTAGAGCCCTGCTGTATATAAGGGCGTCAACCATAGTACGTAATACATGATGTTCTGATGTCAATTAGGACGATTATCAAAACCACCATTTTGTACTGTACTTCAAATCGGTGAGGCTTTCCGCTTCTGAAAGCTTCCTGAAGATATAGAGATGTTCGTGAGCGATTTTGTAGAAATTATATTTGTGACCTTTCCACCTCTCTCTAGTCGTCTTTGTATTATGTTGTAACTTGATTATATCTTCTCTCAGAACGAATCCAGCGTCCAAAAATCTTCCAAGTACGCCTATATGGATAGGGACATAGTGAAGATGTCTTCGGGTGTCGCCGATCAATATGGCACAATGTCCTCCAGGCTTGAGGATTCTGTAGCATTCCTTTGCCACCTTCCCAATCTCAACCATGAAGTCCTCTAACTTCAATGATGATAAATCACCAGGTATGCGAGACTTAGAATAAGGAATGATACCACAATAGGGAGGATGAGTTGCTACGAGATCTACATGGTTGTCTTTGATATAATCCAAGTTTCTTGCATCGCCTATGAATAAATTTATGTGAGGCTCTTTGTAATTTTCATCCAGAGGCTTATATCGAAAGTCTAGCCTATTCATGGCTATCATAACTGCGTCTGGATTTATGTCAACCCCTATTGCATTCCTGCCCATCAATTTACTTTCAACAAGCGTAGTTCCACTACCCATCATAGGATCGCACACGAGATCTCCTACTTTGGTGAAACGGTCGATTAAATTTCTTGGGATATAAGGGCTCCAATTGCCTCTATAATTTCCAACATGTGTAGCCCAATTTCCTCTATCAGGGAAACTCCATACGGTCCACTCTTCAGGCGAGTAAGTTTCTGGCTGAAACCGGTCTATCTTCCAGTTCTTTATTATTCTCACCTTGGTATCTTCTATCTCCACAAAATCATGATTAACTATGAATTTATCATAATCCTCCGTAGTTACCATTTTCATGGATATGTGTTTTTGTAATTCCATGCTATTTCACTCGACCTAGGTACTTGACAACCTATATAAAAACGGGAGAACCCGTATCATCCGCTGTCAAATGGATAACTTGGAAAGCAAATATCTTGATTTCGCCGCAAAAGTATCCTTCTTTGAATTTATTGAGGATGAATTTAGACCAAGCAAGATACCTATAGACTCACTTTCTGCTGAAATTAACAGGCTGGGATCGCGAGGCGAATGGAACATCGATGATCTGTCGGACTTTATTAAAAATAACCCGAGAAGTTTCCTGATCTTCCAAGAAATTTTCCAGCTTCAAAGATTCACGAACACTCAAATGATTCATTTTATGTTTGACACGTCTCGGATGAATACTTTAAGATTAGATTCAACATTTGAGTATGCTGTACTCAATCTTTTGAATGATCCACAATTCCAAAAGACCTTCTTGGAATTGATCCAGAAAAGAATTCGACGCACTGTCGGGATAAATGAAATATTAAGGGATCGAGCGGTCTACCCGAAGGCTACCGTGGTTGCAATATTTAAAATGACAATTCCATATTACATTAAGAAGATGCAAGACGATGTTTCGTTGATCGCGTCTAGATTGTCCAATCGTGAATTTGGTGACTGCCCGGTAAGGATGGCTAACTATTTTCTCGATAAGCTTGAACTGAATAAAACGTTAAGGTCTATCAATTTGACTGAATATCTCAAAAATAAGAAAATCCCCCGAGATACCAAAGGAATACATGGCAATTACTTGAAGATGCGGATAAAGAAGATGCTAGATGAGCATGGATATTTCAATCTTGACGAAGACCTGAAAAAATTACGCATTTCTGAACTCCCACCAAACTTGGCTAACAAACTCCCACGGAATCTATATGTTGATAGAAAGGTCTACTGTACAGAGAAATCGGTTGAAGGAATAGTAAAGCAAGCAGACGGTCGCAGAAAGAAATTCGATTTGATAATTTTTGTTAATGGAAAGCCTAAACATTTGTTTGAAATGAATTTCTATAGTACAGAGGGAACCAAGATCGGCATTAATGAAGGCGAGTATTTGGAACTCTCTAAATTTATCGAAGAAAATACTGATTTTCGATTTCATTGGATTACAGATGGCAATTACTGGCTAACTGAAAATGGTGAAAAGAGACTCAGAAATCTCTGGAATCGATTTGGTGAAATTTACAATATAAACACTTTCGAAGAGAGATTGTGGTCGTTTAGCTCTTGAATTAATCACGATTAAATGGGCGTTTAGCTTTAATAATTGACAACAATTGCATACAATCCGCCTAGTTGCAGGATTAGCTAATCTTGCATATCGGTTTCGAATATATGTCCATATTTAAACTCAGGATGAGTCGACCATCGCATGCAAATCGGATTCTTTCTCGGTTATGCCCAGAATGGTTCCGAGGTCGTGCTGACACCACCCGAGCTGTTAAGCGGTGTCATATTCAAAGGTGTACGTTGCAAAAGAATCGTAAGAAATTTGGTTGGACAACTGGCAAAATCCAATGAAAGAGTTCTGATTCTTTGTCTCTTCGAACCCCTTGCTAACGATTTCGACGGATGGTTGCCTAACATTGGGCCTGAAGAGTTAGCGGGTGCAATTTTTACATATGAACAAACAAATGACAGATATCCAACAACGTTGGCCAGTTGTTTGAGCTTCGGGCTGGCACTCGATGATAATTCTGAATATATAGTGAGAGATGTGATTAAGGAACTCGCATCGGCCTCGACGGCCGGGGGGCCAGTGGCCATCACCAGTATGTTGCTTGAACAAGGCGGTGAACAGGCTTTCTGGACAAAGAAAAGATTAGAGGAGCTCCTTGCGGTCAATTATATCACACCATACAAATTTCCCGAATATTGCTTGGCCAGCCTTTGGAGAATTCCGCCGGTAAACGTGCGTGTGGCAATCGCCCTGGCGTGCGCCTGTAAATTCATCGTAAGGGAAGGTGGATATGCTGTGTTTCTCGGATGGAACCTTGTTACTTCAATTGCAAACAGGTCACCGTCTCTCAGGTCAAGATTGAGGCAGCTCTTGGCGGAAGTGCAAAACTCCGGTGCACATGTGATTGCCTTACAGACCGATCCGGCGGGGGAGGACCCAAAGAATCAGCCCTTCGGCATCAGTATCACTGAACAGGGGCCATTCTTCGTGCTGCATGGTAAGCAGACCGCTATCGATGTACGCTTCGCAGCCCCTGACCTTGTCATAAGTAATGCCGCCAATCAGTTGGAACGTAAAAGTGTGAAAAGTGATATGATAATGGTGGTTCTTGAAGCCGTTAGAAAATATCCTAATTCCACACTTACTGGTCTTTTCACATTTCTTAAACCTGAACTAGATGAAGCTGAGCTCGAGCTGGCAATTCGGGAGGCGTTTGAAGGTGGTTACGTAAAGATGGAAGAAAGCCGCACCAAAGGAGAAAAGACCGTAGTGTTAACAAAATCCGGAAGGAAACTGCTCGATTCGGGTGGTGTGTGAACGGTTTTGGCAGGCTTCCTCCCTACTGGTGCAGCAGGTTTGGACGAGATGCTCGGTGGCGGATTACCAACAAGCGGCCTGATAGAACTGTTCGGCGAAAAAGCCACCGGAAAGAGCGTTCTCTGCCTGCAAACCGCTTCTGCAACTGCGGGGGCAGGCAAAAATGTGCTGATTGTGGATACCGAACTTGGATATGAGAAGAACCTGCTGCCCTACTGGGCTGCTCCGATGCGTTCCCGGTTCGGTTCAAACATATCCTATTCCAAGGTCACCGTGGAAAGAAGGCTGGACGATGGGCGAAAGAAGCGGGTCATCGAAGCTGTTATGAAAGAAGCCATCAGAAACCTGCTTCTGCAATATCAGATCGAAACCACCGAAGGGCAGCTCAGTCAGATCATATCGGTAATTTCTCCTGTGGCTAAACTCACGGCAGACAAGAGTGTAGGGCGTATCTACATCCTGGAGGAACCCGGCCTTAATGGTCTGTTGGCCCTTCATGGTATTGATGGTGAAATGGTTGTTTCTGAAGGGGGTCGCACAGAGCTAAGATTGAAACCCGGAGGAATCAGGGAGCCTGAAAACTCACCGATTGGGAACTTTGTAAGAGACTATGGTATTGGATTAATCATATATGACAGCATATCCGCTCCTGCCAAGTCAACATTCACAGGAACACAGGACCTGCCCGCCCGTTCCTCAACCTTCGCCTTTCTGCTTGGTCAGGCTCAGAAGATGTCCAGCCGGTTCGGTATACCGGTGCTGGCAGTGAATCACATCAGTATACATCCACACAATCCTGCATGGTCTCATCCATATGGCGGTCTCACTGTCGGCTACGATTTCAAATACGTCTTCCATCTCGAGCGTGAACCCAGCGAATCGAAGCTGAAGGAATACCCTGTCGCTAACAGTGACAGTGTAAAGGAGCACAACAGACTGCTCTGGTCATACAGACATCCAAGCATAGATCAGTATGCCAAAGCCGTTCTTCTGTATCTGGACGAAAGTGGATTTCACTGAGGGTTGTTTACATGATAGGAACCATATTCAAGGGTGGAGTATCTTTATTGGCCTGCGTGCTGGCGTACACGTTTGCGGTGAGCCTGGCCCTGAGCATCGGTCAGACAAACCCGGTCTCCAGGCTTGCACAACTCGCCTTTGCATTTGTATTCAGCTATTCAGTATTATGCCTTTTCTGGAAGAGACTCCGGAATGCATTTGCCTATCGTAAGTTCAAATTATTGGTTTTCGGGTTGATGCTGTCAAGCTATGCTCCCTTGGAAATGCTGGTACCATCGCCATTTAGTGCTATCCCGGCAACAGTCCTCCTGTTAATTCCATTCAGGTGGAAAAGATTTTTCCCGAAAATCGGATTCTCGATACCTGCATTTAATGTCAGGTTATGGTTCATCCACATACGATGGGTACGTTATCGCATTTTCGAATATGATGTGAGCCCGATAAACATATCATATGAATCTGCTCTCGGAGTCGGCTTCTCTGAAGAGGGTGCACTCAGGATGGTCGCGAGGAAAGGCAGAAAACTGATCAAAGCCGGGAAAATACCGTTTCCAGCCCATGAAAACGAACGTGAACTAGATTTCAGGCATCATTCTTTATTGATTGAACCGGATATGGAAACTATGGCGTGCCTTGGATTCTCTCGAAACCGAGTACTATGTCTTATAGATGTGAATGATAATTATGAGGGCTATGTGGATGTTCGAGCCAATCAGAATGATGCAGGTTACATTCTGACAGTACTAGGGAGTCGGCCTACTTTAATGTCGAAATGGCGTTATTTTTTGCTAAAAGAAACCTGGGGATTTGTTGGCCCTGACCGGTGGGAGAAAAGAGGAATTAAGCAGACCCGAGAAAAGAACCTTCCACTTTGAAAGATCCGGGGGAAATAAAATATTAAAATTCAGGTTGTTTTGCTGGCGCTAAAATACGATAGATTCTACTCCTAGAACAAGTAAAGAATTAGCTTTAGAGACTCTGATTAGATGCACATCAAAATTGAATCTGAAAGCAGATTTCTTTGATAGACGGAAACTAGACAAATTTAGTGAAATATTAACGCCGGTATCTCTGGTACCCTTACCTGAAGGAATAAGAAGTATACAGTCACCCAAAGGACTGACATGACGGCTAACCAAACAATCGCGGCCTTCCATTTTCTATTCAAGCCTTCGATCAAACACCTCTTACTAGATATTTGAATAAATGGTTCCTTATAATCTTTTAACAGTGACCACTGCCACGGAAAAACGGTTTAGATGGGCTGTTCTATACTTTGAAACGGGGTTCTAAAATTTGTTTTGTTATATATCTTCGATCTTCTTTAAAGGATGTCATGAAGGAAAACATCAGGTTGAATCTTTCTCCACCCATCGTGTTTGCTGCAGCACTTATCGGATTCATTATCTATCTTGTAACTAACAACTTTTTTGTCTTCTTGATGTCGATATTCTACGCCATGGTGGGAGTCTTGCTGATACTACTCGAAGCTCGCGAAAGGAATAGGGCAGAAGTGGCGGCCGCAAGATAATATATCAGATTCGCCCATTTCCGTTGGAGCGCTTACATTATCTACCCTATTGGTCAACTAGCCTGTCAGAGTGAAAAGGTTGTATTTTACCTAAATCCATTTGAGTGGATACAGCCTCACAAATCCAAGCTGATCTAAAATTTTTCCCCATTTTATTTTCTAATCCCCTTCCTACATCTCATTCTTTAATATCGGGGTCTAATCCATTCTTCTTCAAAAGCTCCTGGAAGCGTGGGTCTTTTCTCGCTCTTTCAAAGAGTGGTGAATATCGCATTTGAAGCGGGTCTAACACATGTTCATCGACCGCCCTGAACATAGCTGCAAAGAAACCGTCTAGGTCGCCCAAAAAATATTTGATGTAACCTATGCTCCTGTCTGTGGACCCGCCTCCCCTGAATTTCCCTTCGAGAAGCTCGATTACCTCTTGGGCACCGGCTCTGTCACCCTTCAGTGCACAGAGTTCTCCTCTGCTGAAAATAGTATTGAATTCGCCAGGGGCTAGCGCTTCTATCTGCTCAAGCTTTTCTTCTGCACTAACAAGGTTGCCCTTTGATAAATAGTACTCGAACATTCCGGTAGCTACCACCAATGGCATTATTTCATGATTCTTTTCCCATAGCTCTAAAGCCTTTTCTTCCATGCCGACCCCGATATACAGGTCAACCAAAACAGAAACTATGTATGCAGAAAGAGGATCAAGTGAATGGGCTGCCTCGAGCGATTTGATGGCGGATTTTGGGTACCCTATGGTAGCTTTGAGCATTCCGAGCCAATAGAAGGCATCAGATAAGTTTGGATTGAGTTCTATTGCTTTCTTCGCTTCCTCCTCAGCCTTGGTAAAATCATCATCGGCCCATCCTATAAAAGAAAGCAAAGCATGTACCTCGCCTAAATTATCGTTTAGTTTCTTGGCTGTTTCAGCAGCGCGTTTCATTGCCGCAACTCCTTCTTCCCGTGAAATGTAACTCCTCATTCCGAGTCTGGCATAGCAGTTTGCTATCTCTATGTAAGCCCGGGCAAAAATCGGATCAAGCTTCGTCGCACTATTCAAAAGTTCCAAGGCTTTACGCAAAGAATCGGCTGTGGTTTCGTTGATTAGCTGTTTCGCTCTGAGGTAATATGAATACGCCGTTAGGTTGTTGGTGTCTCCAGTGCTTGCCGGAGAGATTTGTGGAGAGAGATTCCCTGGCAGTGATTGTGCGATATTCGTTGCTAAATCTGTCTGAACTTCGAATATGTCGTCGAGTGTTTTGCTGTAGCTGGAAGACCATAGATGCTCCTCGGTCACAGCATCTATCAATTGAGCTGTTACTCTAATCCTGTTACCAGCCTTCCTTACACTGCCCTCCACAATCGAACCTACGCCCAATTCCTTGCCGATTTCTTTGATCCCTTTTTCCTTGTTTTTGTACCGCATCGTAGAAGTCCTTGCGATAACCTTGAGGCCCTTCACCAGAGAAAGTTTGGAAATTAATTCCTCAGTCAGACCGTCCGAAAAGTATTGATCGTCTGGGTCTGGGCTGAAGTTCACAAATGGGAGTACGGCTACACGTGACCTGTCTGGTCTTTCTTTCTCGAGGGCTTTTTCTTCATCCCAACTCATAATAACCTTGTAAACCTCCAGTGGTGTCTCCACATTCTTCAAAGATCTAATTCCGAGGCTCTCCAATGGCAAATCGAACTTATTATGAATCTGATCATATACTTGTCTTGTCAAACATATTCCCCCCTTTTCTGCGATTGGTTCTATCCTTGAAGCGATGTTCACTGCATCACCGAAAATGTCGCCTGCTTCTTCGACAACGTCTCCAAGGTGGATACCAATGCGAAGATGAATTTTCTCCTCTTCGCTCACGGAAGTGTTGTATTCTCTTAAAGCTCTTTGGATATCGTAAGCACACCTGGCTGCGTCCAATGCGCTGGAAAATACGACCAGAAGCGCATCCCCTATGGTCTTTACCTCCCTTCCGTTATGTTTTGTAATGATGGGCCTAATCAGCTTGCGCTGTTCTTCAACAAGAGCCAGTGAAAGAGCCTCATTTCTTTGCCCCAAAGCAGTAAAGCCGACCATGTCGGTGAACATTATGGCCGCGAGCCTTCGGTCGCCTTGGGGCAAACTATTTTCAAAAGTTATTCTTTGAGTCAGATATAAATCCATTATGGATAGATGCAGGTTGTTGATATTGTTGAATTTTTCACCTCCACCTCGTCTCTTACATCTCAGGCTATTTCGATTCCAACGACTTCGAATAATGTAAGTATCGGTCTTTCAGCTAGATGACTCTTTTCTTGATTTTTGCATAAAAGCAATGAAGAGATTTTCGACCTAGTAGTTTTCTTACCCGCGGGCGGGCTTCTCAATATGTAGATGCAGAAGATAATGTACGGTAAGTGACTTGATGGTTGTTGCTGCTATCGGATGAAGGGATATTGCGTAGAAGAGTCTGCACCGATCGCTTAACTATCAAATGCTTGCGAAACACCGTGGTTAGACTGTCCTATAAGTCAAAACATAGCACGGTGATTAAAATGCTCAAGCCACTCTTGGTGGACTCAAAAATGATGCAATTTCGAAATAAAATCAATGGACAAGGAATCATCTAACATAACGATGCGTTTGAAAGCTAGTTCTACGGCTGTTATTGTTGTTGTCACTCATCCCGCAGTACGCATGGATTTGCGGTGTCCGACACTTGGAAAATCCACCTTGTGTTTACACCCTCACATCAATGCTGCGCTATGAAAGATGTAGTTCGTCCATTTTCCGAACGGTTTGGTCGACATAAAGACAAATGGGTCAAATTTCATCCTGAATTTGAGTGCTGTCTTGATGGCTGCCACGTTTGAACCGGGCGTGTAGTAGCCAACTTCATTGATGTTTTGACTGGCGGAGATTCTGAGTGCAGTCTCGAGCACAGGTTCTGTGAACTCCTCTGAGATGACTGCCATTGGACCGATACCCCCGCTGGGCCTGACATAAGCGTACCCTACCGGTTCGTCCCTGTTCCTACTGAACAAAAAGCACTTGTACTTCGATTGAAAGAAGTACTCGTGATGCCAGTCGAGCGAAAACCCCAACACGTCTTCATCAAATCGCTTGAAGGTCCGTGTGGCATCTTCGAGACTTCTCAGCTCATCAAAGTTCAGGCTGGTTTGGGGTTGTACAGTATCAATTATGACCCCTTTTGGTCCACTCACGTAGTAGAGCGGCTCCCGCGCATACATCCCGTATCTCATGTACAGAGATTGAGATGTTGGGTTGATCGAGAAAGTTATGGTCGCCCTATTCGTGATCTCGACACCATTCCATGACTGCAGTGTCCTTTCGAGCAGGTTTTTTCCTATGCCACGACCTTGGTATGGTGGGGAAATAAACAACCATGAAAGAAACCAAACCGAACCCCTGACGAAGCTGTCCGAAAAGCCGACGACCCTTCCTTTATCTTCTGCAACCCAGAATGCGTGCGGCGTCTTGCGAATCAAGAATGAAAAGATGGGATTCGGTGGTGTCGGGTTAGTCGGGGTTTCGAGAAGTCCTCGTTTCATGTACAGGTCATCCATTGCCTCAGCGAATACATTCGAGATGCCTTGAGCGTCGTCTTCTTTCGCTGGCCGGTAATCGATGCTCATAATAATTTTGAATGATTTGAAAACCAGTATTTTTGTCTTCCCAATCGTATTTAAGTGCGAACCAAACCATGCATTCAAAGGTGAGGTTTGACAAGCGGAGGAAGACTTCGATGATGTAAACTGAATCCTTTTTACCAGTTCGTTGAGTCATCTTATCTCATGTATTTCTAATATCCCGACCTCGACATTTCAGTCATTATGACACTGAAGAGGAAAAGCTCTCCAAATATTCCTCAAGTGTCTTAAAGGAGCTGATTCCGGAAGCCCCTAGTGAGTATAAAGTTACTGGGGCATCATGTACGACGAGCTCAAACCTTGCCCTAAGTGCAGCTCCACAGAGCTGGTCAGGTACAACGTGTCCGAAAGAGTCTTCTGCACGATCCTAGCAAAAAGAATCGATTCCTGCATACCTGTCAAGGTGTGCGTGAAGAGGTTCGAGTGCAAGAAGTCTGCGAGGGCCACGATCACATTGATTTAAGAGTGAAATGCCTGGACCGGACGCCGAAGTTCGAAATAATGGGTATTCGGCCTGCAATTTAAGAATTTGGGGTGCCTGATGGCAAGGGGCAACCGTTGAACAGGGATGTCTGGATGCTTTTCACCGGACAAAATATTGCCTACATCAAGGGCCCCGATGGTAACTTCATTGAGTTATATGACCATCCTGAGGAATCTTGGGATTTCAATTCCTAAAAGGTACTAACGGATACAAGCCTGGCATATCCTCTGGTCTGATAGTACCACATTCGACCATTCCTCACTGGTCCCATCCCGACCGAGACTGCCGTGAGGTTGTTGTCTTCGCATGTAAAGCCAGCAACCCCCGGAGAGAAGCTACGGAGGCAAACGAAATCGGGTTTCTCATGTAGAGGATTGCTTCTGTCCCGTTAACACTTTGGGGACTTGACTTGGCGCAAGAAGTATCATTGCATCTCCCTCTACGAGTCCCATTTCGGTTCCGGGTCTTCGCCGTGACGGCGCATTATTTCTGTGAACCTCGGATCTTTCCTGACCTTGTCGAATTGAGGAGAGTACCGCAGGCTTGAGGTGTCCTGAACATGCTCAGAATGCGCCTTCTCCATAGAAGCGAGGAAGGCATCATTGTCACCCAAGGCCAGCATTATGTACCCGATGTTCCTTTCAGTGGTGGCCCCTAGCGAGAATCGTTCGCGCATGATACGGATTGCTTGCTTCGCGTCGTCGACCTTTCCCTCGTATGCTCTCAATAAGCCTCTCATGAAGATTGTTGTCTGATCTTTAGGGGAAATCTGTTCCATCGTCAGCAGCTCGGTCTCCGCCGATTCGAAGTTGCCCTTGTATACGTAGAAGCTCACCATCAGAGAAGCAGCGACGTAAGGTGCTACCTCTCTGAAGCCCGAAACGAGGCTTAGGAATGCGTCGTCCATCTTGGCGTACATATAGGCGCTCGCCAGCGAGTGAAGGACGTCGGAGGAAAGTGGATCGAGGGAGCGAGCGCTTTCGAAAATCGAGATGGCTTCCTTGAGAGCGCCGAAAGCCATCCTAACAATTCCAAGCCTCAGATACGCCTCGGCCAAGTTCGGGTTGAGCCTGATTGCCGCCTCTGCCTCGAGCTCATCCTTGGGCCTGTCGTCTAACACCCAAGCGGTGAAAGAGAGGAGGGCATGGCCCTCCGCAAGGTTTTCGTCTATCTCCAAAGCCTTCTTCGCGGCAGAGATCATCCCCTTGACTCCCTCATCGTACGAAATCTGTGCTTTCATGCCTAGCTTTGCGTAGAGGTTGCCGACCTCGACATACGCTCGTGCAAAAGAGGGGTCGATCTTTGTAGCCTCCGTAAGAAGTTCCATGGCTCTAGTGATCGATTCGAATGTCCCCTCGCCGGCCAACCTCTTCGCTTTCAGGTAGTTTATGTATGCATCAACGTTCGTAGTGCCACCTCCGGTCTTCTGGACCTCCCTAGTGATACTAATACTTGAAGGGAGGCTGGAGGCTATCCTGCTGGCCAAGTCTGTTTGCACGGCGAAGATGTCGTCAATGTTCTTGTCGTATGTAGACGCCCATAGATGTTCTTCCGTGGGAACGTCGATAAGCTGGGCAGTGACCCTGATCCTGTTGCCGACCTTCCTGACACTGCCTTCCACGATAGAACCTACACCGAGCTCTTCACCTATCTGAGAGATCGTTTTCTCTCTCTTCTTGTAGTACATTACGGAAGTCCTTGCTATCACTCGGAGACCCCTTACAAGAGATAGTCTGGAGATGAGCTCCTCCGTTAGGCCGTCGGCGAAGTATTCGTCGTTCGGGTCTGGACTGATGTTAGCGAATGGGAGGACGGCCAAGCGGGACCTGTCGTGCGTAAGGGGCTGAGGAACACCTTCGGACTTCCATGGCATCACCATTCGGAAAACTTCGACGGGAGCTGACACGTTCTTGAGGGACTTTGACCCCATGCTGACCATCTTTACGTCGAGCTTGTTTCGAACCTGGTCATAGACCTGTCTTGTCAGGCAGACTCCCCCCTCCTCGGAGAGGGGTTCGATTCTTGAGGCCAAATTCACGGCGTCCCCAGAAATGTCATCTCCGTCTTCGGAAACGTCGCCGAGATGCAAACCTATGCGGAGCTTCAGCCGCCTGTCCTCAGGGGCCGAGATGTTGTACTCCTTTATACTCCTCTGGATGTCGAAAGCGCACCTGGCAGCATCCAGAGCGTTGGCGAACTCGACCATAAAAGCGTCACCAATAGTCTTTACCTCCCTCCCGTTGTAGCGCATTAGCAGTGGACGGATTATGGCTCTCTGCTCTTGGACCAACTCCAACGATAGCGATTCATCCCGTTGACCCAGGGCAGTGTAGCCTACCATATCCGTGAACATAATTGCCGCCAGCCTACGCTGCCCTCGTGACAAAGGAGTGTTTCTCAATTACGAAGACCTGCGTTAAATCTTTTTTGGAGTAGATTTAGCTTTATGCCAGTGAACACCAAGAGTTTCTTGTATGAGACTCCTGACACATGAAAAACTCGGGGCCCGATCTTTCAAAGATTGGGGTCTAACTTCCTTCCTGGACTTCGAAGGTCTCCTGAGGTAAGAGTCCGTGTGCCTCTTTTTGTGCCTACGAGATGGCTTGTTTGTTAGGTGCATCAGACAAACAGAAGATCGTTCCTTGCTTCTCGTCTAGCCAGTACTTCTTGAACTTGACGCCGTACTTGCCTTGCACTTTGAGATCTTTGGCATGCGCTTACGCGACATCCTTCAGTTTGACACCGTTCATGTTCTTGTGTATGTCGATATAGCTGGGCATTGAAGTTTGATCTCGGGCCGTCCTAATATGGTTTGTATGCTTCGAAGTCGCACCATACCGCTCTAAGCCGAAGATTGCCCTACGTCTCTGCACAATCGTTCGTCAACACGCCCTAACAGTTCCAGTCTTGAAGCGCCACTTTTTCTTTCTCGTTCCACAACTGAGTGACGATGTTATGGTCTCCTCTATCACTCCTGAGTGATGTATCTATCCGCCCAAGAGGGCCTAGACATATGGGAGTTCGGATTCCTAGGCTCCTGGATTAGCCTCAGGGTGCTTCGTATTGGGTTTCTCTTCTATCGTGATACTGTGAGAAGGCGTTGTTATGGAATCGTGGATTGGTCTTGTGTGCTGACCCGATCATCTTGATTCTGTTGTAGGTTACTCGCAGAGCCGTTCAGAATCGTTAAATGCTGCAGAGAGGGACGCGTGGTATGAGATTGGAGACAGAGCGTCTCGTATTGCGCTCAGTCGTTCCATCGGATGCGTCAAATCTCCATCTGCTATATTCCGATCCAGAGGTCATGCGTTTCCTGCCTCCTGGTCCACCCGTCACACTTGAACAAGCGCAGCAGCGCGTTGAGCGCAGAATGAAGATGGAGGCGGAGCTTGGTTATGCGCCCTTTATCATACTCAAGAAAGATTCGGGGGAGTTCATAGGCAGTGGCGGAGTTCAGCCGGTCAAAGACACCACCGATGTCGAAATCGCGTACCACTTCCTTCCTTCTGCCTGGGGGAAAGGCTACGCCACGGAGGCTGCTGTGGCTATTCTCGATTTCGGTTTCAGGACAGTAGGGCTGCGAGAGATTGTTGCAGTTGCATACCCCGACAACACAGCTTCGTGGAGAGTCTTGGAAAAGATTGGAATGAGAGACGTGGGGATTGCGAAATACCATGGTATCGGAGGACTCAAGAAATACGTAGCCAACCGTGAAAGCTGGACACCACCAAGATTACGGTGAACGAAAGAGGTTCAGCCCTGTGGAGCTGGGGCTTCATAAGCGCGAACTGTTCTGAGGCTCTTTCAAACGCGGCTGTCATGATACGGTCGTGTTGACCGATCTCAGGGCTAGGTGCCCTACAATGGGAAGACGCGGCTCAGCAGAGAGATTGCGCCTACCGCATAGACAGAATATCGGTACAGGTTCAGGAGATATACCGCGTTCTTCCAGTCCGGTGATTCCCGCGTCATTATCGCAAGGTGATGCATCATGACGACACTGATTCCAACAAAAGCCGATACAGCGAGCCCGATCAGGCTGATCGTGCCGGCCTGAGCATAGTATGAAGCCAGCACCGGCAGGGCGCCCCAAGTGAGACCGAATGCGGTGTATGAATGTGCGAACTTTGCAATTTCTCTGGGGTAGGCAATCGCTTCGACTCCCTCCACTGCTACAAATAGCAGGAAGAAAGGTATAGACCATCTAAGAGCCAAATATACACCAACAAGGATTCCGGCCAAGACTGAGGCAATCCCTACTCCAAGCATCCCCCTTTTGGGAATACTGAAGTATGGAGCGAATTTATTGACACTGGTTGCTATATCGATATAATGAGCTCCGACGACCAGACCCAAGAAAGCCGCCAGAAGTATGTAGGCGTAGATAACAAAACTGAAGCGGGGTGAAATGGCTTGTCCAAGGGTAATCCAGCCCAGAAATACGAGGCTGAACGGCACCCTAAGCCCGTAAAGCCACACGTTTTTGCTCCAGGGTCTCTGAAGGTCCGGCTCTACCGGTGGGTCCAAACATGCGCTTTGGGCGCAAATCTCATTATTAAGTTTTGCAAACACCCGTTGAGCTTTGTCCGCCGCGAGCACCTTGAAGTCTACCGCCCATCGTGTATTTTCAGGGATTTCTCCAACTTATGATATGATCCTCAGATTTTTCACCCTGTTTCAAGATGATTATTGGAAGGATGATCTTCTGCAAAGGGCTTCTCTAAGGGCGGGCGACCTTGTCCTAGACATTGGCTGTGGTACCGGAGTGCTTGAAGAACGGATAGGCAACCTGCCGGTGCAAATCGTCGGAGTCGACTTGACGAAGGAGATGCTGTTGCTTGCTGCTCAAAAGAAACTCGAATGTGTTGATGCGCTCCTGTTAGGGGACGCAGAACGACTTCCGTTTGTGTCAGAACGGTTCGATGTTGTTCTTTCTTGCTACGTCATAAAGTATTGCAAAACTGAAGACTTCGTGGCGCAAATAGCGAGAATGCTCAAGCCGGGCGGGATGGTCGTGATTTATGATTTCGCGCGACCGTCGGGAGTCTTAGCTCCCTTACATGGATTCTATATCTACGGTATACTCAGGCTACTTGGCAAGTTCGCAAAAGGGTACGATCCTTCTATCTCGTTTACTTTCAGCAAACTTCCAAACGTAATTGCGAGATCGACTTGGGAAGATGAAATTGAAGGATGCCTTGTCAGGGCTGGATTTGTTGGCGTGCGCCATAAGACACTGTCAGGCGGAGGCGCCAAGATGTTCTGGGCTTGCAAGAACAAGTTTTAGACGCGATTCGATTCTATATTAGAATAAATAATTCTGAAGGAAAGAGATGATGCATACTAGAGCAGACGTATATAGATATTGAAGCCGGTCGGCATGTTAAGCCGTTAGAGCAGTACACTATCTGTAAAAACTAACTTGTATAGCAACTTCCCGGTTTGTCGGATCCAATTAGTAGAACTACAACGCGTATAAGTTCTTGGCGTTTAGTCAACACAACTCTCCTCAACGGGGTTGGTCTGTCCTTCACCGAAGACCGGCAGGCCCAACTCCACCTCAGCAATATACTTGGTTTCGGATTATCTTCGTTCGGTACTCAAGAACTATCTTGACCGTGCTACCTTGCACCTTTATTGTGTGTATCAACCGTGATTGCATTTCTTAATCGATTGAAGCTCGATCTGTCCTTCGTTTCTATCCATCTTCAGAGTCCATCATGCTTATCTCGATTCTTGGGTGCTTGAGGCGTCCATAATAAACACTTAAATTATTTTAAAGATTGTAATTAGCCAGTTGGAATCAGAAGGCAAGAGAGCCGAGCTAGCAGAGATCCTGTTCAATCTTGCAAGCGACGACAGGCTGACACTCCTTTCAAAAATCGGTACCGATAAGCAGAGGCTCCGAGACCTGTCGAGTATCATAAACGCTTCAGCCCAAGAGTGCTCGCGACATATCAGTCGACTTGTAGATTCAGGCTTCATCAAGAAAAGCTCGGACGGATTCTACGAGATCACCACTCTAGGGCGAGCCCTGCTCGACCTCTTTCCAAGCTATGAATTCCTGCTCTCTAACAAGCGTTACTTTCTGAGTCACGACCTCAGATTTCTCCCCAGAGGTTTCCTTGGGAGGATCGGAGAGCTTTCGGGAGGGGTATGCGTCAGCCACTTCAGCGAAGTGCTAGAACTGATTAAGAAGGTGATAGCGACAGGCCGTGATCATGTCTGGCTCCTCTCAGACAAGCCGATGGTGGTGGGCCCATCCATTGGGCCGACCTTTTTCTCCAGGGACATTCCGGTTAGGTTGATAGGTCAGGCCATCGACGAAATGATTCTCGAAGAGACCAAAACATCCCTTCTTCACAGCGAGATCGCTATCTTACCCAGTGTAAATGTGGCAATCGCAATCAACGAAAACCTCGCGGGCGTGTGCTTCCCCGATGCTACAGGCAAGATCGATTTTGGCGGAGGCTTTTCAGGAACCGACCCGAAATTCTTGGGTTGGTGCAGCGACCTGTTCGAGCATTACTGGTTCAAAGCGGAGAAGATTTTCGCAAGAGGAAAACAGTGACGCATAAACAAGTCTGTTTAAATTCACGTTGGGTGTTGAAAAGACTTAATCAAGGGTGCTGGACAATAGAAGGGCAATGAATAAAGAAGAACGTCAAAACCGGCCGACGACGAAGGAGCTCCTGGAGGAGTACTACAGGGGCGTGGAAAAGAAGGGAGGATGGGGTCATCTTCTCTCAGAGGATTTCCTGCTTTCCGGCACGATAGCACAAGAGACCAGAGGGAGGGACGCTTATGTGAATAACAGCTTTTTCAAGCTGATCAGAGGGTTGAAGGTCAAGGAACTGATTGAAGATGGCGATACTGGCTTCGCTCTTGTCAGCTACGACTTGGTCTCTCCGAAAGGCAAGAGCTTCACTTCAGATGTCGCGGAACTCTGGAAGGCGAAGGATGGGGAACTCGTCTCCGTAGCAATCTACTTCGACACAGCTGGCTTCAGCAGGGCCATGGCTTGACGGCGAGTGGCTCAGGGTGGAAATCAGAAGTCAGCGTACATACTACGTAGCCCAGTTCGTAACAAAGTTCGAATCAGTGGACGAGGTACGGCAAAGGTTCCCCGAACTCATCGCGGCGCACATCTCGCGCTCCAACCGGCTTCATAAAGAGGGTAAACTGTTGATGGCGGGTGCTTTACTCAACAACTCGGGCGAACACGTCACAACGATGGCTGTCTTCTATTCCCGGGAGAACGCCGAAGAATACGCGAAGGGTGACCCGTTTGTGCTTGAATAGACGTTGAGCGAGTGGCATGTTAAAGAATGAGCTGACATGCTGGAAGAATGATGAATTTACTTGGATTAGGCCCTTCGTCTCTTTAAGCGCATGCCAGGAGAAGCGTCTTACATGGTCTGAGAGATTTACGTGCTTTTCAGCTCGGTGCTTATTTATCATATCACCGTAAGCTGCAACCGCAACCTTGGCCCGAACTACACTTATCTATGTAGATTGTGAGTGATTGAGCTCGAATTTCCAGCCGTTATCCATCAACATAATAGTGTCGGTTTCCTCTGTACTTCAAGCCTGAATGCTTTAAGCAGTGCGCTTGGTGTTGCTTTCTATAAATAAATTGTTGAATACTACGCCATTCCAACGCAACCGCTATTTGATTGCAAAACTTCAGCAGCTTACCTGAACCGGTCGTCCCCGTCGTGTATTCCGCCACGATCTCGCCAGCTCTCAGACGACCATCCGAAGCCGCCTTCTCCACCATCACCTTCGCGGCACTGTCCTTCATGCTCTTGGCGGGTTTGCGAATTCCAACTTGGCCAAGACTCTGGCAGACCCCCTCGGGACGACCCTGTGTAGTTGGACGATGGGGGTGTTTTCCACGGCGTCGAGAATGCTGGCCGAGCTAACGTTAAACCCCGGTGCTTTCAATCATCAAAGAATTATTATTCTCTTTGCTAAGAAGTCGCTTTCCCTGAGCGCAAATAGGACATTGCAATAGGCATTGCCGGAACTGCTGCCAGTTTGATGGCTATTGTCGCAGCGATGATGTTCTATCTTCGAGGGAGAGGCACCCGCTTCGGTTCCGTTTTTCGGTATTGCTGTGCCGGCACTCTACACGACCTAGTATCTCTCTATAAGACCGGTCTATCCTTCGGCCCCATGAAGGCTGGGGGGTGAGGAGGTGGACCTCTGTCACCGCGAAGTTGTGCTTCCTCGACCTGATACTCCTGCTTAGCGCCTTACAAACTGGTGGAATCTGATAAACCAGCAGATGTACTCTTGGAAGAAATAGCTGATGGCATGAAAATATCTCTTAGCTTTGTCTAATGCCGCCAAGCCGAACCGGAGGTATTACCCGAAAAGTTTCAGAAGTTGCGCTAGCAAGAAACTCAGACCAGCTAATGACATTACGTCTATTAGTTTTGGGAAGGGGTGCTTACTCTGTTCAGCGAAGGTCCTTGATGATATGGTCACTTCAGAGAGCAGCAAACTCCAGAATCTGCGGTCCAGATTACTCATGCGGTCGCAAGCAAGGACGAAGTCGTCAACAAGACCGTCGATTCCAGCGGAGGCAAGTCTTTCATTGATCTTTTTGACAGTCTCTTTGAACTGCTTTAAATGGTCGAAGGAATAACCGAGAGTCACAAGTTCCTTTCTCAAGTCTTCAAGAGCTCCGACGACCCCGTCGTCAAATCTGGTTAGAAGCACGAAGCCAGGTATTTCCAATCCAAGCACATAGGCAACCACAACGGAATAGACGAGATCAGCGGTCGCTGTCAGCCATGAGTTCGGGGGCTGGAGGTAGTACGAGACGGCGAAAGCGACAGGAAAGATCACAGCCTCTAGAACTAGCAGCTTCCAAAGAATTCGAGTTCTATCGTCTTTGGCTCTCTTGACAGAGAAAGCAAGGGCTGCTAGTACAATCGTATGAATCGAGAGGGTGCCTACAATGAGGTAGTTGAAATCAACCGACATTGGCGCCCTCCGCTGGGGTGTTGATATCGGCCTTGCTTGCTTGCTGTTTCTTATCCTTCCATGATTTGATTAGAGCGGCAAAAACCTCCACAGATTCGAATCCAATTAGGTCAACAAGCTCCGAACGCTGATAGTACCTTTCCCGCCCTCGTTTGATTAACGCAATGTATCCTTTGTTTCCGAGGAAAGGCTTGATGTAAAAGGCCAGGTTTGCCGGGTTGACTCCAAGTTTTGCTGCGAGGTCTCCAGCCTTGATCTCGTCCTTGGTCAAGTGGAGAACTGCAGCCCTAACCTGCGAGTCCCCGATTAGTTTCTTCAATTCCTGAATAATCAAACTGGAATTCGAAAGGCTTGCGATTCTGTTCAAGTTGTGGGTATCACTCTTGATGCGTTCTAGTTTGTTGTCCATCTCCTCTAGTTTGCTGTAAATACTGTCTGAACCATTTTCCCTTTCGTTCTCTCTATCCAATTCTATTCATCTCTATTCAGTACTAGAACCTCTGCTCATGCACCTTGTTGCCGCCGCGATCCACGGTTCTTACCAGTCCCTTGCGGCGCAACCTGCTTATGACCGCGTTGACATAATCAGCGGACTTCTGGGTCTTGGAGGCAATGTCCTGGGTGGTCGCACCATCGCACAAGTCGTAGATCTGGCTTTCGACCGACCCCTGCTGCAACAACTTCTTCTTCATCTGGTCGAGCTTGTCCTGGTTCGTGAGGAGGAGCAGACCCTTGATGTCTTCAATCAAGGTTTTTATTTCATCTAGCTTTTCGTCTGCCATCATATCACCTAGAAGATCTGCTCGTGGACTTGGTTTCCATCTTTCTCGACCGTTCGAACCAGTCCTTCTCGTCTTAAAATACTGAGATACGAAGACACGTAATCAGTCGATTTCTGAAGGGCGTCCGCGATGTCCTTCGTAGTCTTGGTCCCGTCACACAGATTGTAGACCTGTAATTTGACGGAGCCCTCCTTGAGTAATTCTTTCTTCGCCTTGGTCAGCTTATCCTGATTCGTGATGCTAAGGATTGACCGAATTTCTCCCAGTGTACGGTCCATGCGCTTCAAGATATCCTCCTCTGATTCTTTAGGCATTATGTTCTCCTTCGCTTGGCTTCTCTCCTTGGGAACTGCCAAGGCCGATCGCACCTTGGCCTTCAAGAGTCGATTCAGATCCTTGCAAGAGTTCTATCCACTCTGGTGGAACGTAATCTAGAATCCGTCTAGGTGGTTCCCCCCTCTTATACTTAATGAGCCCTGCAGCCTCTCCAGCATTCAGAAACGTTGAGACAGCCATGGTCGTCACTTTGGCATCGGTGGCTATTGCAGCTGGCATTCGAACACCATCCGTCAGCACCCACATCTTCTTGCGTGCGTCACTGCCGCAAATCTTTTCGATTTCCTTCTTTACGGCCTGTGAGTTTGAGAGGAGAAGTATCTTAGATATCACCTTCAACTCGCGCAAAGTCGCATCCGAGTCAGACATTTGGTTTCCCCTCCTCTCCAGATAATGTTCCTTGTCCGCCTGATCTTGAAGCCGGGGCTTGCTTGGGCTGTGGAATGTCTATTCCAAAATCTTCCAAATCGAATGATTTCTTGTATCTGTCACCCCTCCCCACCTTGATCGCTTCAACTATCCCGAGTCTAGACCACTGCTTCCAGTATGCCCTGACGGTGAAGTCGCTCACGCCGCCCTGTTTGGCAATCTCAACGCTTCCGTTATCGCCGTCGCTCAAATGGTAGACTAGTTTCTTTTGATCGGTGTCAAGCGCAGAGGTGAGGACTCCCTTTACCTCCTTTGCGCCAGCGAACCGTATCCACTTGAGAATCTCGGACAGTAGCTCCTCAACTCTACTGGTAGCGACTTCAGGTATTTCGAGTCACCTCCTTCTTTTCCTGAACAACACTTGCGCCTAGGGTCTGTGAGGATGGCTGCGATTTCGTGCCCTTTGCACGTTTCCGGAGAGCTTGGAGACTTATTCCAAGTTCCGCGAGCGAGAAAAGCGCTCTGTGCGATGGATAATACTCATCCGGCGGCATGGCCAACTTGGCTTCGACGAACTCGTCAGCCCAATTCGAAATGGTCTTCTGTGGGACGCCGGACGAAGAGGAAATCTTCTGTTGCGACGTCTTTCCGTCCATCTTACTGTACACCAGAGCTTTTTCTTGTGTGTCGAGCACAGCCCCAGCCATGGACTTTGCCGCGGCGGAGGCCGCTATCCTCAGATAGGTCCTGATGTCATGCAGGATCTTGTCTGTCTCACTCACCTTGTTCCCCCTCTTTGAGCTCCTGGACCGTCGGAACGACGTGAGGCAACGGTGGTACGGTAAGAACCTACCTCTTCTAGCGAGCATATCCTCCGGTACCTTCCCCATTCGTTTTGAACCGGCAGGAATATTCCTAGCTTGCCACATCTCTTCCAGTAGTTTAGGACCGTAGTCTTGCTTGCAACACCAACGAGCTTGGCCACCTCTCGCGCGCCTCGCGTCTCGTCGGACAGCTCGAAGATGAGCTTCTCCGTATCGGACTTGGGATTCGTCTGCAAGATGGTCTTCAATTGCTACATTCCTAAAAATTTCGTCCACTTTAGGAGCTCATGGAGAGTCGACACGATCTCCTCGAGTGTTTCTCCGCTCATCTTGTTCACCTTAATCCATGAGCCCAGAGTTAACATAGAAGACCTCGCCGCCTTTCCGAATGGTGACCAGAGCCCCCATCTCCTTCAGGTCAGCAATCTTCTTCTTAACAGTGATCTCAGCTACCCCCAGCTCTTGGGATAGCTTCTTTGAGAGCCGAGAATAACTCAGCGATCCATCGGAAACCTCCAGAATCCTGACATAGACCCGATCTCGCTCTAGCCGCCTTCGGTACTCTTCTAGGACCGCCATATTGCTCATTTTCATGAGCGTTATTAGTTGGTCCAATTTCCGGGACATCTCAGCTAACTGGCTATTTTCCTGAGACATTCTGAATCCTCCATTCTGGCGGTATGTAGTCAAAGGTATGTCTGGGATAACCTCGCTTTTCAAGGGATACAAGTCCTGCATCAAGCAGGTCCTTCACCAAGAGCTGAACTGATCTCTGGGACACGCCGGCTCTCTGTGCAATCTCGTCTGTTCCCGATATTCCATCCATCAAGACATATATTCTACGTCTCTCTTCCGTGGTCACAGACTGTTCCAGCGATTTCTTGAGCTGGTCACGCACCATGATCTCAAGCAAGTGCCGCACTTTAACCATCTCTGCATGGAGCTCCTCCAGCACTTTTTGTTCCTCGGACATATAATATACTTTACGAAGAGGTAATATTTATATATTTTTTCGCTCTTTTTTAGGCCTGTTAACTTGAGCCCTTTTTGAGCAGATTGTCTATCTGATTTCTCTCAATGAGAGACGTTGACGGGATGCATCCAATCCCTCATGCTTGTCTTCAAAAGAGAAAGGACGCACCCCGAGGCCGTATTGTACGGCCTCTATCTGTACTGGATGGGGTTGAGTTTAAGGTGTGTGGCAGATGCATTAGACCCGTTTGTGAAAAGAAGTCATGTAGCTGTATGGAAGTGGATACAGCTGTTCGGCAAGAACACGGTATTCCACAGGAGAAGGGTGACTGCATTCCTGGTTGATGAGACGTACATCAGGATAGGTGAATATGACGCTTGGGTGTGGGTTGCGATAGAGCCTATTCACAGGTACATCCTAGGGGTGTACCTGTCAAGGTTCAGGAACATCATGGTTGCGGAGTTCTTTCTAAGAACACTTGTCAGGATGTACGGAAGGCATGTGGTGTACACAGATGAAGGCGTATGGTATCCTGATGCATGAAATTTGTTGGGATTGGAGCACAGTATACATACATTCTTCCTGTGAGAAGAGTCTCATAGAAAGGGTGAATCAATATCTGATGGACAGGACTGAGGGATTTGATCATCACTATCCCTGCAGAAGGCAGGGGTATAAACTGCTACACGTTAAGAGATGTTGAACCTGTTCTGTTTCGTGTACAACGAGATGAGGGATAGAATCAGGTTCAATGGACTACTGAACCTGATGGAGGTGGTCGCTTAAGTCTACGGCGCCCACTACTCTGACGAAATGATTAAAAATCGTGCGTCCAAGAGAATTAAGTTTGCCCAGACTAAAGCCCGACTTCATGACCTACCGTGACCTGATTAGCGAGATTGATGGTGGTCTTATAAAAGTCCCGGCGTTCCAAAGGGATTTCGTGTGGGATCTGAAGGACACGATCGACCTTCTTGATAGCATTTATCGTGGCTATCCAATTGGTAGTTTTCTCTTCTGGGAGTCAAACAACTATCTCCATTCATTGCGGAACGTTGGCGACCTTCCGCTTCCCGACGTGCCCGAAGGAAGGTTCGTCAAATATGTGCTCGATGGGCAGCAGCGTATAACAAGTCTTTATGCGGCAGTAAAGGAAGCCGTCGTCAAAGATAGGAAATACGTGGTCTATTTTGACCTAGAAAGGAAGAAATTCACGAACCCAACTGATTTGATCCATCCTGTGGACGAAGGCCGGTATGTCTCTCTAGCCAAGATTCTGGATGAAGTTAATCACATGGCTACCGCTCTCATGCTGGCATCCAAAGAGAAACAACAGGCGTTCAATGATGTTTTCGTAGCTTTCACGGAATATCCGTTTCCCTTTGTGAATATCAAGGAGCAGCCGATTGAGGTAGTCTGTGACATCTTTGAAAGAGTCAACACGAAGGGGAAAAAGCTCACAGTCGTTGACCTGATGGTTGCGAAGACCTGGAGTGACTCGTTCGACCTCAGGGTGAAGCTGGACGATTTTCGCAAGAAGCTTGCCAAGTCGGACTACTCAGAAATCGACGACATCAGTATACTGCAGGCAATCTCTTGTATCATGGTTGATGGATGTAGGCGTGCTGATATATTGGGGCTCAATAAGGAAGACTTCGCGAAGACTTGGGGCGAGGCTATCCGGGCAATTGAGTTGGGTATTGACTTCCTGAGAAACAATGTGGGTATACCAATCTCTCGCGTCTTGCCTTTTAGCGTACAAATCGTCCCGCCCGCTTATTTCTATTATAAAAATGAGTTTAAGGATCCCAGCGACGAACAAGCGAGGCAACTAATAAGGTGGTTTTGGAGGTCGAGCCTTTCCAACAGGTATGATTCTGGGGTAGAAACAAAGATAGGGGATGATGTCAAGCAGGTTGCGGAATTGGTCAAGGGCAGAACCGGTGTCTTTGACTACGTGATCAACTTAAGCAACGATAAAATAATTAATCAGAACTACACGCTGAAGAACGCCTTCTGCCTTACGATCTTGAGTCTATACGCTTCGAAGCGTCCCAGGAACTTCAGAAACAACGCTCTCGTGGACCTCACCATGAAGAATTTCTCCAAATATAATTCAAGAGAGATGCACCATGTATTCCCTCGTGCTCACCTGAAAGGCGACGATAAGAAACTCGAGAACAGCATAGCCAACATTTGTTTTATTCCTGCTTCGTTGAACAAGGACATATCAGCAAAGCCACCATCGGACTATTTTTCCGAGTTCGCCTCGAAGAATGCAGCCATGGCTGAGACTCTCGCTAGTCATATAATCGGGGACTTCGATGCGTGGGGAATTTCGAGCAATGACTTCCAAAAGTTTCTACGGAAACGCGCCGAAGCAACAAAGAACGAACTTGCACGTCTTGCCGGCATTTCAGTTCCCTAGGAGTTACGTGTGGCTACCTCCACTATGTTCAGAAATCTCGATCCCGCCGCATCCGGATGAAATCTAAATCAAAAGGATGGCTTTGTGGAAGGTAAAACGACACAAACGCTGAGAATCAATTTATTGTGCAAAATGTGGTGAGGCGCAATGCGCAGAAACTGCGATTCAAGAAGAGAAAAAACAAGCGACTCCTTGAAACGTCACTGACGAGATAGCTCAAGGATCCTAAGAATTTTCAAAAACTAGTGCGGATGTGCTCATAGAGGAGTAATCGGAAGAAAGACAAATAACTGATCTGCAGACCAATTTGTGAGTTCCCCTTTTTAAGACAAGGTCATGGAAATAGGTGCTCAACGGCGAAGAAAAGTACGTTGAAGAGTCGTTGCAAGATGGAATCGAAGTTGTTTATGATCTCTGCCTGATACTCTATCTTATGCGCGCCGAAATTTCTGAAGCCATGTGCGAGCGCTATGTCTTCTTCAATTGGTGAAAGTGCGCCGCCAGATTGGCATCGATATCTCGACTCTAATAATTCCCTTAGAATCTGAGAGAAATTCTGTTCAAAATCACGACTCAATTTCCTGAAATCGGCGTCAGTGAAAGTAAGTGGAGGAGTGCAGTTCTGCGCTAGGTAAGCCAAGAACTCACGAAAATACTTGTGCTTTGTATTAGTGTCTTTGTTCCTCAAAGTTGCATCAATGACCAATGTGAGTGAAAAAAGCAAGCTTGTCTCATGAAGAGAGCCCAGGATGTTGTTCTTTATCCGACTCTCCAAGACTGAGAAACTCAAGAGCCTATGAAGAAGCACAACAAAATAGAAGATGGGTTCTTCCAATTGCGCTTTTTTTAAAAACTTCGTTTTGAAGACTGGAAGAGTAAGGCTACCTCGTCCTAGTCTTCTATACTCTGCGAGTCGCTGATCCAAGTAATTGGAAGTCTGCTTGACCCGAACAATGAAGAATTGACTCTGGTTTGAATCATCTAAAGTGACAAACGAGTAAGCCGGAGTTGGAGGTTGCTGGTTGCCAAAAGTTCTCTTATCTTCTTCCAACGCTTGATGCATGAGTAGGAATCCGTCATCAAGGTCTCCCATTGTTATTTTTGAGACCCCGAGAAAATAATAGGGTGTCCCTTTATGCAATAGTTTGCCACTGTTCTGTCTCTCCCATCGCCATACGATGTTTAGGGCGAATTCTTCGTACACTTTTGCCGCTTCTGTGTACCTCCCGCTGCTCATGAACTCGGTCCACAGAATACTGTAGTTCTCGAAATAAGAGTTGATCACGTCGCTATTCTGATAGTTGGCGTCGAAGAAGTCGAATGAATTGTTGAACAGACCACTTGCATCGAAGATGCCATTGGTGTAGTGAGTCGAATACATCTCAAGGAAGTCCTCGGTCAGAGGGCTTCCCAAGTTCCAAAGGTATATCATTCGACCTACGATATTGTATTGACTTTGCGTTAGTGGCGTTTGAAGGCGTCTGTTGCTCATGATTTCATTCCATCGTTCGATCTGTTCGTTGCGGGGAACCTCGTAAGACGGTTCCGATATAGGAGAGAACTTGATAGACAACCGTGCTGACTCCATCTATTTGCTGTTCACTGAGTTTGGCACCACTCTGCTTTGCCATCTTCTCAATCTCATTCCTCAGTCTTTGCTTGACTATAAATATGTTGACTCTTGATTTCCCAGATAGGTCCCTCGGTGCCAGTGCGAAGGAGGAACGCATTGGACAGTTGAAAATAGTGAAGTCCCTGCCGAGCCGATTCCTTTTGATGTATCCAAGAAATTATGAGCCTCTAAGTCTTCGTAAATAGATGCCATCAGTATTGATGTTTTATTTTGCGTTAAAGTATCAGCGTTTTACATTTGAATCCTCAAGCTGTTTCTTATGCTTGTATTTGCAATATTGCTTGAACTCCTACATCGTGATTTGTAAATTCCAGTATTCATTTGAAGATCATAGCTTGTACGCTGATAGGAAATGGACGGGAAGGGATTCGGGCCTGACTTATGACAAATATCGGATTATTGTATATTATGTATAGGAAAATTATGCCCTTACGTACCGCCCCTTAATGACGGGAGCGTTGGACGATTAATAATGGCGGGCTTAACTCTACAAGTCACCCCCTACCAAGGTCCAGCTGGGAAACTGAAATGTGAGCGCAAGTTTAGAGATATCGTGACCGGCGTGAGTTTTTCAATCTGGAATTGTGCAGACGTGCATCTGCCCTTCAAGTTGAGAAATCTCCCTCAAGCGCTTCAGCCCAATTCTGATGTCGACAGCAGGTTTCTCTCTAAATGGTTCACTGTGGATATGTGGGATGGACTGGTCTGCGCTGTCTGATATCTTGGGATTTTCGTTACGCTCGTCCGAAGGTCAGAATAGTATGTTGTTCTAGTCACGTCTTCATAGTTTCCAATGTAGGGTTTTAGTATAGCGATCCCCTCAGGCAAAGTCAATAATGATTCGGGGGTGTATCCGCCATAGTATGAGCTTGTGGCTGGCTGTCTTACATCCGCAAGCTTACACATCTGTTCTGCCGTTTCCCTGCTCGACAGCCTGTGAAGTAGCACGGTCCCGCAGTTCTCCCTCACATAGCTGCTGAGCAACAAGGGCAACTGGTCGAGAATCAGGAAACCGATGCCGTATCTCCTGGCCTCAGCGATGGCCAATTCGATCAAAGTTCTGTCCCCTCTCGAAGCCGGCGGCCTTTCCTCAGAGACGAATCTGTGAGCCTCCTCCAACACCACGAGCCACTTTGTTGTTTCAGAATCCGCAGCATGTCGCCTGTTCTCCCACAGGCTGGCGATAACCATCTCTACCAGGAAGCGTTGGTCCCTGAGCGAACCTATTCTGTCCAGCTCGAGTACTGTGATCCTGCCTTTCCAGTTTTCAGACGTGTACCCCCTTGGCGTATTGATTGTATCTCCGATTATCCCTGTGTTGATTATGTGCAACCTGTTTTCCAGAGAGCGTCTGCTGTTGAGCTCTCGAGGACTACCCGCTGGGAATTTGGATACCTCTTCTTCAAGCTCCCGTGGTGTAGGTATGATTTTCCTATTGTCAAGGGTTCCCTCGGAGTAAAGCTTCTCCAAGCTATCCTGTATGATCCGTCTTGAAGGTTCGCTGAGGCCATAGCTCCTCGTGAAGACATCCGCGAAGATGGAGATCCAGACTTCTTCAGTGACCTGTGGTGCGGGTTGGAGTGGGTTGAAGAGGAGCGGCGGATCCTTCGCCACCCCTAGAACAAGCAATTTGTCTCCATATTCTGACGCAAGGCTCCGGTATTCAGCCTTCGGGTCCACGATTAACACGGAAAGCCCTTGTTCGAATGCTCTCTTCGCTAGGTGGAAGCTGTCGTTTGTCTTACCCGAGCCCGTCGAACCCACGTCAAGTATGTGTCTCATAAATGTTTCAACTTTAAAGCGCTCGAAATCTATCAGCGGCGCTCCTGACTCGAGGTTCCTTCTAAATCTGGCCGCTAGGATCGAGTCAGTGGCCAGCTTTTGCTCGATTTCGGTATACTTTCTGTCGATGTCGGAATTAGAAGAAGGGGTACTCAAGAAGGTCCAACGCCTGCTTGTATTTCCAAGGCTCTCAGCCAGGCTTCATGATCTTTGATTTCCGCCCTAGTGAGGTAGCCTCTTAGATAGGCAGCTCTCAGGTACCCACGTGCCAGCTTGATCAGCTTGACGATTTCATCCTTCTTGATTACGACCGTCTCTTCCTTCAGCGCATACATCATTCGAAGTACGTTTTCGATGCCTGCTACGAGAGACCTGCCTCCATTTGTAATCGAATACTGACCCCTCTCGTGGACTACCATGTTAGTTCTCGTGAGGGATTGCAGCGTCTTGTACAGGGACCACTTGGAGGTCTTCAGGTGATATGAGATGTCTTTGACCGATTTGGGGCCGTCCGAAAGTATCGCCAGCGTCTTGATGGCATAGTCGTCTTCGATTAACGAAAGGAGGCTTCCAGACGAATTAAAGAGGTCCAGGGACAATTGAATGAAATACGTAACGGTTCTATATAATGTTATATGTTTTGACAAAACGTTGTGTATTATCAGGATTTCGATTTCGAGATCCGCAAAAAACCAGTAGCTAACAAATCGCATGGTTGTCCGGGGACAACGGCTTGTCTTGAAAGTGCAATTCGGATAGTTTAACTCCGCAGTCGTGTACCAATGAAGTGCTACCCCAAATCTCTTGCATCAACAATCCAAAACTTGCGAACCTTTCCTAATTCTAGATCGGTTCGTTTATTCTCTCCCGAAATCATGTCATTCGGCTTCTGAATCGCTTCTCGACCACTCCTTTGTAATAGCGCCTTTCTGATTCTTTTCAATCGTTATCACAACCTCCGCATCGCCGCCACAGCCTGCTTACCCTACTCTGCTCCATTCCACTCTACTCTTCCCACATCGTTCCAACCCGTACCTAACACACCCACCTCAACTGACCGAACCTCCCCGAAGATTGATGGTGAAGCCGCCGTGTAGCGCACCGTTACGTCAGGGCCACCCCATCGAAACACAGTTTTTGTGTTGGAGGAATGAGATTTTGATTTCCAATAATCCGAGGTCAGTTGAGACTGTAAACAATTCGTCTAGAATCACAAACATATCAAAATTACAACATTACTTCTGGAAAAGTAAAGGTGAAGGGGATGTCTCTTTTAATTGCATGGCATATCTGGTATCGGCGCCCTATACAAAGATTAGATTTGACCTATGGAAGCAAAGCTTTCAGGATAGACTAGGCTTTGAGTTCGAAACGGGGCAATCCTACATTGTGAGAGGGAAGATAGATGACACGTGGTCATTCGAAGCGAAACATCGGGAGTCCTTTGGTGCGCATGTTTATGTGTTCGTGGATCGAGAATATTCGGACGTTGTCAGGCCAGGCGTGCAGCATAAGATCACGATTGAGGAAGTCAGGCCGGATAACATGGTTGAAGCGTGCGAAATGAGCGGAGGGTTCTTTGCGACCTTTGGTCTACCCATCTTTCGACTGTTCGGATTGGATGTCAATGCGCAACCGCATAACAGCTTGGTGGAATTCACCGTCAGGAAGCGACTAGCGTCAGATTCGATAAATTACAGGCTGTACGCCAATCCTCGAGGCCATCAGAAGGGATGCAGGGTATCGCTTCGCAGTTTGTATGTGAAGGCTGGCGAAAGACTGGAGGTTCTCAATGCGAGATGGTATTCGTTGAATGAATTCGCCGTGGACTTCAATCAGCAGAAGCCTCGGTCTTATAGAAATCTGAGTCTCTCATGCCAGGGTGATGAAGTCTTCTTGGATGTTGCCGGAATCAAGTGCGTGATTGTGGAGCCACGGCTTGAGACGTTCGGGGCGGAAGCTGTGGTAAAGGCTAAGGTCGGCCCGAATTTGGACCCAATCAAATTCGTCTTTGATGGATATGCGGCCGAAGGTAGGTTTGGGGATTCTTCATCACTGCGAGGGATTCACGTGGTCAATGGACAGTTGCAATTCGAGTACTCACGGACAACAACTGACAACCACCTTCGAAGGATGCCAATTTCTGGAAGAGAATCGAGTCAATCTGGCATCATTGTAATCGAACTTTGTGAGGGTGTTTCCATTTTGGAGGAGTTCAGTTCTGATTTGCTTACTTGTGTTTTACAGAATTCTCCGAGTGATATTGAAAATGGGCAGTATACTTTGTGCTTTGGAAACTCCTTCAGGGAAATGATTAGACAGGAGTTAGGTTCTTTGTATGGGAGGGAACCCCTAGGGGTAAAGGGTTACATCGGAGAAAGGATTGTTCAGAAATTGTCAACTTGCTTGGGATTGGAATTCGTTACTGCCCATCCCAAGCCACAATGCGTGCCGAACGACGTTTCTGGAAGGCTTAGCCCCGACCTTCTGGTGCGGTCCAAGTCCACTGGTAGGCTTGGGTATGTCGAAATAAAGTGGTGGTTAGACATCGACAGGGCTACTGTGGAAGCCACAAGGCAGGTGGGCGATTACCTCACGAAATTGAGACTTCGTGGCGATGAACGAGTAGTGGATAGTTATATAGCTATACTGGATTGGAATGTTGATGAGCTCGAAGGGCGGCTTATCTTCCGTAAAGTCTTGTCAATGGAGTGAATCGATTGACTGACGAACAAACGGCTGTCAAAGATTTGCTAAGTCGGTTGACGGGTGCTCCCTTCGAAATAACCAAGCCTGATCCGCGTGATATTTTGAATAAGGGAGGCTGTGTCTGGTCTGTTTCCTGTGATGACCTGTCGCATCTGTATGATGCCCTTCATGTTCAACGAGTTTGGGCTGACCTAGCCGGCGCTATCTGGCTAAGGAGTAATTCGTTAGGAAATGTCGTGGATTGGACGGAAGAGTTTAACGGTGATGTAGTGGCGGCGGAAGTAAGTGGTTTGCATTTTACCTCGTTGAAAGACAGCGAGGCGAGAAAGAAGCTTGCTACTCTGTCTCCGCGGACTGAGGAAAGAATCAAAGCGTTCGAACTGATAGTCGAACGTCGGGCTGAGCGGTACGACATTCATATGGTGATTGACTTCGGAATAACTGCAGAATCCAAGTCACTAGTGTTGACCAGTAATTTCGATGGGAACAAGATTCCAATCGATGAGAAGCTCGCTTTGATCAGGAAGAATGTAGCTGCCATGAAAGACTCTTGCGAAAATATGCTGAAACTTTACGGAGCATCCACGAGCTATACGATATTCTAAACTCTATTTAAAGAGCCTAGATGAGTGCAGGCCCGGTGGGACCCACCCCTTCCGAGGGGTGGGTCCGGCTTCCAATGTATTCCATCATTCCGAACCGAGACCATCCGGGTTTCATCATACCTCCATGGTCTTACCATCCGAGTATAAATTCGTCACTGTTTTGGAGAAAGAGATTCCCCACCCGGTTGATAGTCAACTCAAGGGTTCGAGACGGGGGGACTCGACCTTAATAATTGAGGCAGTAGTCCAATATGGGCAATTGAGCCTAAACATCCAAGTTCGAATAAGCTACCGAGTCGAATTGACGAAATGCGAACTTTCCAGACGCGATAGAATTAGAAAAGACCAAGACCTTTACGAGAACGCCTCTTCATTCGATTCGAAATCATTTGCCCTTCGACAAATATCCCCGACCCTGGTATGTTGTCAACATTAACGTCCCGCCTCTCAAAGTGTGGATCCCTCTTCTGTTGAAGCTTCTGCCTTGTTGTGAGTCTATTCCATTTGTTTGCCTTAATTTCGACATGCTTAGTCGGCCCACTTTTCTGCAGGAAGATGTTTATCGGAGTTTGATATTGATCGAAGCCACCGATTCTCTGATTTCTCTTGGTCACTTGCTTTCCTCTGAGAGCGGCTCGATAGTATTCGATGCTTTCCGCTACATCACCTTTGGCTTTTGAATACTCGGCTTTTTCCCGATTCTTCTGCTTTCTTGATTTGGCGATCAAATCCCAATTGATGACCAACTCGACATGGAATCAACTATAGCGCTAGGAAGGTTTAGAATCGTCCAGAAGTCTCCCTAAATGTCAGTCAGCTTTGCATCTAAGTTTGTCGGCCTTCTTGCGAGCGATTCCAAGAATTAGTCTCTTGGTCATGGCGAATGTGCTTTCGGCGTCGAGGGGCTTTGAAATCGTGACTGGATGGTCTACCTTGTTTCTTATGCTTCCGAAGTAGGAAATGGCTCCATGTAAGTCGGCCAACTCTGGGTCTTTCTTCAACTTCTCTACGTATGTCCCTAATTCGTGCTTCCCACCGTAAACTCTTCTCAATATATGCACGAGTGCATCGAAACATGCCGATTCGCACATACTTGGAGCCATAACGTAGCATCTTGAAGCCTCTGTCATTCGAGATTGCTCTATGGGTTCAAGTAGAAACCAGATTTGTTCGAGTTCTTTGAGTGAAGCATACAGTCTCGTCACATTGAAGCCAGCGTGCATGTCACCTTCAACCCACATCTTTGTCTTACAATTCTCACACGCAAGCTCGCCCCTGTAAGGAGTGGCGAACGAGTCGATATAGACTTCGCTTCCACATTCTACGCATCTTACGTTTGGCACTATTGCAACGACCTCTCCATTCTTGTTCATAACTTGCGGGGGTGCTTAAGTTAAGGCTATTGCCTCAGCATACGAAATGTGGAAAAAGATGTACCTGTGAATCCAACATGGGATGTAAGGCTGAATCTTCCCTCCCATCATCGTAGCCCTTTGCGAAAAGCTTGCTTGTCTCGCCCAAGCAATTCAACGAGAGAGAACTCAAAAAACCAGCAGGGAGGATGCTTGCACTCAATTCCTCTGAGGAAGTGATGTAATGCGTCTGTCAGTCTGCATTGCTCTGTAGTTGTAAATCGGGTGACTCGAACTTCTATCGTCCTAAGAGTTACAGGAATCCGTTGCACTAATAAGATGTCGAATCGTGTCGTGCTAAAATACTCTCAGAGATCGCAGGTATCGACTTGATAGCGAAGGCCAGCAATGGGAGGAAGCCTTTTGCATTATTGATGCTCAGCTTTCCTATCTTTGGTTGACATTAGAAGGATGTTCTTTGTCTGTCCAAGACGCCTCTAAACTCCTAAGTTATTTTAAAAGCTAGGCCACCCATGCTGAAAAGGACGCTCATTATGAGCGACGAAATTAAGGTGTGCAATGTTTGTGGACATATCTGGATTCATCCAGCGGACGTCAACGACCCCCACACCGAGGTCATCACGAAGATCGGCAGTTATGGTTCCGAATTATTTTGTCTACGGGCCTTTGGCGAGAGCGTATAGCACGCAATCCAAAATGTTCATGGCTATTACCTCAGCCCTCTACGGCCGGTCCACAGTACCCTCGCCTGTCGCGTAGGGCAGGCGCCATACTACACACCAGCGCCGACCGATACATGGATTTCAAGAAAGCGAAATGACGGTACAACGCCCAAAACCATCCATGACGGCCGTCTTGATTTGCCTAACCTGCAGATGGGGGGAAGCTTGAAACCGCGCATCAAGCGAGCGAACTATCCTCCCTTGCTCCTCACGTTTTCGACGCATTTCTTCAACCCTTGAATTGAATCAAGGACTTTATTCTTTGGTTTGAGCCTCCTCCTAATGATGGCATCTCTCCACATTCCTTCAGTCACAACAATGTCTGTGTAAGGAATTGCTACGCTTAACCCCATTATGTCGTTGATGTCATTTGGCTGTATGGGCCTTGACCTGACTTCGTGGTCTCTGTAGAATGTCAAAGTAAAGAGCGAATATGCAGTAGGCATGGATTTGAGAAACTCGATGACAGTATCAACGCTGATTAACGTCTTCATTAATATTTCCGGAGTCTTCCCGATGCTCAGTAAGTATTTAACAATCTTGGGATCGAGTGAGTTGCGGAAGAACTTTTCCATAGCAACTCGATGGCGTAGGTCTCCATTCTCGATCGTTGATTCCTCTCGGCGAATTTCCTCGGAGATTTTCACTGCCTTATCCGCAGGCTCTCGAAGTCGTGTCACCACTTCTTGACCATACTTGGCTTTCAGAAGGATCGATAGCACCTCCTCATTCTCAATTTTCGCTTCAAGCTCTTTTACGATGTTTTCGGGCAGACTGGGAGTGAGAACAGATCCTTTGGCGCCGACCATGTGGGATACTCCTCGCCCAATCACCCAATCATGAATATTGAAGAGCTCAACCCCAATATGCTTAAGACAGGCATTGACGATTTCGAAGTCCATGACTATGTTTGATGGTGCAATCGTTGCCCCTCTGGAAAGCAATATCATGAAATCCGAGAGCCTCTTCCTCCGGTCGTCATTCAAGTTCATTATGGTTTCGCCGAAGTGGGTGATCGAAAGAGGAAAAACCGCTTCACACGATTCGGATAACTTCAGCGCATACCTAGCAAAGTCCTCCAATCCCTCACTACGGCGATAATATCCTCTGGCCAGATCAATCCAATCCTTCTGGTCAAGAAAGATGCACAGAGGCGCTTGGGGGTCTTTAGAATGATTCATTCGAATTTCTGAGGTATCCAAGGTCGACCTGGAGTCATCCCGACGGGTCAATTAATATTTTCTTTGTAATCATTCTTGTCGGCTCCGATACCTGCGACCGTAGCATCCCCTTGTACTTCCATCCCGTGTTTGTTCCACTATCTTCTATTCTTAACTTCGGCAGAAACACGTCGTGGCCGCGATCGTATAGCGGCGCTACCGACCGGTACCACAACCTGCTTCGTTGCGGTAGCCATTGGAGGTTTCTTAGAGCCCCTACTTATATATCAGCCGGGGGAGTTCGCCATGACGATGCGTTGACTTTGACAGACGCGGCTTCGGTAGAGGTTCGATTGGAGTACGATGGCTGGGAGATCCATTTCTGGCAAAATTTTGGCATCCCAAAGCATCTGCCTAATCCCGAAGACCCTTCGCATCCGATGGAGGTATCTCCTGAAATTACAGTTGATGATAAGAAGAACGTTCTGGAATCCATTGCTAGAAGAATCAAATCTAGAGAGCATAAGAAAGGAGGCTTGTTAGGAGAAGTCGTAGCGAAAGGACATATCGGATATCTTTCCGGAGACGTAGTCTTGGACAAACCGTACCCCGATTTACGCTACGAAATCTTGTCCTGTATACCAGAGGGAGACGTAAGAATCACTGAAAAGACTCGTTTGACGGTCAGACTCCTGGCCAAACGCTAAACACGTCATACGTCGGCTTTCAATACCCTCTTCTAAGTAGTGAAAGCATTTGGTAGGCCCCGAAAGCGCGGGTGCTATATTCATGAGAAGTGCTAACCTTCAGAAGTTATGCATACGATTGATGAAGAGTATCTGGGTTATACAAGGTTCATCCAATGATTGGCCGACGGCTTGCGTTCCAGAGATGACCGGTGTTCTGCCGTCCGGAAATGTCAGGCAACCACCAAGGTAAACGCCTTGACCTCACTGCCTATGGAGTGTGGAACGCTGTTGAGAGTGCCCGAAAGCCAATTGACACAAGGTATTTTGCCGGGCGTTGAGAAATCATCGATGAGGGGCTTGCGTGAGCTCAGAAGTGCAGCAAGGCAGCTGCTTTACAGGTATAAGCTACAGGAGTTAAATGATGAAGGGTTCAGACAAGAAATTCTTCGCATTTTGAGCAAATTCCACAGAACTGGGAGGACCTATCTGGATATTGGATTGGTGATCGATGAACGACAGAAACACATGCCAACAAGTGAAACTACACATATTTGGAACATGCTCGACACCATTGAACCCGAAATTAAGAGATCGTTCGAGCACTGGCGCGACAAAATGACTCACTAACCCAGTTGACAGTCTGATACTTGCAACTAGAGAACGCACAAAGGTGCGATTTTCCCAAGCACATAGCGTAGAGTTCTCATGTTTTGGTCCAAATTGAACTAGGCTGATACGATAAAGGAGCCGCCAATGGGCTATAAGCCTATGGGCTCGAGGCCCTTCCAATGGCGAAAGTAGTGGCCGAATCACATGAGGTCACGAATATCATAGAACTTCACAGCAGGATTGGCGGAAGTCATTTGGGCAGCTCTGTTAGCGTATTTCAGTGTGATTGGCAGTCTTATTTCCGTGTGTAACGAATTCCAATCGAGCTTAGTGAGCTTTAGAATCTGTTCTGCAAATTGCTCGATGGTCATTTGAAGGTTATTCGATTCGATGTTAATTTCGATTGTTCGCGGAGTTCCCAATCTATGCATCTCGACAAACGTGTCGTTGACGTTTCCTGTCGTGTAAAGCATCGCACGTCGAGGATTATCTGTGTCCTTTACCAGAAGTCCCCTGAAGACCGACATCCTTTCTCCCGAAATATCATAGAGTCGATATGGGTTGTTAGTTTCTAGGTGCAGAATGGCGTTGGGAATGCGTATTTCCTCAAATGCGTGCTTTTCTTGCGAATGTACGGAGCTAGATTTATGAACTATAATGAACAAAGGGTTCAAGCTCTTTAAGGTCTGAAGGATTTCGAGAAGACTGTCGTGTGGGATGAATAGACCACCTGACTGAGCATTGTCTAATGGGTATGCTCTCGCGTGAGCTTCCACTAGCTTCCCATATCTGTCAAAAATATCAACTATCCCATAATAGATTTTCGTGTTGTCCATAGGTCTGGCGAAAGCGATTCCCAAATAGAGGGCGCTAGGTGGCAGTGGGTCTCGAAGTCGCCACGGATTACCATCAACTTTGGCATAGATAGCTGTGGCAACCGCAAGGGCAATGTAGCCTATCGCAGCCCGTCCAAGGGTACTTTCCCTTAAGAACTGGATACGGTGCCCACTCATGCGACAGATCGTTTTAAGGGCAAGGTAATTGTTTTTCAGTACATCATCTGGAAGGCACAACAGAACCATTGTCCTCTTCTCAAGGTCCTGAATCATTGAGGTAAACCAAGTATCAATCTTCGAAGTCCTATCCCATGCTTCTTTCTTCACTACTCGAAGATTTGAACCGAAAGTGTTTGTATACCCGCGATACTTCATGCTCGGGTCGCCGTTATCTACGAGTGACCAGAATTTCTCAAGGGTCGCAGCCAACGAGAACTCGTATAATAGACAGATTTTTGATTCGGGAACTGCGGAGAAATCATACGGGCCTGCATTTAGTATCCCCCTGCGAGGTCCCCTGTACGTAATGCCGTTCTTGAACTCTAGAAACGGTTCCTCGATCAAGATTGGGTCGAACAAGATGCTACGGTCCCTCAATTTCGACCAAGTCATGCCCAAAAATAATTGGGGTCCCGTCGGCTAACACTATTGATAGTTGCCCATCGTTTTCGAGCAACTTCAATATGGCTTTTGTTTGTTCGAATCTCTTGTTAGGTTCGAGGACGCCATATTGTTTTTCTGCATCACTCAAATTGGCCGCCAAAATCTGTGTTCTGGAAAGATACTTCTTTTGAAAGGTATTGAAAATCGAAATAGATGGGTCCACCCACAGTAAGGCAGAACCGTCGGGACGGATTTCGAGTTGGTACCTAAAACCCTGTTGGATGATATTATCTGCGCGTCGACCGAGGAGAAGTGAATTCGTGTTCTTGTTCTCCAATATCGGCCCTGCTCGTCGACGAACGGCTCTTTTCGTTGTGCTGAACCCCCTTCCTCTGAGGAATCTTCTAAATGCGCTGTAGAATACTCTGGCTTGTGTAACCGAGTCAGGCCGAGTGATTTCGCCGGTTAATTCAATAGAGTACTTTCCCGAATACTGATTATTGACAAGTTCTTGGGTGCCGTTTCCCGCGGCTTTAAAGAAAAGGTCTTCGCCCGTAGGGTACGCATCGACTAGACCTTCCAAGCTGAGGTTATCCAAGACCTTGTAGAGGGACTTGTAGTCTGTCGTTTCAATCTTCGCGCGATTGACAATGAGATTACCAAATGGCACGTCAATCGTCTTTATTGCCCCCGCGATGAGCCGCATCTTGACCATCTTATGTTCTCGTGATGGCAGTCCAGATGCCTTTGACAACATCTTTCAATGATTCCCTGTTTAGAGCCCCTTCTTTCCATACGGCCGTTGCGAAGTATGAATAGATTAAGAGTGCGAGTATCTCAACGGTGTACAAAGACTTCAGTTGGCCAAGGTATGCAAGCAGGCCATATAGAAGAAGCATTACCAAGCTTCCCATTGCGAATAAGCCAGTAAACAACTCATAAACCCTAATTGGTTTCCTGGAGGCATCACGCCAATCTTTGATGATTTTGTATATAGAGTACTCACGTCGTGAAAGCTTGAAGGGCCGCAGAAGGCCAGAAACTGAAAGAGCTATCAGAGTCTTGGATAGGACAGAGAGCATAGGCAGGGCTGGGTTCATATTTGAAAGGTTCAATTCTAGATGATTCGAATCTGAACTTTTGACGACATTTCCATACTTGGCTTTTGCAACTTCACCCAGCCCTTCCTTGGCGAGTGAAATCGCATCAAGAATCTGGTCAAAGGCATCTTTATCCGCTATTAGTGAGCTCAACTCTTGCAATTGTGCGTCTATTCGTGTAGACAACATTTCTATGTAATTATCTAGAAATGTGCGGTATTCCACATGTTGCTCTTTTAGTCGCTCAAACGCCCAAAGCAGTATCGAAAGCGGTTCCAATTGCGCGCTCCTAGCTGCCTCAGACAAAATCACCCCGCTAGAAGCTAGGAGTTGTATAGATTGCTTAGAGGTGGTTTGGGAGGCTGTAGACAATAAGAGTATCGAGAATGCCACATCGCGTATCTCACGGGCATGCGACTCATAAGACAAAAGGAAATCGTGCAAATATGCTGATGCTTTCCCAAGTAGCAATTCGGAATCCTCTTGGCCCAAATGAAGCGAATTCGAGAGCAAATAGTAAGAATATAGAACTTCGCCGTCGTAATCATGCCAGCGCAACTTCTTTACCTCTTTAAGTACTGCTTGAGCCTTGTCGCGTTGGAACCAACTTGCCTTAGTTTGGCATCCAACATACTGGATAAGAAGCTGCCCTGTTGCGTTTCTTACATCGAGTAGAAATTTCTCATCGAACACACGACTAGTCTGCTCGAACTCCTGCAGAATGTCGGAACCATTGATTTCCCCATAGACTTCAAGATCGGCGAATGCTGACCATGCGGCGTCGTAAATATCCTTCAGTGAAGTTGGTTTGGCGAGGGAGCGCCAGGAAAGGAGTGAGGATTCCAGAGAGTCGACTCTGCGCGGCTTGCCAACCATAATTTTACAACAGCTGATTTTCGTATATAAATCTTGTAAGATAAGCGAGTAGCTGAAGCCGATTTGTTCCAAGTCTAGAGAATTTCGCAAAAAGAACTCTTCAGCCGAACGGAAACTCGCGTCTCTAGCCGTGTATTAGAGAATTAAGGATGGGGCAAGGGACAAGGACGCTATCATGAAGAGTAAAGTCGAGCTTACGAAAAGGGATGTTGAATTGAGTCTTGAGGTTTTGATCAAAAAGAAGAGGATCCGAATCAATAAGAAAGGACAGGTAATTCTAACCTAATCTTCATCGTTCAACGGTGGAACACAGCCGTTAATAGAGACGGGAAATCTTCTGTCTTCATATACCTCAGCTATGTCAGAATAAGGGTTACCAACCTTCAAAGGTCGGCCAAGTTCTACAAGGAACTCTTCGGTCTGGAAGAGGTGGACGGAGGAAACAACACGAAGTTCAGTGCGGGTGTCTTTGTACTTCTTCGTGATAGGAGGTCTGGGATGAAGCTGGAGCTCAACTGGTATCCTGAAGGTACCAAACACAATACGCCATATACCACAGGGGAAGGACTGGACCACATAGCCTTCAGGGTCAACAACTTGAAGGAGGAATTCAAACAACTCCTCGAAAAAGGAGCCACTCCGGCGGACTTCACTCCCGACGCCTCAGGTGGAGTGTACGACTATCTGAAAGACCCCGACGGAAACTGGATCGAGCTGTACCAGTCAAGAGAACCGATAGGAGAAGACTCACCGAAGGGATACCAGCGCGCGTTGCGGGTTCAATTTCCTTCTTGTTTTCCGCTAGCATATCCGAGACAGTCTATGATCGACGTCTCGAATTGCCCAAAGCATCTCACATAAGGATTGTCCTTGTTGAACATAGGTGTTCCTTCCTCGGGATAACGTGAAATCTGCTCAAGCGGGTCAAGGAACATACTTAAACTCAGAGGAACAACGAAAACCATGCCGAGAGTGACTCGGCGATGTAGCCCGTCTTTATCAGAAAGTGCACTAGATATTGACTTTGCGTACTGAGGTTCGCCAAGCCGTCTTACAAAGGAAGATATCGTCTGTTGTACTTGCGGTGTATCAAGAATTGTCACTTGGTCCCGCAACTTTGATTGAACTTCTTTGATTCCATCTAACAACGCTTTCAATGCATTCAGTTCGTTCAGCAATAACTCGTAAGAAGTAACAATTCCCAGCGGCTTGAGCTTCAGTTCTTTGACTCCCCTCTTACTCTTCCTGAGGGTGCGAAGCATTTCAGTATACTTTGTTCTTAGTTCTTTGGGCATGTAGCGTTGAGCTATAGCTCCCATATTCTCTATGCTTCCTAAGCCTTTCTCAATGTCGCTCAGGAAGGATTTCAGTGTTCTGTGGCTATAATCCCTTGGTTCTTTACGGGAAAACCCCAAGACTAGCTTCACCGTATTGTCTTCTCTCGACTTGTGAGTCCTAAGTATACCCAACCGAATCAGCATCCCTTTCGCCAGTTTTTCATTCGCCTGTTGCAGATGAAAGAGGGAACGCGCGTATTGAGCTGCGTCAAGTAGCAACCGCGCGCAAACCAGGTCTATATGAGCCTCATACAACCAAGGCTCCCATGATTTTTCTTCGTCTTGCAATTCAAATGTTGTTGATGATATATTCCACTATAATAGTATAACTTTTATCGCGAAAAAATTGGAAGTGTTTTATCACTAAATTATTCCACCACCCTGAGCAGCAATGATGGGTCCATAAGCATCTCTCTCTGAGGCATTCTTGCATAAAACATCTTGATTGGTGTTTCAAGCTTTGATATATCGAATGCACCATGAGGCCTTATGCAATTGTACCAATACATGAACTCATCTATAGATGAGAAGTATCTTATCTTACTTTCAAATATATCAAAGAATTTCTCTATCTTGCCATTGCTTTGTGGATGCCTTACCCTTCCAACTATGAACCTTATCTTATTCTTCAGCAGATATATTTCAAACTCTGTCAACCCTTTATCCCTTTTATCCGATTCTACAGCATAGAATGTTGAGCCATGGTCCGATATCATTGCAGCAGGTTTACCATATCTTGCTATGGCTGAATCTAATACCTTTACAGAATACTCTGAAGTTGGTGTAGAATTAACACCATAGCCAGTAATCAATCTTGATGCATCATCCTCATAGCATATAAGCCATTGATCTCTCCATCTTGGGTCTTTTATGCAGTGCCAATCTGCATGCCATAATGAATTAGAATATTCTCTTTCATACCTTATCCACTTCTTTCTTACATGCTTCCTTTCTTCAATCAATGCTAAACCCTCCTGAACAAGTATCCTATGAATCCTGTTATGATTGATGCTATAACCATGAGCATGGAGTATCTTTTCGAGATAGCATGCATTAGCCTTGTATATACAATAAAGCTTCTTGATGACATTTCTTTCCTCTTCGCTGATATCCTTTCTCTTTCTACCTGCCTTATTGAGTTTCGGAATGCAATTGCTTCTTTTGTATATTCTGTAGAGCTGCTGCACCCTGCTGATTGATACAGCAACTGCATCTGCAATATCCCTGTTTGTAAGCCTACCCTCAGCTTTAGATTTGATGATCCATGCGACCTTGCTATCATCAAGTTTTGCCATTCCATTGCATCTATACTTTCTCCATACGCTCTTCCAGAAATCGCTCAGTATACTCTTTCTTACTATTCTGTCTATTCTTGCTAGGGGGTGTAGTAATTTCCGGATAACATACAAAAAATTGGAAGAGAAAAGATAATCTATACAAGAATTAATCATACTTGGGTATGGTTGTAACTGGAACTTATTTTAGGCTCTGAGTTTAATGTATTGTCTGATGCCGAAGAAGAAGGCTAAGAAAGTGAAGAAGGCCACAGCGAAGGGCGCATAAGCAGCCGTTTCCTGCCAAAATACTAGTTGAGATGCCTTTTGGCAGCATCAGCTATCGAACCAAGTCGGACATTGTCTTACGTCTCAATCATTCAAAAATTTTTTTAGGCAAAGTAGGAGGAAAACTCGCAATGCGAGGGTGATGGGTGCACCTGAAGTGCCTTCTCATTCCATGCAAGGATATTCTGATAAACTACTGTTCCGATCCCGATGGCATGTCAAAGTGGGAGAAAGACAGGACTGGCGAGACCTGTCCATTCTGCCACATCGGAAAGCTGTACCCCACCGGACGCGTATCTCGCGAAGACACAGGTCGAAAAACTGGGGAATTAGGAAGGAGCGATGTAACCTATCAATGCGACAAGTGTCAAAAAGCAACGGAAGCTTCAGGTGTAGGGCTTGGAGCGACGCTTGACGATCCAAAGTTTGAATTCAAAGCTACTGAGAAAACGGAAAACAAATGATCAGTTTACCGATGACTTCGAGTAGGATTACAGCTGTTCTAGTTTTCCCAGTCGCGACTTGATGTCTTGCTTGATGCGTTGAATCGCCTCAATGATTTTGGGAGTCAAACCATCAAGACGCCTAGATTCGTCCCAGTATCGGCTACGGAATTCTTGATAGTCCAGATTGCCCAACTTCGCGATGTAAAGATTCGCCTCTCTCAATTGCTCATACAACTCTTTCAGGTCATCACTGAGGTCCGTTGGTAAATAGTGAAGTGAGTTCCGTATAGAGTCAAAATACGAAGTGTCAAAATGACTGCTAAACATCCTTCCACCAGGGGGGCTCAGAATGCGGAAATTGTGATTGAGTTCGCTGATTAGATTCTTGTAAATCTCCTCCACTCTCCGAGCTTCTTTTTCTAGCTCAACCATCGCGCGCTTCGTATGACTGGGGGGAAAGCTGGATTCTTAAACGTATCATGTTGATTAGTGGCAGATTGAAGCAAAGATAGACTGACTATTTCGGGCAATCCAACATATCCAATCAAGTATTGAAATGTACCAAGGTTCCAACATTATTGCGCGATTGAGGACTTGGCTTGATATCTGTTTCATATTATTGCAAAAAAGCCCATGTGATGGACTGGCACTCCGAAGGGAAGTCAGGAAACGAGTGAGTTGATTCCAAGTGTGAGACCCCTATTGACAAAGTCTGTGCCTCTCCTTGACCACTTCGTCATCATAATCGAAATCACGCGTTGAAGACATATATCTGAACGGTCTTCTGCCTTTTGAAACACGATAAACTACATTCCCATCGGGAGGCCACACTAGCAAACCCAGGAGACGACTGCGGTCTGAGAAGACTTCCACTATTTCACATTTCAATGGCGGTCGGATGACTTGAAGGGTGTTGGATATTTCATCCAGCGTGATGTTTCCGCATCCTACAACCCTGCCCGAGTTGTCGATACCATAAATCAGTAATCCGCCACAAGCATTGCCGAACGCGGCAGCATCTTCTGCCAGACTCCCACTGTTGAACTTCAGTTTCCAATCGATAAGCTGAGATTCGTCTAAACGTAACGGTTGCCCATCCAATTTGTGATCGGGTATGAATGACCTAATCGTAGCACGACAGTCTGGTTCTTCAGAGGAAAAAGTGAGGGCTAGGACGAAGGGGGTGGCGATATTGCGCTCCAGAATGCTATGAACGAAGTGCTTAAGTTGCGAATGTTTTGTCATATCTATGGCGAGCGATGATGGAGGCTCCCGACCTATGGCACAGAACTTCAAGTTGCAAACATTCGGCGAATCCAGCAGGACGATTATTGGGAAATCTCCATTATACAGAGTTTTCAGAAATGACTGTAGATTGTGTTCGAGGTAATCCTTGAATAAATCACTTCTAATCCAAAAATAATACGAGGCACACATGTCAGGATCTTGTGCCCTAAAGTAACTTTCTAGTGTGTATTTTTTCAGTATTACGGAAACCGCCCATGCCAAGTGGCACCATGATTTTAGTATCTTTTCTATCTGCTCTGCCACAATCCTAGCTCTTCCATGTGCGCTCTTTGCATTCGCCAGGAAATACTTGATAGTCTTTCGGTCGGATTCTGAAACGGCGTTAAGGAGTGCCGCAATCCCATCTTTTTTGACTTCGAAGTTGGACAGGAGAGGAACTAAGGAATTTCCATTCATAATTCCCAGATTAATATCTGCTGATATATGGTGAAGTTCGCATTCCTCGTACAACGTCAAAAGGGAACTTAGGTCCCCATCTTTGTAGGGCCTTAGCACATGAGCCAGTGTAGCATCCTCACGCACGTAATTGTGTTCAGATCTAAAGAAGTCGAGAAGACTCAACGCAGAAGGTGCTTCTCTGCGAGGAGATTCTTAAGTGTAACGAGTCCTTCGTTATCAATTCTAAGCGAACCTTTCCGACCTATTCTCATGACAGCTTGTTCGCCCTCTCTAACCAAAACCAACGTGGAATCAACCTTCCCCAAGTTTGAAATGACTTCGTCCAGTCTAACTTTGGCCGAAGCGTTAGCAATCTTAACTTGAACCTTGGCGCCCGCAAGGAACGGATCCCGATTTGCGACATCTACCAATTGCGAAAAGGAATCGATTCTATTGACGCGGACATATTCTGCGAGCATCTCTTCTGCCGTCGGGGGACGGTCCACTCCTGCAAAATCCTCGAAATATCCGGAATCAGATCTCTGGTAGATTGATAGCCCATAGCCCTCCACCACCGATGGTATGGTGAAGGCTTTCTCGAATTTGCGAAAGGCTCTTTCTATCACACTTAGCTCTTGACGCTGTGGATACAAAGCCACGACTGCCGATTCATGCATTTGGAAGAAGCCAACCAAAATGACATCGTTCACCTTGAACTTGGCCACTACTACGAGTGCGCTTCTGGATTCTGGCGTATCTGCATATTTCTTGACAAAGAGCACGGCTTCTTTACAAAAGTCGTTTGATGAAGAGGAGATGGCTCTCAAGAAACTCGAACTTGACGAAATGGTTTTGCGTTGTGCTACCTTGACCCCTTTCAACTTGGTGAGGAATTTTCCAATGATGTGCTCTTCAACAAAGCGATACACTGCTTCGTCGGCCGTCAATGGCAATACGCTAGGTTCAGGTTGAAGTTTGTACACCGCAAATATACAGACCTCTTGGAGTTCAACATGCACTCTCGCAGTAATGATGCCAGTTGACATATAACACCTTTGAAATGCAATTGGCTAATAATATATTCCTTTCTCCTTTACGAGCTTGTGCTTTAATTACACCAATATGATTCCATGTGATCAAGAAGCGCTGATTTCTTGTCATTAATGCGCTCTGTATGATATTCTGCTGAGACCGTTTTTGGAAACATTTGCCATTACCCTTGGATGATTCTGCCTTCTTTCGCAGTACAGAAGACGGGCAGCCAGACTCATTCGAAGAAATTGTCTGTCCAGCCTCAATGCCTCCTCCGCGCGCAGACATCCCTTTTGGGTTAGCCTAGGCGTTCCAACGGAACGCATTTCGGTCCTATCTGGACCAACCCAACCACTGTAGTGATTGAGCACCCGTAGCATACCTTCAGGGTTAGGTAGGGACCATCAGGGGAAAATCCTCACTTGCAAAGCGAGTGTCATCCTCCATTTTTGCAGGGAAGAATCCGACTCTTCCTTCTTGGTGAGTCAGACATACATCCCCGTTGTCTTGTTCTTTCAGAAATCTGCCGGATCTTGCCGCTCTTTCTCCTGCCTCTCGTTCAGCGTGGCACTTACAATCCATTGCGCCAGATATCTGTATTTTGCATTCACATAGTTCGCTGCCACTGTCACCTCTTTGCGATTCTGGCTTACTAGCACCTTGAAACCGCTAATGTCGCCAGCCTCCAGAAGCACATTCATTCGTTGTACCATGTCTCGGATGTTAATCATATGGAAACTGATCGCGGGGCTGCATTTTCGTCACCACCGTGCAAAACCGCCGCAGTTCAGTAGGTATTTGGCGAAGCTTTCAATCCACTTCTTCGTTCCCTCTTGGAGGGGCCTCAGGTCTATTGGGACTGGAAGGATTGGAGTCATCTTCGCTGTGTATGGGCTTCCTCCCGTCTCTTCGAAATTAGATCTGAGAAACAGTATCATCGAGCCCTCGACGAATGTAACTAACTCACGATAAATGTCAGATTATTGCTCGCCATGTATAGGAAAATTGCGCCCTTACGTACCGCCCCTTTATGACGGGAGCGTTGGACGATTAGTAACGGCAGGCTGAACTGGTCGCTCCTTGCGGAACTTCCAGCGTACACCTCCGTCCTATCAAACCGATCTTCTATCGGAGTCCTTCCTCGCCCCTGCCCCCAGCCTTGCGGCCAGAAACAAGAAACGAGCGGGTGATTCTTCTCGGGAAAGGCTTCCCCCTTAGATGCTTTCAGGGGTTATCCTCAACGGCTTAGCTGCCCGGCGCTGCCCTGTCGGACAACCGGTACACCAGAGGCCGCCTTGCTCTGTTCCTCTCGTACTAGGAGCAAGCTCCCCTCAATCAACCACCGCCCCCATCAGGTAGAGACCGACCTGTCTCACGACGGTCTAAACCCAGCTCACGTTCCCCTTTAATGGGCGAGCAGCCCCACCCTTGGCCCCTGCTGCAGGACCGGGATGGGAAGAGCCGACATCGCAACTTTTATCCACCGTTTCCGGCGGAGTTAGACTATGTCTTCACCCTCCACGCACATGGAGGGGTCGGCGTATGATAGCTACACCAGAAGAAATCTGGCAGACGCTATCTCATCGGCCGCTCTACTTGCGACCTCAGTCGTTACGGGGTCATGATGAGTCCGCGGAAAGGCCTAAACCAGCTTTCTTCCTTCGCTTCTCGGAATCGCCGCCAGCGTTTCGGTAGCTACGATCTGTGATTGTCGCAGAAGAAATGAGGCCACGGTCTTCTCGTCTGGTGCTTCTATCACCATTATGTTGTCATATCTGCCGAGTGTGTAGAAATCCTGCTTTACCTTCAGCCCCTTCTTTGCGAATTCCTTTTCGAGTTTGTCTTCTTCGGCAAAGTCCTGCTTGGTTGGCTTTTTCCGGAACTTGACCAATGTTACGAAATGCATCTTATTCAGTTTATGTTGAACATTGTATATAACTGTTCACTTTTGAAGGAAATTTACAGCTGGCAAGCCATCCGCTCATTCAATATGCGAAAAACTCATCAGACTTCCCACGGCGTTACCCTGCCTCGTCTTCCCGTGAGGCGTCGGGCTTCGCCGTTATAAGCCGATGCTATTGACCCGCATTGCTGCGGTCATACCCCAAATCCGTTGATCGAGGTACCAAACCGCGGGGTCGATAGGAGCTCTCGCCCGCGACGAGCCTGTTACCCCTGGGGTAACTTTTCTGTCGTCTCCAGCCCCCAACAGTGGGGACATGGAGGTTCGCTAGGCCCGGCTTTCGCCTCTGGATCTGACGCTTTTAGAGATCCAGTCAGACCGGCTTTTGGCCTTGCCCTCTCTGACGGGGTTCTGACCCGCCTGAGCCGATCTTTGGGCCCCCTTGATATCTTTTCGAGGGGGTGCCGCCCCAGCCGAACTGCCCGCCTGCCGTTGTCCTACGCTTATGCGTAGTTAGCGACACAGTCACAGAAGGCCGGTGTTACATTGGCGCCTATCACACCCCCGAAAGGGTGTGCATAACGGCTCCCGGCTACGCTCTGCATCCGCAACCGTATCGCAGCAACAAGTTGCAGTAAAGCTCCACAGGGACTTCTCTCCCCGATGGGGGTTGATGGACTGTTCGTCCACCTTACGTGGGTTCGCCAGGTTGTAGGCGGGGACAGCGGGGCCCTCGTTGGTCCATTCATGCACGTCGGAACTTACCCGACAAGGCATTTGGCTACCTTAAGCAACATCCTTTTGATGCTGGACCATATCTTCACCTTCCCTTTGTTTGGGATAGGTGCCCAGCGTGTGGTCTCTGAGGATTCCCCGGTCATTCAACGAACGAATCATGCTCAATACGTTATCGAAGTGTGTCTTGTGTTTATTATCCTTCAAGACGTTCAATATTTCTTTGAATTTCACGTATGTTGTTCGTTTTGCGAGCAGTCTGTGCTTATCCAAGAATGGGATGACCTTGTGTTGAATGTTGTCCATCCCGTAAATTTGAAGTCTTCCTGTGCTGATGTTTCCACACATCAACACCTGCTGGAGCTTTTGAAGTATTGCCGTATTCTGGTTTGTTATCGTAAGGTACGGCGTGATTGTCTTCGTCTTTGATACTACTGCATAACCCAAAGCTCCTTCAGCATCGATGAATCCTGCAAGATAGTGACGCAATTCTGCACCTTCTGAAAAGATTGGAACGGCCGCTGTCTTTGTAGGTGGAGTTGGTTCGTCTTTGATGATGTCGTTGAAGGCCCACCTTCTCCTTCCTTCGGCATCTGAAGGCGTAGAAAAGACCTGTGTTATGATGTCCTTGAATCCGTTGTATTCCATATGTTTCTTCGAATCGAGTGACTCTGCGACATACTTCAGTAGTGCAAAGTCTTCGGATTTCAGGACAGGTTTGTATTTTTCGAAGAACGGTATGAGTTTCTCAAGAAGGAGACGCCTGTTTGTTATGATGAGCTTCACGAAGTTATTCCCTTGAATAAGCTTTGGTCTGAGGTTCATAGACCTGCTGATTATCTTGAGCATAGTTAGTGAATCGTTGTTATTTCTAAGTTCTATTTCGAATCTTGGTTGAATCAACCAACCGTGTTTCTTGTTTGCTACGGGTGATAGAATCACAGGAAAGCTTCCATCACCATCGACGAAGCCCGTAATGTGCCATTTTAGATGATTGAGTTTAGATGGCAAGTAGTCGACATCGATTAGGTCTTTGAATTCATATAACATGATTTTGTTCGCTCCGAGGTTTCCTGCGGATTGTCTTCAACGCCCTTAACATTATTACCATTTTAGGTAGTTAAGGGTATTCCGATGTTCCCGCATATGGCTGGGTTTAGGGACTCCCTTTTACTTTTGCTGAGAGTCAGAGTTACTCCCGGCGTTAAGCGGCCCTTAGCCCTCTTGAACGAAGGTTTTAGGTACCGCCACTGGCCAGGATTCAGTGACTGTACACACCCTTTCGGGCTTGCAGTCACCTGTGTTTGTTAACTCGGAAGGTACCTCCTCTAGCCAGTTCATCAGTCATCAAAACCAAATATTTTGTTAAAACGCGACTTTAGCTTCCAAGCTGGAATCTCTTCGAAGAATTTACTGAGGATGTTGCGTCTATAAATCTGGAGACCGAAGATTCGACCAAACCTGTAAGATGTATACGTATTCAAAACCCATCTGAATGAGTTTGTTCCTGACTGCTTCGAGCAACTTGCGATTACTATTATAGATTACTATTCGATCGGTAACTGTTCCTTCCGCATCCATCAGACCTGCAATGAAAGTTCGTGCTTCATAATTCGAAAGTTCGTTGAGATACGTATCGATGCTATTGAAAATGAACTTCAACGATTTGTACACCTGCTTTGAGTATATCAGAGCCCTGAATTTGTATGTCTTGTCCTTTTTTGCATAATATCTGTATACGTATACTTTGCTTCCAAGATGCCGGAGCCTTGGAATCACTTCGTTCACCATTATGTCTCTGTTGATTTCTGCTTGGTCAATCCAGATTGCATATGCGCCATCCTTTCTTAAGGAAACTGACCCATCACCATACAGGATTGCTGTAAGGTACGGGTCGATTTTCATTTCTCTAGACTAGGCTACAATGGTATTTGAAGACCGTTGTCTCTTGGCCGGAGGTCCTTTCCGATTTATTAAACAGTCGGGACCCCCTTGTCACTGCGACCTGCGATCCCATCTCATCGATAAGACCGCAGGCACCCCTTAAACCGAAGTCACGGGGCTAATTTGCCGAGTTCCCTCGCCTACGGTTACCCGATACGCCTGAGGCTTCTCACCTAGGGACACCTGTGTCGGTTCTCGGTACGGGCTAGACAGGACCTCCTCGATCTTGTTTTCACTGTCCCCCGGAATCGGGCGTACCCGCCCACGGGCAGGCTATTCCAGCCTCTTCCTGGTTCTCGTCATTACGACACTCCCCAGGACTCGGACTGTTAAACGGGGCGACGACCCCGCACGCCCTATCTGGAAGCGCAAGATCAAGTGTGCCTTGCGGCGCGGTCTTGTCCAGGCGCCAGAATATTAACTGGCTTCCCTCTTCGCCACACCCTTTCGGGCATCGCTTAGGACCGGCTACCTCCTGGCCGACGACGCGTTGCCAGGAAAACCTTGCCCTTTCGGCGGCGTGGATTCTCACCACGCTTCGCTGCTACTACCGCCGGGATCTGCACTAGAAATCGGTCCACGGGACCTCACGGCCCCGCTTCGACCCAATCTCTACGCCCACCTACCACCACCCCTGCATCCCAGGGGTGATCCTGAGTATCGGTGACTGGCTTTAGTCCCGTCCATCTTCGGGGCTCCCCTACTCGGCAGGTGAGCTGTTACGCACTCTTTGAAGGATGGCCGCTTCTGAGCCTACCTCCCTGCTGTCTGAGCAAAGAAACGCCCTTTTGCTTGACACTTAGCCAGCACTTGGGGACCTTAACTCAAGTCTGGGTTAACCCCCTCTCGGTTGTGAGGCTTACCCCACACAAACCCGTCTCCGGACTTCTTCTGAGCCAGCACATTCGGAGTTCGAAGGAAAGGTGGACCCTTTCGGATCCTTGCCTTTCTATCGGTGCTCTACGGCGCTGGCAACATCCATCCGGGCTAGACTTAGATCTACTTCGGTGGGAACTAGATATCACCGAGCTAGATTGGCTTTTGGCCCCTTATCTCGAGTCTGGGGAGCGAGTTGCACGTCAGCACCCTTTCGGACCTCCACCAGGCTTTCGCCCAGCTTCATCCTGCTCGAGACACGATCGCTCGGTTTCTAGTCTCATCCTCATGACTTTGGAGCCCATTTAAGACCCCCCTCCTCACGCCTTGCGACGCTGCGAGGTTCCGGTTTCCCTTCGCCTTCGGGCTTTGAACCCTTAAGCTCGCCATGAAAATGAACTCCCCGGCCCGTGTTTCTAGACGGAACGTGCTACCCTGGTTCCTAGCCCCGCCACTGACCCTTGCGGGCCAGCGACTAGGTCTTGGATCCTTCTGAGCAGCACACGTCTGTAACCATCTGGTTTCAGGCTCTTTTCACCCCCCTTCCGGGGTTCTTTTCAGCTTTCTCTCACGATACTATTGCGCTATCGGTCTTGGGTTGTATTTAGCCTTGGAGGCCGCTTTCCCCCATCTTCCCTAGCCACTGCCAAGGCCAGGTACTCTTCCCAGCGGCACCGACCCTCCTGTCCTTAATCTACCGGGGTTTCACCGTCTACGCCGGGCCTTTCCAGGCCACTTCGACTGAACGATCAGGCCGGCATGCGCCGCCGGGCACACTACATCTCCCATGCATTACTGCAAGGGATTCGGTTTGGGCTCTCCCCGTTTCGGTCGCCCCTACTCAGGGGATCTCTATTGATTTCTCCTCCTCTCGCTACTCAGATGCTTCCCTTCGCGAGGTTCACCATCGGGTCATTGCTGACCCGATTACCCAGGTATTACCCTGGGTGAGAAGTCTCATTCGGGTATCCTCGGATCGAAGACCGCTTGCGTCTCCCCGAGGCTTATCGCAGCTTGCCACGCCCTTCATCGTCACCCAAGCCAAGCCATCCACCAGATGGCGTCGTTGCACCCATCGGGAGCGATACGTTAAGGCTTGCGCATTCCTATACATGGCGTTAATCGCTGGACGACCCGGCTGGGCCGCCAGCTGCGCCCTTCACCAAGCATCAGAGATGCATGGTTGCATCTTTCACCGTCATTATGGGCTGCTTACCATCTTTTCACGGCAGATAGTGCTGCAAGGCTCCCAACTTACTTTCTTAGGAGGTGATCCGGCCGCACGTTCCCGTACGGCCACCTTGTTACGACTTCTCCCCCCTTACCGACCCAAGGTTCGATGCCGCCAACTAGACGACACCTCGCCATGAACCAACTCGGGTGGAGCGACGGGCGGTGTGTGCAAGGAGCAGGGACGTATTCACCGCGCGGTAGTGACGTGCGGTTACTAGGGATTCCAAATTCGTGAGGGCGGGTTGCAGCCCTCAGTCATAACTGGGATAGGGTTTGAGGATTACCTTCCCCTTTCGAGGTCGGAACCCATTGTCCCTATCATTGCAGCCCGCGTGTGGCCCAAGGGTTTCGGGGCATACTGACCTGCCGTGGCCCTTGCCTTCCTCCATCTTAGCGATGGCGGTCCCACAAATTAGCCCCACCATCCTTTCGGGTGATGATAGCAACTTGTGGTAAGGGTCTCGCTCGTTTCCTGACTTAACAGGACGCCTCACGGCACGAGCTGGCGACGGCCATGCACCTCCTCTCAGCTCGTCTGGTAATTTCTTTAGAGTGACCTTCATCCTGCTGTCACCCTTGGTA